>Ga0326597_10000442_pt1 | contig 74425 bp, 60 predicted proteins | sample RVTome_12_FD_203789 | JGI IMG/M metagenome (GOLD analysis project Ga0326597, IMG submission 203789) | Soil microbial communities from uranium-contaminated site in the Upper Colorado River Basin, Wyoming, United States - RVT100D185 | ecosystem: Environmental > Terrestrial > Soil > Contaminated >...
ACGGTGCTATCCCCATAGATCGGCGGCCCGCGAAGCGGCTTCGTCCAACCAGGCGCTCAAGGGACCCGCGCCATGCGCGGTGCTCTTTTTTTGCCCTGCTCGCGGGTCCCTTAGCTAAACGTTATGTTTCTAATCCACTCGCGTCGCGGGTTTTGAAGTGAGAGTAAAGGTTCGTTGATGTTGAAATTATCGGATCAGGAAAAACAAGAGATTGTCCGCTATCTGGAGGCGGGTAAGCCGTTGCCGGAGAAGTACCGCTTTCTGCTGTTCGACGACAAGCGCGAGGTGGAGCTGGTGTGGAACGGCAAGAGCAACGAGGTGTGCAACATCGTGCTGCCGTTTCAGACCATCGAACAGGTGGACGAGCCGCGCGCCGAGCGGCCGGAAGATACCGCCGCCCAGTTCGAATTGTTTTCTACTGACAACCGCGGCCGCCAGCTCCAGGGCTGGACCAACAAGCTCATCTGGGGCGACAACAAGCTGATATTGTCATCGCTCAAGAACGGCCCGCTGCGCGAGGAGATCGAAAAACAGGGCGGCCTCAAGCTCATCTACATCGACCCGCCCTTCGACGTGGGCGCCGATTTTTCCATGGATATCGAGATCGGTGGCGACACCTTCACCAAGAAGCCCAACATCCTCGAAGAGATCGCCTACCGCGACACCTGGGGCAAGGGCGCGGACTCCTTTATCAGCATGATCTACGAACGGCTGGTGTTGATGCGGGATCTGCTGGCGGAGGACGGGAGCATTTATGTGCATTGTGATTGGAGGGTGAACTCGTTCATCCGTTTGGTCATGGATGAAGTGTTTGGCAGAGATTTGTATAAAGGCGAAATTATCTGGAAGAAAGATGCTGTTGGGAAAGGCGCAAAGAGACAGGCACGTCACTGGCCAAAGACATTCGACAGCATCTTTCTGTATGGGAAAAGCAGTAATGCATATTTTTGTGCTCTTAATGGCGACTTGACCGATAAACAACTAAACGAGTTTCGATACCAAGATCCGGATGGGCGGCGTTTCAAAAGAACAACCCTCGGAGACTATTCAGAAGCATCAATTAGGCGCATGGAAGGTGAAGGCCTAATCTACGTGTCAAAGACTGGACAGAAGTACAAAAAATACTACCTAGACGAATATACGATTCCCATGGATTCAATTTGGGTTGACTTGCCGGGATTTGGAGTAGCCACTTCTTCTCAAGAGCTTTTAGGTTATCCCACGCAAAAACCAGAAAAGCTGGTAGCGCGGCTTATTGAGGCATCGTCTCGGGAAGGCGACCTGATTGCCGACTTCTTCACCGGCTCCGGCACCACCGCCGCCGTGGCGGAAAAACTCGGCCGCAAGTGGATCGCCACTGACCTGGGCAAGTTCGCCATCCACACCACCCGCAAGCGCATGATCGGCGTGCAGCGCCAGCTTAAGGCTGACGGCAAGGACTACCGCGCCTTTGAAATCCTCAACCTCGGCAAGTACGAGCGCCAGCACTACATCGGCGTCAACCCCGACCTGCGCGAGGAACAGAAACAGCAGCAGTTGGCGGCGAAGGAAGCGGCTTTCCTCGACCTGATTCTGCGCGCCTACCGGGCGGAGAAGACCGAGGGCTTTACCAGCTTTCACGGCAAACGCGCCGGGCGGCTGGTGGCGGTGGGCCCGGTGAACATGCCGGTGACGCGACTGTTCGTGGAAGAGATCATCCTGGAATGCCGCAAGAAGCACATCACCCGCGTGGACATCCTCGGCTTCGAGTTCGAGATGGGCTTGTTCCCCAACGTGCTGGACGAGGCGCGCGGCAAGGGCATCGACATCGCGCCCAAGTACATCCCCGCCGAGGTGTTCGACAAGCGTGCGGTGGAGAAAAATCAGGTGGTGTTCCACGATGTCTCCTTCATCGAGGTCAAGCCCCATGTCGTAGGGGCGCGGCGTGACGCGCCCGCCACCGTGGCGGTAGAGCTGACCGACTTCTCGGTGTTCTATTCCCAGGATTCCATCGCCAACGCCGAGGCGACCCTGAAGAACAAGGGCAGCAAGATCGTGGTGGAAAAGGGCCAGATCGTGAAGGTGAGCAAGGACAGTCAAGGCATCGTCACCCGCGAACAACTCACCCAACACTGGACCGACTGGATCGATTACTGGTCCGTGGACTTCGACTTCGAGAGCAAGCGCGAGATCGTGCGCATCCAGAACGCGGAAACCGGCGAGACCGAGGAACAGTGGACCGGCGACTACGTGTTCGAGAACGAATGGCAGAGCTTCCGCACCAAGAAAGACCGCTCGCTGGAACTAACCAGCGTGGCGCACGAATCCCCGCCGGGGCGGCGCAAGATCGCGGTGAAGGTGGTGGATATATTCGGTAATGACACCATGACGATTGTTGAGGTGAGGGTGTGAAGTTCACGCTACCCGAAATTCGGCATGAGCAGGCCGGTTTTGTAGCGCTGGTGCGTCTGGCATCGGAAACGAAGGATTGCCTGTTTGATGACGTTGATATCGACATGGGTGCGACGTACTGGTTTGATGCCGACGTGTGCGCGGCATTCGGCGCGGTGCTATATCGGCTGGGCGAGAACCTGAATACGGTCAGACTGACTAATGTCCGATCCAATGTTGAAAACATTCTGTCAAAGAATGGTTTTCTCAGTCACTATGGCCGGGAAAAGATTCCGGATCGTTGGGGAACGACCATTCCCTACCAGCGTTTCGATGTCAAAGACGATCGCTACTTTGCTGAATATATTGAGAACGAGCTGATTTACCGGAGCGAGATGCCTGCCATGTCGACGGGACTCCTGAAGAAGTTCCGTGAGAGCATTTTTGAAATTTTCAGCAATGCGGTACTGCATTCACGTACCGAGATGGGCATTTTCAGTTGCGGGCAATTTTTTCCGGCGCGGCATCGGCTTGATTTTTCGGTGGCCGATTTGGGTGTCGGGATGCGCCAAAACATCCGGGACAATACCGGGCTGCACCTTTCGGCGGAGGCGGCGATTCATTGGGCCACCGAGGGCAGAAACACGACCAAGCGGGGTCCGGTGCCGGGTGGCTTGGGTCTCAAACTGCTGGGCGAGTTTATCGATTTGAACGGGGGCTGTATTCAGATTGTGTCGGATGCGGGTTACTGGAGGCGCGAAAACAGAACAACCACGACCGCGCCCTTGAGCTATCCGTTTCCTGGCACCGTCGTGACGGTGGGAATCAATACGGCCGATAAGAATTTATACAAACTTGCGTCCGAGTTGAGCGCGACGGATATTTTTTGAGGTGGCAAACATGCAAAAAGAATTGACGATATCCATATTCGAGGTGGTGGGCAGTCCGTTGTGCGTTGCCTCTAGCGACGGGCAAAAGGTGTATGAGCGCCTTGCCGCCGCCATGAAGGAAGGCAGGAGCGTGACAATCTCCTTCCACAACATCTCTACCCTGACATCGGCGTTTCTGAATGCCGCCATCGGTCAGTTGTATGGCGAATTAGATGAAGAGAAAATTCGTGCCTTGCTCAAGGTGCAGGATATGCAATCGGATGATCTGGCGTTGCTGAAGCGTGTCGTCGAGACGGCCAAGGAATATTTCAAGGATCCGCAGAAATTCGATCAGGCGGTTCGGGATGAGCTGGGGGATGACGGCGATGGCGAATAACACGTTTTCAGTCGCAACCTATAATTTCACGCCAGAAGATGAGCTATTGTTGGATTCCAATATCTGGCTGTTTGTTTATGGGCCGCAAAAACCAGGCAACCTTAAAGTGGCGACTTATTCGCAGGCGCTTGCCAATATTCTTGCAGCCAACAGCCGCATCTATATCGACGTGCTGATTGTTTCGGAATTTATTAATACCTATGCCAGGCTGAAGTGGAATGTCATGGGTAAGCCACGCGGAGATTTCAAGCGGTTCCGCAGAAGTCAGGACTTCAAGCCTATTGCCAAGGCTATCGCCGATGACATCAAACGGGTACTGAGTCATTGCACTCGTGTTGAGAACGGATTTGAGACACTGGATATTGATGGGCTGATTGCGGAATACGCGGAAGGCGATTCGGATTTCAACGATCAGGTTTTTGCGGCGCTTTGCCAGAAGAAGGGGTTGAAGTTGGTGACGGATGACGGTGATTTTCACGGTCAGGATATTCCCGTTGTAACTGCAAACAAAAGGCTGTTGGTATAACGATAATGGCTCTGCATCCCGACTTTCCCGATTCCCCCCACGCCATTCTCGACCCGGAGGTTCGCTGGTTCCCGGCGGATGAGGCGCTGCGCGATACCAGTATGGACAAGCTCATGCCACCGCTGGTGGCGACGTTGCGCAAGAAGGTGAAGGAGTTTCGTGACGGTGGTTATGTGGGCGCGTCGGATACTAGCAAGAGCCTGCTGAACTGGTGGTTCAAGGAACCGCACCTGCAGGCGCAGGCCGATGGTAGGGATACACAGTTTCAATACTTCTTCGCCCAGCGTGAGGCGCTGGAGACCATCATCTACCTGTACGACGTGGTGGGTGCGAAGGATAAATTCGACTTGATGCGTTTTGACAGCAGCGGCGCGGTGTCGGCGCAGATGTTTGACGAGAGCTGGCGGCGCTATGTGATCAAGATGGCCACCGGCAGTGGCAAGACCAAGGTGATGAGCCTGGCGCTGGCCTGGAGTTTTTTTCACAAGCTGTACGAACCGGACTCCGAGCTTTCGCGCAACTTTCTGGTGATCGCGCCCAACATCATCGTGCTGGATCGCATCTACAAGGATTTTCAAGGCTTACGTATCTTCTTTGAAGACCCGGTGATCCCCGATAACGGCTTTGACGGGCGCAACTGGCGCGATGATTTTCAACTCACCTTGCATCTGCAAGACGAGGCGCGGGTGACACATCCCACCGGCAATATCTTTCTGACCAATATCCATCGTGTCTATGCGGGGGAGGACATTCCACCCTCGCCGGATGATGATGACACTATGGATTACTTTCTCGGTAAGCGCCCGACCGGCGGCACTACGGACTCCAAGGTGGATCTAGGAATGATCGTGCGCGACATCGACGAGTTGATGGTGCTCAATGACGAGGCCCACCATATTCATGATTCCCGCCTGGCGTGGTTTCAGTCGATTCAGGATATTCACAACCGGCTGTTGCAGAAGGGCGAGCACTTAAGCCTGCAACTGGATGTGACCGCCACGCCCAAGCACAACAACGGCGCGATCTTCGTGCAGACCGTGGCGGACTACCCGCTGGTGGAGGCGATCTCGCAGAACGTGGTCAAGCACCCCGTGCTGCCCGATGCCGCCAGCCGCGCCAAACTCTCCGAGCGCCAAAGCGCGAAGTACACGGAAAAGTATGCGGACTATATCGATCTGGGCGTGATCGAATGGCGCAAGGCGTATGAGGAACACCAAAAGCTGGACAAGAAGGCCATCCTGTTCGTGATGACCGACGATACCAAGAACTGCGATGACGTGGCGGAATATCTGGAAGGACGTTATCCAGACCTCAAAGATGCGGTGTTGGTGATTCATACCAAGAACAACGGCGAGATTTCCGAAGCCGCGACGGGCAAGGCCAAGGAAGAGTTGGAAAGGCTGCGTCAGCAATCGAACGAGATCGACTCACTGGCAAGTCCCTACAAGGCGATTGTGTCGGTGCTGATGCTCAAGGAAGGCTGGAATGTGCGCAACGTCACCACCATAGTTGGCCTGCGCGCCTATTCCGCCAAGAGCAATATCCTGCCGGAGCAGACGCTGGGGCGTGGTCTGCGCAAGATGTACCCCGGCGGGGTTGAGGAATATGTCAGCGTGGTGGGTACGGATGCCTTCATGGACTTCGTAGAATCCATCCAGGCCGAGGGCGTGGAGCTGGAACGCAAGGCGATGGGTGAAGGCACCAAGCCCAAGACGCCGCTGGTGGTGGAGGTCGATAACAGCAACGAGAAAAAAGATATTGAGGCGCTGGATATTGAAATCCCGGTGCTGACGCCGCGAGTCTATCGTGAGTACAAGAACTTGGGCGATCTGGATACGGGGACAATGACATTCCAGCCGGTGATCTACCAGACGTTCAGCGAGCAGGAACAACGCGAAATCGTGTTCAAGGACATTACCACCGGCGAGGTGACGCACACCACGATTCTGGATACCGCCGGAGTGGCGGACTATCGCAGCGTGATCGGCTATTTTGCACAGACCATGATGAAGGAGTTGCGACTGGTCAGCGGCTACGATGTGCTGTACGGCAACATCAAGGCATTTATTCAGGATGTGCTGTTCAGCCAGACGGTTGATCTGGAATCACCGAACACGCTGCGCAATCTATCCGAACTGGCAGCCACCAAGACGGTGATCGAGACCTTTAAGAAGGCGATTAATGACCTGACGGTGCGGGACAAGGGGGATGCGGAAATCCGCGACACCATCAAGCTGCGTCAGACCCGGCCCTTTGTGGTGAAGGACCAGGGCTATCTGATGCCGAAAAAGAGCGTGTTCAATCGCGTCATCGGCGACAGTCATTTCGAGCTGCAATTTGCCAGTTTCCTGGAGGATTGCAGCGATGTGGTCTCCTACGCCAAGAATTATCTGGCAGTGCATTTCAAGCTGGACTATGTGAATGCGGACGGTGACATCTCCAACTACTATCCCGACTTTCTGGTGAAGTTGACCGATGGCCGGATCGTGGTGGTCGAGACCAAGGGACAGGAAGACCTGGATGTGCCGCTGAAAACACAGCGGCTGCGCCAGTGGATTGAGGATATCAACGCGATGCACACGGATGTGAGTTATGACTTTGTGTATGTGGATGAGGAAGGATTCGAGAAATATGCGCCGAAGTCGTTTGCTGGCGTGTTGACGGGGTTTCGGGAGTACAAAGAAACATAACAAGGCGCTGCACTGGACTTCGGCGCTGCCGCGCCTCCGCCAGTGAGCTTGGTCGTTAGACGAAAACCTATGCGTCTCTACCAGTTCTTGAAGGCAGCCGACGCGATTGACGATCTTCAACGTAGACGTATGAAGATCTCTCGACTAAGTGACCTCAATGATCCGTTTGAATTGCTCGCTGCTGACTTGCGCAACAAAAAGGTACGCCAAGCATTCGAGGCGACCCGTGCCGACCTCTCTCAAAAGTTCGGAGTATTGTGCTTCAGTCAAGGTTGGCACAATCCATTGATGTGGAGCCACTATGCCGACCGGCATCGAGGAATCTGCCTTGGCTTCGAAGTTCCAACGGAAAAATTGACGCCAATAAATTACGAAACAAGACGCCTTCCAGAGATCGTGCAAAAACTACTTATGGGTAGTCGCGAGGAGCAAGAAAGCATCATGCTTCGCTTGCTCACCACTAAATACAGGGACTGGAAGTATGAGGACGAAGTGCGCGTGGTTGCTGCGTTGAATATGGTTGATACGGAGACAGGGTATTACTTCGCGGATTTCGGCGATGACCTCCGATTGAAAGCCATAGTATTGGGGCCTCGATTCGAAGGTGGTGTCCGTGACATAGTCGATGTATGCGGACGCAGCTACTCTGGGGTTAGAGTCGTCAAGGCCCGCCTGGCATTTCGGAAATTCAGCGTTGTTGAGACGCGTGGTTCCGTAGTGATTGCCTAATCTCTTGTGTCTAGGGTGTTCCGAATACCCAGTACGTTAGCGATCTAAAAAGATAAGGAGGAATCACGTGCCCGTAGTAGTGGTCTTTGTGCAGGGACTTTTTGAAATTGTTGGTATTGGCAGCTTTCTTTCGGGGTTCTTCGCGCACATTTACTGGCTCATGGTACTCGGCGGTTGTTTGGTGATAATAGATGATATTACGCAGGTCGCAATGGGAATCTTGAATCCATTGTTCCCAAGCCTTCTCGCCTTGATTCTTGCGGTGATTATTTCGCCTTGGTATGTCGGTGTATTTTGGGCATCGGCATCGTTTAAGATACTCGGCATTCCAACAAGCCTGAGGAAGTTGTTCACACCGAAACGCATTGCAACACATGCCTTGAGTAAGGCCGGAAGGTTCTGAAGGCATTCAAACAGCCGTCAGTACAGATGGGCAAACCGCTCGATGCTCACTCGCATGTCGTATGGCTTTTAGGCCCGCACGATAAGTTTCACCGAAGAAAGCGTAACGTTTAACCACTCGCTCCAGGCGACCCGGCAACATGTGCGCCCGCTCACGTTGGAGCATCGTGTTTCATTGCTCAGACGGCGTCGTGTTGGTTGCCGGGTCGCCTGAGCTTTGTCGTTGGACCGCGAAGAACACACTGCCGCATTCATCATGCTTCCTCAACTACTCGCATCGGTAGAAGCAACACTTCTGGCCCGCTTTCGGGAAGCAGGCTTCGTGAAACACGCTGGCGACAAAGGTGAGAATCGAGAACACATTCTTCGAGAGTTCTTGTCGAAATACCTGCCGTCACGCTATGGGGTCGCTAAAGGCCAAATCATCACCAAAGATGGCAAAATCTCGCACTCCGCAGACATCATCATCTTCGATGCACTGAATACGCCAATACTATATTCCGAGCACACGGCCATTGTCCCGATAGAAGGCGTTTTCGGAGTCATCGAGGTTAAGTCCTCTCTATCAAAGCCCGAATTCATCGCCGCGGCTCGCCAAATTGAGTCATTCAAGAGAATGGCACCACGCGAATTGGGGCTCATTGAAACGAGGGAGTATGTGACTCTCCACCGGGCCTCAAGACCATTTGGAATTGTGCTCGGATTTGATTTGGCGGATAACTCTCTGGAGTCACTATCAAAAAACTGGCAGGAGTTGAACACCGAGATTCACGATGTCAATTACTTCGTCAACTTTGTGTGCGTTCTCGGCTGTGGCGTTCTTCACTATGAGAAGGTCAATCTCTCAATCGGCGAAAAGACACTGCTTCTGGATACCGATGAATTCGTGAATCTCGTGCTTACCGCGCATAAGCGTGGTTCCAACAACGAGCCACAAGACGAAATATTGCTTCGGGTCGTCATTGAGAAGATCAACGATGGCACATTCGGTCGATTCTTTGTCTATCTACTCATCCTCTTATCAAGAATGAAGCTCAATGTGCCGGACCTAGGCCGCTACCTAGATCCTGAGCTTCCGATGGTTGTAGTTCGGGAGTCATAGAGTTGGCAAAGATTTCACCCGATGAACCTTGCCCCTGTGGCTCCGGGGCTCTGTTTCGAGATTGTCATGGACCGAAGGTTCGCATTCAGGTCCCGCCGGAAATTACAGAGAGAGTCTCTCTGGCAGTTATTCCCGAGCCGGACCCGAACACTCGCACAGTGTTCGAAAAGACAGGCGAAGGAACGAGCTTCATACAGGGGTTTCAAACAGGGCTGGCTCTTGTCTGCGGGAACTGCTCTTCGGTCTTGGCCGCCGGCATTCACCGGCAGCAGATTCGCAACGTAGTGCTTCGGTGCAAGCAATGTGGTGCGTACAACGAAGCCTAGCGTCGCGGCCTAACCCTGCGGTCAACCGGACCTGCGCGAAAAGCCGCGCAGGCCGGTTACCTTGAACGTCAGGCTTGCGCTGTTGCATGATTGGTTTGCATGGCGAGTGGCGAGTGTCAGGCTTGCGCTGTTGCATTATTGGCTTGGGGCCTGGCCTGCGTTGTTGCGCATCTGGTTTCACGGCATGCTGTCGCGAGTACCGCCATTCGCGTCCATTCGCGGTTTGACCCTCTCGATCATCGGCCGGCGTAGCCGGCCACCGCTTCCCTTTGCGTCTTTGCGTCTTACCGCCTTTGCGTTTAGCCGTCCCCACCCACTCCTGCTTTCCTGGCCTTCCTGCCTTCCTTAGATGTGGACTCCCCGCCGCTCCGGACGGAATTCGTGGCCAGGGCGAGGTTGCGCGGCGTAACCTGCGTGCCGGCGCACCGCCGGACGTCACACCACCCGCCACCACGGGGCGGCCAGCACGTCGGGGGTCAGCCACTCCAGGGTCTGGCCCGTGTGTAGGAGGAGCCCCGGGCGGGCCGATCGCCCACGGCCGGTTGCTCGCGGCCGACGGCGAGGCCGTCACCTTCGGCTACACCGACCATCGCGACGGGAAGCGCAAGGCGATGACCCTGTCGGCGGCGGCCTTCCTGAACCGGGTGCTGGAACACGTTCCCGAGCCGAGGACCCACGGGGTGCGCGCCTACGGACTGTACGCCGCCGGCAAGCGGGCGGTGCTCTCCTACTGCCGGGCGGTTCTGGGGCAACCGCCGCCGGAACCGCCCCCCGTGCTGACCTGGCAAGACGCCTGGGTCGCGCGCGGCGACGCGGATCCCACGCGCTGCGCCGTGTGCGGGCGCCCCCTCGTCGGCACCCGCACGCTTCCCCGCCGTCGTCCCCCGGCCGGGGAGGTGCGCTATGCGCGCGCGGCGTGACGTGCACCGCGACGCCGGGGAGCTGGCCGTACGCCGGCCGGGGGTCCTTTGTGGGCGACGGGAGGCTCACCCCCACCGCCCGCTGCCCAATCTCCATGAGAATCGGCGGCCCACGAAGCGGCTTCGTTCCACTCCACGCCGGACCGGACACGGGCCACAACCCCTGTACCATGCTCTACGGTACCGGCTTCGCACCTTTTTTTACGTGCTGCAAACGCGCCGTTCAGCTAAACGTTGGGCCTTTCTGTAAGAAGCGCTTCGAAAGAGCTATGCTCTTACGATGAAGGTCTCGGAAGTGCTATCGAAGCTCAAGGATGACGGCTGGGAACTCGTGGCTACGAAAGGAAGCCACCGTCAGTTCAAGCACAAGACCAAGCCAGGGCGAGTGACGGTTCCCGGAAAGCCAAGCGACGATCTGGCGCCAGGCACACTCAACAGTATTTACAAACAGGCCGGTTGTAAGTGAGGACTCAAATGCGCTACGCAATCGTTATTGAGAAAGCTACATCAAACTACTCAGCATATGTTCCTGATCTTCCCGGCTGCGTTGCAACCGGAAAGACAGTCGAGGAAACAGAGCAGCAAATTCGAGAAGCCATTGAGTTTCACCTGGAGGGGCTCCGAGAAGACGGGCTGCCTGTTCCAAGCCCACAAAGCCAAGTTGAGTACGTCGAGGTTGCGTGAGGTCAAGACCCAACAGTCAGTTCCAGCCGACGGTCCTGCCTCCGCTTCGCTCCGGCAGGCCCGCGGGGCTGAACCGGAGCGTTGGGCGGGCACCGAACCCTCGCGGATTCAGAATCAGCCACGAAGCGAATGGGAAAAGCGAGTATGACAAGCGGCAAACTCCCTAAGCGGAAACCAGGTAGGTCAGTAAAACGCACTCGTCTTCCTGTCTTTCTATACGTCGCTGCCGGTCTGATGGTCGTCTTGCTTGGGGGCTGCGCAAGTAAAGCAGGAGGCCAGGTCCAGCAACACGCCGGCCACCCCTTTGGCACGGTTGACTTTCCCATCACCTGCTCCGAGCAAGCCCAAGTGGAGTTCAATCGCGCGGTCGCCCTCCTGCATCACATGACGTATCCACAAGCACGGGAAGCATTCCAGCGAGTGGCGGCGACAGACCCCCGGTGCGCGATGGCGCATTGGGGCATCTCGATGACGCTTTTTCAACCGCTCTGGCCGACGCGGCCGCGACCCGAAGCGCTCCAGCGGGGGTGGGAGGCGGTGCAGAAGGCCAAGAGCCTTCAGCCGCCGACGGAGCGGGAACGGCTCTTCGTGGCTGCGGCGGAGGCGTTCTTCCTCGAACCGGCGTTGTCCGATTATTGGCTCCGCATCCGGCGGTGGGAACAGGCCACAGAAAAGGTTTATGCCTCCTTCCCGGATGACCCCGAGGCGGGCGCATTCTACGCCCTGGCGCTCTTGGCCACCGCCCCCTCCGACGAGGTATCCCGAGAGCATTCCGACCGTGCCGCCGAAATCCTTCTCCGCCTGTACAACCGGAATCCGGACCACCCGGGCGCCATGCACTATCTCATCCATGCCAACGACGTGCCGGGGCGCGAACGGGAATCGTTGGAGATCACGCGCAAGTACGAGGCGGTCGCTCCGCGCAATCCACACGCGCTCCATATGCCAACCCATATCTATACCCGCCTCGGAGATTGGAACGGGGTGGTCCGAGGAAACCTGCGGGCGGCGGAGGCAGCCTTGGAGTATCCCGCGGGGGACCACGGAGAGTTCATTTGGGACGAGTTCCCCCACGCGATCGAGTATCTCATCTATGCCTATCTCCAGAAAGGCGCGGACGACCGAGCCGCCGAACAGTTGAAGCGGCTGCGCGCAACGGCCCATTTGGAACCTACCTTCAAGACGGCTTTTCACTTAGCGTCTACACAAGCCCGCTACGCGCTGGAGCGGCACGCTTGGAACGAGGCTGCGTTGGTCATTCCCCGCGAACCCGCGACTCTCGACTGGGATCGTTTCACCTGGCCGGAAGCCATCGCGCGGTTCGCACGCGGTTTGGGCGCGGCGCATTTGGGCAATATCGACGAGGCCAGAGCAGCCAGCGAGCGCCTTGGGGAACTGGAAGCTGCGACCCGCAAATCGGGGGAGGACCTGTTTGCGAGGAACATACGAGTGCTACGCCTCGAGCTGAACGCCTGGGTCGCCCACGTGGAAGGGCAAAGGGAACCCAGCGTTGCGCTGATGCGAGAGGCCGCCGAGCTTGAGGGCTCAACGCCAAAGCACGCCGTGACGCCGGGCCCGACTCTCCCCGCCCAGGAACTATTGGGAGACCTTCTCATGGAGCAGAAGCAGCCGGCCGAAGCGCTCGCGGCGTACAAGCGCTCAATGGAACTCTATCCGAAGCGGTTCAACAGCTTGCTAGGCGCTGCCCAGGCGACACGCGCACTCGGTGACGAATCCCTGGCGCGCACCTTCTACCAAGAGCTTCTCGACGTTGCTGGTGGCGGGACGCGACAGCCCGCTCTGAAAGAGGCACGCAGCTATGTGGCTCAGCGGCGGTGATCAAGGCACACGACCGCTACTCAGACGCGTTCCGCCCAACAAGAGCATGCACCGGACGGCGCTGCGCGGCCCGCCGCTGAAGCTGAGCGTCAGGCTTGCGCTGTTGCATGATTGGTTTGGGGCCTGGCCTGCGTTGTTGCGCATCTGGTTTCACGGCATCCGCTGTCGCGAGTACCATCATTCGCGTCCATTCGCGGTTTGACCCTCTCGATCATCGGCCGGCGTAGCCGGCCAGCGTTTCCCTTTGCGCCTAAATTCTCCCCTCCACCTCCTTCCTGCTTTCCTGGCCTTCCTGCCTTCCTTAGATGGACTCCCCGCCGCGCCGGGCGGATCTCGTGGCCAGGGCGGATGTTGCGCAGCGTAACCTGCTTGCCGGCGCGCCGCCGGGCGTCACACCACCCGCCACCACGGGGCGGCCAGCACGTCGGGGGTCAGCCACTCCAGGGTCTGGCCCGTGTGTAGGAGGAGCCCCGGTCGGGCTGCTTTGCCGTACTCGGCGTGGAAGGTGCGCAAGTGGGTGGCGTCGGCGATGCGGGGGCGGGTGGTGGCCTTGATCTCGATGGGCAAGAGGCGCCCGGCCGCTTCGATCACGAAGTCCACCTCCTCGCCGACGGTGGTGCGCCAGTAGAGGACCTCCGCGCGGTCGAGGCGGGCGTCGCGCCAGGTCAGGAGGTCGCCGAGCACGAGGTTTTCGAGGTGCGCGCCGCCGGGCTCACCCTCGCCGAGATGGAGGGCCACCCCGGTGTCACCCCAGTAGAGCTTGGGTGACTTGATCAGCCGCTTGCTGCGATTGACGGCGTAGGCGGGGAGGCGCACCAGCAGGTAGGAGGTCTCCAGGAGGTTAAGGTACCGGTGGACGGTTGCTTGCGGCAGGGCGACGTCGCGGCCCAGCTCGGTCTGATTGACGAGCTGGCCGAGGCGCAGGCAGGCCGCCCGCATCAAGCGGCGGAAGTCGGGAAGGGCCGCGATCGACGAGAGGGCCTGCAGGTCGCGCTCCAGGTAGGTGCGGATGTAACCATCGAACCAGACCGCACGGTCGCGGGCGGTCTTGAGATGGACGGCCGGGGTGGGGAAACCACCGCGACGCACCAGGGCACGCCAGTCTACGGACTCCCCCGGCTGGGAGGAGAGCAGGTCGAGCCACTCCTCGTCGCGGCTGTCGAGCAGCTCTTCCCAGAGGCCGCAGCGGCCGAGCCCCTGCTGCTCCCGCCGCGTCATGGGCCAGAGGGTGAGGTAGCTCGCGCGTCCGGCCAGCGACTCCGAGACCTGGCGCATCAGGAGCAGGTTGGCGGAGCCGGTCAGCAGAAACTGGCCCGGACGCCGCTTCCGGTCGATGGCCCGCTTGACGGCATGTAGGAGATCGGGCTCCCGTTGGACCTCGTCGAGGGTAAGGGGCTGGGTGCCGCCCACCAGTCCCTCGGGATCCCGGCGTGCCAAGTCGACCACGTCGAGGTCGTCCAGGGAGTAATAGCGCCGGTCGCCGGGAGCGAGCTCCTGCGCCAGGGTGCTTTTCCCTGTCTGGCGAGCCCCGGTTACCACCACCGCCGGCATCACCCGCAGCCGGTCACCGAGACTCCGGGTGACAACGCGGGGGAGTGCAAGATCATTCATGGCATGGATGATAATCATTCATGACGCGGATCGCCACCGCACCATGTTCCTCACCCTTCCCCCTTGCATCCTCCCGCCTCTGCGTTGCGGAGCCCCCCTGCTTCCCCGCCTGCCTTCCTTAGATGGACTCCCCGCCGCGCCGGGCGGATCTCGCGGCCAGGGCGAGGTTGCGTAGCATCCCCTGCTTGCCGGTGCGGGTGATCGGGGTGCCGCGGAACCGGCCCTTGAAGCTCTGCACGGTGGCCGCCGCCAGTTCCACCAGGTCCGGGGAGATCAGGTGGGGGTGGGCGGCGAGGTCCGGATGACCGGTCGGTGCGAAGCGGTTGAACGGGCACGCCTCCTGGCAGAGGTCGCAACCGAAGACCCAGCCGTGGAGCTGCGATCCCCACTCCGCCGGGATCTCGCCGCGGTGCTCGATGGTCCAGTAGGAGATGCAGCGCCGGGCGTCCAGGCGGTACGGCTCGACCAGGGCAACCGTGGGGCAGGCGTCGAGGCACGCGGTGCAGGTGCCGCAGTGGTCGGTGGCCGGCGGGTCGGGCGGCAGCTCCACGGTGGTGAGGATCTCCCCGAGGAAGAAGTAGGAGCCGGCGCGGGGATCGATCAGGCAGGTGTTCTTGCCGATCCACCCGATCCCGGCGGCCTGGGCATGGGCGCGCTCCAAAACCGGTGCCGAGTCCACGCATACCCGGTGGCGGTGGCCGGGCGCCTCCGCCTCCAGCACGGCGACCAGGCGGTGGAGCAGTCCCTTGAAGACGGGATGGTAGTCCGGCCCCCGGGCGTAGCGGGCGATCTTCGCCACGCCGGGTTCCGCGACCATGCCCGGGCGCGCCGGGTCGTGGTGCAGGGCGCAGCACACGATAGAGCGCGCGCCGGGGAGCAGCGCCCGGGGGTCAGAGCGCAGGCTGGCGTGGCGACCCATGTAGTCCATGGTCGCGGCGAAGCCCTCGTCGAGCCACGCCAGCAGCCGCTCCCCGTCCCGCGGCGCCGCCCGGGCGATCCCCAACCGGGCGATCCCGAGGGCTCGGGCCCCCTCCCGCAGACGCTCGACCACCTGGCTCATGGTCGAAGATTAACCGACGAGCCCTCGAAATCACCGTCAAGCTCGACGGCGGCCGGACGATTGCGGTGACCCAAGCGGTGGGGATATCGACGCCCGGGTTGACCCGCACCGTGGCGCGGCCCGACCGGACCTCCACGGGCGTGCCGCTCGGCGACCGGTCGAGGCCGCCGTGCGTCCGCATGTCCCCGTCGGCGGCAAGCTACTTGACGATCTTCCAGCTGCCGTCCGGCTGCCGGCAGGCGGTGCCGTAGACCTGCTGTGGCTCGCCGCCCACGTCGGCGTCCATCGTGAACTCCCGGCATGGCCCTTCGCCGGTCTCGTAGGTGCGGGTCGGCGTCACCGTGTAGGTGGCCTTCTGGTCGGGGTTGTGCCAGGTCGTGGCCTGCCCTGTGGGTTTGTATTCCAGGGCTTCGGCCGTGCGGACGCGATCCTGCTCATCCATGTGATGGCCGATGTTGGCGCCGACCTGCGAGCCAAGCAGCGCGCCCAGGACGATGGCCACCATACGCCCCCGGCCACCCCCCACGGCGGAACCGGCGGCCGCGCCGGCGGCGCCGCCGATGAGCGTGCCGGACTGCTCTCGGTTCATGGTGCAGCCGGAGAGCATACCGGTGGAGACCAGGGCTGTGGAAAGCGTAAACACCACTGCGACAATGAATCCGCGTTTCATGGCGATCCCTTCTCCAACCACGTTGATTTAAGACGTCGATCGACCGCCTTTATCTTACCGGCGAGTCCAACATCGACAGCCGCTCCGCACCACTTCTCACCTCGTCCAACGACCGTTGATCATACGCCGCCCCGGCACCCAAAGGTCCAGTGGCCCTCTCCGCCCATCCGCAGCGCGGCGGGTAGCCATCGCCTGCCAGAACCGACCTACAGGACGACCATGCGGCGGAAACGACCGCAGCGGTTACGTGGCCTCCGGGTTTCGGGTATAAAGCCCGGGCTTCGTCCCTTGTCCAGCCGCGAGGAAGAGACCATGGAATTCCGTACCGAATCCGACACCATGGGGGAGATGCAGGTCCCGGCCGACCGTTACTACGGTGCCCAGACCGCCCGCTCGTTGATGAACTTCAAGATCGGCGGCGAGCGCTTCCCGCGCGAGGTGATCTACGCCCTGGGCATCCTCAAGAAGGCCGCAGCCCTGGTGAACCGGGAGCTGGGGAGCCTGCCGGCGGACAAAGCCGACCTGATCGTGCGCGCCGCCGACGAGGTGATCGCGGGCCAGCTCGACGACCACTTTCCCTTGGTGGTGTGGCAGACCGGCTCCGGCACCCAGACCAACATGAATGCCAACGAGGTGATCGCCAACCGCGCCATCGAGCTGGCCGGCGGAGTGCTGGGCTCTAAAGACCCGATCCACCCCAACGACCACGTCAACCGCGCCCAGTCCTCCAACGACACCTTCCCGACCGCCATGCACATCGCCGCGGTACGTCAGGTCCACGACCGGCTGATCCCGATGGTGATCAAGCTGCGCGATGCCCTCGCCGCCAAGGCGCGCGAGTTCCAGGGAATCGCCAAGATCGGCCGTACCCACTTGATGGACGCCACGCCGCTGACCCTCGGGGACGAGTTCTCCGGCTACGCCCAGCAGCTCACCAACGGCCTGGCGCGGATCGCCGGCGGCCTGCCGCGCCTGTGCCAGCTCGCCCTCGGCGGCACCGCCGTGGGCACGGGGCTCAACACCCACCCGGAGTTCGCCGAGCGCGGCGCGGCCAAGATCGCCGAGCTCACCGGCCTGCCGTTCACCTCAGCCCCGAACAAGTTCGAGGCCCTCGCGGCCCACGACGCGGTGGTCGAGGCGAGCGGGGTGATGAAGACCCTCGCCTGCTCGCTGATGAAGATCGCCAACGACGTCCGCTGGCTCGGCTCCGGGCCGCGCTGCGGCCTCGGCGAGATCGCCCTCCCGGCCAACGAGCCCGGCTCGTCGATCATGCCCGGCAAGGTGAATCCGACCCAGGCGGAGGCGATGACCATGGTGTGCTGCCAGGTGATCGGCAACGACACGGCGATCAACGTGGCCGGCGCCTCGGGCAACTTCGAGCTCAACGTCTACAAGCCGGTGATGATCTACAACCTGCTCCAGTCGATCCGGCTCCTGGCCGACGCCTGCGAGTCGTTCACCGACCACTGCGTGGTGGGGATTGAGCCCAACCGCGAGCGCATCACCGAGCTGCTCAACCAGTCACTGATGCTGGTCACGGCCCTCAACCCCCACGTGGGCTACGACAACGCCGCCAAGATCGCCAAGCAGGCCCACGCCGAGGGCACCTCCCTGAAGGAGGCGGCGCTGGCCCTCGGCCTCCTCACCGCCGAGCAATTCGACCAGTGGGTCCGCCCCCAGGACATGCTCGGCCCGCACCGCTGAGCCAACCCCTTGCCACCGCCAGCCAATGAGCGCATCGAGATACCAGAAGCGCGGGTGTCCTAGATGACCAGCGAAGCGCTGACGATCCCTGTGCAGCACGGCCTGCGCGTGGCGATCCTCGCCTACGGCCCCCTGGCGACCGATCCGGGTGACGAGCTGGCCGCGTTGATCGGGGAGCGCATCCATCCCTACCGGACGCCCTTTGCCGTCGAGTACGCGCGGCTGTCACCGCACCGCGGCCAGGGGCCCGTGCTCACCGTCGTCCCCGAGGAGGAGGGCGACCCGGTGAACGGCTACCTCCTGCTCATGAAGGACGGGGTTTCGGTGGAGACCGCCACCCGCGCCCTGTGGCGCCGCGAGACCCACCAGGTGGGCAGCGAGAAGCTCCCCCTCGGCACCGAACGCCGCGACATCCACCTCACCACCGACCTCCCTGAGGCCGACGCCGCCCTCTACTGGTCCGCCCAGAGCAACTACCCGCGGCCCGACGCCGCCGGCCTGGCACGCCGTGCCATCGACTCGGCCCGCGGTCCCGCGGGCGCTGCGCGCCAGGACGGTATCTCCTACCTGGCCAAGGTGATCGCGGCGGGCATCCGCACCCGCCTCACCGACGCCTACGTCGCCGCCGTCCTGGAGCAGACCGGCGCCGCGGACCTGGAAGCCGCCTGGCAGTGGTGCCGCAGCCAGCCGCGCAGCGAACCGCCACCCGCGACCGAGCCGAGCGCCTTGGTGTAGAGATCGATCTCGAACGGGTGGTAGCGCGCGACGGTGACCTTCGCCTGCTCGCAGAGCGCGCGCGCCTCCTCGGCGCGCCGCTCATCGCGGGCAAGGATACGTCAGCCCGGCCCGCCATAAAGCCGTGCCGATCCGGAAAGGATCACGGAACCGTGCGGAAGGCGCGGACCTGCCCCGTCTGGTTATTGATCCAGACGCGGGCGTTACAGCCGATCATCGATCCGATCGAGACGAAGATCCCGTCGGCATCCGTCGACGTGTGGTAGGCGACCGCCGCCTCGCGGCAAGGTTCGACTGGCAGGTACTTGTCGAGGTTCGCCGGGCGGTAGGTCGTGTCGGCGGAGAAGGTCGTGGAGATCGTGTCGCCCTGCTTGTTGAAGCCGGTGAGCACGCCGCCGGAGAAGCCCGTGATCTGGTAGGCGGCGCCCGACGGGCCGTCGTCCAGCGTCACGTCCGTGTCGGTGAGGGCGCTCTCCGGCGAGGAGGTGACCGCATTCACCGCGATGTCGACCGTGTCGGTGGCGCCTGCCAGCCCATCATCGACCACGAGCATGTAGGTGATCGTCGCCCCAAAGCACCATGCGAGGAACGAGAAGCATGCGACACGGGGGGCAAGGAAACGGCTGGCGTGGCGAACCCTGGTGGGTGTCCTCCCAAGAAGAAAGGGGAATGGCCTGTCCGCCGCAGGCCGTTGCGGGGGTCTCGTGGCGTTGCGGAGCAGATGGGGCGCCTCCTCCTGTCGGGCGGGGACCGTCGCGCTGCCACCCGGCCGCCGCCCTGTCCTTACCAAGCAAACGCGGTCCCACGGTACGTGGCCCCCCGGCGGCCGCTACGGCGGACCCCATGGAAAACAATGGATTGGGCCGTCACGACCCGGGCGATCTCGCGCTGCTCACACCGCCCACGGTCCGCTCTGGGTCCGCTTGTTCAAAGCCGAGACAAGCCATGTCTAAACTTGAGACGAATATGGTCGCAAATTGAGACAACGGGGGATGCGTCATGAAGATGCAGCGGCATGGGACGTGGGGGCGACGCTGTGTCGCTGACCGCATTCCAGGCCCGTCTGGCGCGGCTGCTGGCCACCAACCGGACCCCCGACAGCGATCTCGCGGGCGGGGCCGCCATCCACATCGAGCCGAACACCACCCGCTACAGCAACGACCTCCTCAACCGCTCCCTGATGCTGGTCACGGCGCTCAATCCCCACGTCGGCCACGACAACGCCGCCAAGATCGCCGAGCAGGCCCACGCCGCTGAGCCGGGACCCGCCCCGTGACTCCACCCCCTGTAGGAGCGACCTTGGTCGCGAACCCCGCCCCTGCCCCGAGGCCCCGCGTGCCGTCACGGCGGTGCGCGGGCAAGCCCGCTCCTCCGACGGTGCCCCCGACACAGCGGCCGGCGGAACCGCTCTCCCATCCGCGACCTGCTCACCGGAATATCGCGGCCGATGAGCCACGACGCCGCCGCGACGCCCGTGCAGCACGGCCTGCGGGTGGCGGGTTTGCGGTCGCCGCGGCGGTGTCCGAGGGCCGCGCCGCGTGCGGTGGAACACGGTGAGATCGGCGGCGTCACCGCCGGCGCGGCAGGCGCGCCCGGATCTCCTCGAACACCGCGTCGAACATCGCCGGGGTAAGGCGGCCGGTGTTGAGGTTGTAGCGGCTCGGATGGTAGCTGCCGATCGTCGTCCATCCCCCATCAAGATCGTGGACCCGGCCGTGGCCGAACCGCAGCGTGCCGAGGGCCGGGATCGCCCCGCGCTGTTTCAGCAGACGGGCGAACTGCGTCGCGGCGCCCTGCCCGAGGAGCAGCACGACCCGCAGCTCGTGCAGGGCATCGACCTCCGCCGCGAGGTGCGGCAGGCAGGTGACGAACTCGGCCAGGCTGGGCCGGTTGTCCGGCGGCACGCAGTGGACGGCATTGGTGATCACACAGTCCATGAGGTGCAGGTCGTCGTCTCGGGCAGTGCTCGTCGCCCGGTCGGCGAAGCCGAAGCGGTGCAGTGTCGGATAGAGGATTTCCCCCGCGGCATCACCGGTGAACGGCCGGCCGGTGCGATTGGCCCCCTCCGCGCCGGGGGCGAGGCCAACGATCAGCAGCCGCGCCGCCGAATCACCGAACGGCGGCACGGGCCGCGACCAGTACGGGCCACCGCTCCGGCCGCGGCGAGCGACCGCCTCCCGGTGGTCGACCAACCGCGGACAGAGACGGCAGTCGACGAGGCCCGGCGGCGATGCAACTAGATCAACAACCATGACGAGCAGGACCTGCAAAGAACCGGGTGTCGCCGCGGCCACATTTTCATCACAAAGACCCCGGGAACAAACTCTATGAGGATCGATGGAAACAGCGATTCAGGAAACGCAACCGAATGTAGGGCGGGCTTCAGCCCGCCGTACGCCAGAGCCCGGCGAGACGACGGCGTCGGCCGGTTGAAACCGGCCCTACAGATTGGCGCCATCCCCCCCCCGCGCCCAATTGAGCACTGCATCTGCATTTCCGCTGCTCCTCTGTGCCCTCTGTGCCTCGGTGGTGAGACGAGAGGCTGGTTCCGTCCCTGCGTTCGTACGCGGCCGGGCCGTGAGGGTGCCTCGCGTGCGGCTACTCCCGCATGGCCGCGGCGAGGGCGTGGACGTCGGGGAGGTCTTCCATCCCCAGGCAGGCCGCGGCGTCGGTGACGTAGCGCACCCGGCGCATGCCATTGAGCACCGTGGTCACCCCCGGGCTCGATGTGACGAAGGCGAGGGCGATCTGTGACAGGCTGAGGGATTCTCCAGCGGGTCCGATCAGCGCCACCAGGCGATGGCGCAACGGCTCGTTGGCGGCGACGGCGCGGGCCAGCAGCGCCGGCTCCACCACCGGCAGCAGCCGGTTGACCGCCTGCAGGTAGTCGTCCCGCACTCGCTCCCATTCCGGGCCGGCGCTCGCGGCGACGTTGTGATGCAGGAAGCGCACCATCTTGTTAATGTTGGGCAGAACCGCCTGGCCGGCGATGTGGTGCCAGTGGTCGACGCCCTGGATCTGCGGCAGGGCGGCGCGCAACTCGCGCGAGAGGCAGAAGAGGTCACCGTCGACGAACCGCGACGCCACGTCGTTCGCGGCAAGCAGCCGGTCGACCGCCACTTCCGCGGCAGCCACCTCCTCCAGCCCCTCCTCCAGCGCCACCTGGAGGTCGGTGTCGCCCGCCTGGGGATCGGGGGTGGCGAGACGCAACAGGCTGCCGTTGGGGTGCATCGCATTGAGCGGCCGGTTCACCAGCACCCCGAGCTCGAAGTATCGCGCCGCCTCCAGGACCGGCACGGTCTCATCGCCAACCGGGGTGTTGGCCCGGGTGAGGGCCTCGGTCTCCAGGAGGTTATAGGGGAGCTGTACCACGCCGAAGTGATGCGCCGTGCCGTCGCCGTGGACCTCACGCGCCGCCGCCTGGGCGGCCTCCCAGAGCAGGGCCAGGTTGACGTAGCCAAAGTCGTCGCCGCTGGCCGGCAAGGTGTTGGAGGAGACGCCATACCAGCCGATCCGCCCTTCCCGCACCATCAGCTCGCAGAAGAGGAAGGCGCGCTCGATGCGCTGGTAGAAGGTATCGCGCGCGGCCTCCACCCCCTGTTGGCCGCGCTGGCGGGCGTCGGCGAGAAAATACTCCGGGTTGTGCAGGAGCAGGCAGTCGAGGGACTCCAGGCCGAGACGGGCCAACGAGCGGTCGAGCTGGTCGGCGAGGAAGTGCGGGTGGATGCAGTGCCAGCAACCCGCCGCGTACTCCACCACCTCCGGGAACGGCTCCCCGGCCTCCTTGCGCTCCTCGGCCCGACGCAGGTTGGCGCCCTGGATATAGCCGGCCTTGGAGACCACCACGATCTGCTCGCGGCCGATTAGCCCCTCCGCGATCCCCTGGCGTAAGACCTCGCCAAACAGCCGCTCGCTGCCCCCGTCCATGTAGTTGGTGGAGGTGTCGAGGAGGTTGCACCCCTCGACCAGGGCGGCGTCGAGGGCCTGCCGATGCTCCGGGTGGTGTTCGTCCGTGCGGTAGCCACCGAAGCCGAGCTTGGAGACGATGAGGTTGGTCCGTCCCAGGCGGCGGTAGGTACCCGCCACCAGGGTCGGATCGGCACGGTGGCGGGCCTCCGCCCAGGCCCGGCACCCCTCCGGGGTGGCGCGCCCGGGCAGGAGTCCGCCGTCACTCATTTTTCCGCCAACCGCTGGGCCTGGTTGATCGCGTGGCGCAGATCCGCCGTGAACACCTGCTTGTCGAGACGTCCGGTCGAACCGTGTAGGAACTCGCCGTCCGGCGTGAGATAGAAGCACACCGGTAACATGGTCGCATACGGCAGGTGCTGGGCGCCGATCTCCAGCAGCTCGATCTCCGGGCGCTCGCTATCGGCGCACAGGCAGACGAACGAGTCCTTGAGCAGCTCCGCGCAGTCGGGGTCGGGGAGCAGCTCGGTGAACAAGCTGCGGCAACTGCCACAGGTGGGGCGGCTAAACTCGACGAAGATCAGCTTGCCGGCGATCGCCGCGTCTCGCTGCGCGTCGCGAAAGCGCGTGAACCACCGCTGGCCGCTTTGATCCTCGAAATGGGGATGGGATGACATATCTCTCTTCACTCCTCCGCAATACAGGTTGATTCCGGGTCGGCAACCGCAGCCCGCCCGACGTTCACACCGATCTCTGGGTCGTGCCTGGGTCTCCTCCTCGGCCGGTAGGGATTACCAGCGGTCCCACCGGGGTCTCAGGCAGACGGCGCAATATCTTACAATCCGTGACGAGAATCCTCGGCGACTAGATGGCGGCGGGACTCTACCAACGCGCACGCGGCTGAGAAAGCACCACGAGCAGCGCACCGCCCCCCCCGAGACGCGACGGCGCCGCGGTGTACGCGAGGCCACGATCATCCAACCAACGGCGCACAGCGTCGCCGAGCACCGTCTCCCCGGCGGGCGAATGGTGTCCCTGTCCCACCACCACCAAGATGTGGCCGAATCCCTCCCCCTCGGCCCAGCGCACGAACCGTTCCAGGGCCTCTACGGCCGCCAGCCGGGTACGGCCGTGGAGATCGATCTGGCCGTCGGGGGACCAGGTGGGGTCGGCGCTCAACCGGCGGAAATCGCCGGCCGCGAGCGGCGGCCCTGCGCTCACCCGCGGGGGACGCGGCTCCGGCCGGGCCGGCCGGTGGTCGGCGAGGTAGCGGAAAAACTCCGCCCGGTCCACGGCCGCCTGGGCTGCGGCCGCCGCCTCCACGGCCGGGACAGCGGTAGCCGCCGGGGCCACCTCCCCCGCCATGGCGGCCAGGAACTCACGGTCCTGGCGCGCGAGATCCTCGTCCTCCGGTGGTGGTGTGGCACCCATGGAGCGCCATCTTACCACCACGCGCGCCCGACCGGCCGCCGCCCTGCCTACTGCCTACCGGAGATCAGAGGATCAGCGGAAATAACGCACAGCGCTCTTTCGGGTGGGCATGGCGCCCATTTGTAGGGCCGGTTTCAGCCGGCCGATGCCGTGCTTGCAAGAGGTTATGGCGTCCTGCGGGCTGAAGTCCGCCCTACAGACGGGGTCGTTTCCAGAGCCAGCCGCTATTTCCGCCGATCCACTCAGAGCTCGTCGCCCGGGGCGTAGTTCCTGGCGTAGCCCATCAGGTCGAGCATCGACCACAACAGCCCGCGCGCCGGGATCCGTCCCAAGCCGCCGGCCATGCACGCCCGCTCACCGAACCGCTCCTGGGCATCCGCCCGACCGCCCGGACCGACCAGCAGGGTCGGCACCGGATCACCGGAATGGAAGCCAAGGTCACACGGCGTGGAGTGGTCACCGGTGACGGCAATGACCAGGTCATCCCGCAGCAGCGGCGCGATCACCGTGTCGACCCGCTCCAGGAACTCCCGCTTCCTCTGAGGGTAGTGGTCGTGGCTGAGGATATCGCTGCCTTTGATGTGCAGGAAGACGATGTCGTGCTCCGCGAGCGCCGCGCCCGTCGCCTCGATCTTGGCCGACAGATCGGTCGCCGGGTCGGCGGTGAAGCGCCGGTCGGTGAGGGTGGCCATGTTGAGGGCCTTGCCTAGGCCGAGGACCGTGGCGTCGCCGGAGATCACCGCGGCGCGCAGGTCGAATCGGGTCAACAGACCGCACGAAGGCCGGGCGCTGCCAGCGCCCCGCGGCAACAAGGCGTTCGCCTCGGGGAGCCCATGGGCGCGCCGCGCGAGATTGACCGGATGGTCGCGCAGCCGCTCGTGCGCAAGGGTCACGAGCCGGTTGACGAGTCTTGCGGTGTGATCGGCGGCCGTATCGGTGGCGTCCAGGGGGCGACAGGGGAGCAGGCCGAGGTCTAGGCGGCCGCCCCCCGGGTCGACGTCGGTGACCCGCGGGGAGAGGCCGGGCCCCTGCAGGCGCAGGGCGGCGCGGAACTGTGCGGCCGGGACCAGACGCACGGCCACCCCGTCCCCGACCTCCAGCCCGTCGATCGCCCGCGCCAGCTCGGCGGCGCCCTGGTCGATGCGACCGGCGCGCCGGTCGAGGAGGGGAAGGGCGAAGGGGTCACGGCCGCCGCCATCGGTCGCCACGGTAGCGAAGTTGCAGCGGAAGCCCACATCCCCGGGCGCCAGGGGCAGGCCGACGCCGGCCGCCTCCAACAAGCCGCGCGGTAGGAGCTCGTCCGGTGCGCGCAGGCCGAAGAGGACCCCTATCCCGACCTCGGTGCCGACCGCGACCCCGGGATAGACCGGGTCGACGAAACCTATCAGCCCGCGCGCCGCAAGGCGATCGAGGTGGGGCGTCGCCGCCGCCTCCAGGGGAGTGCGGCCGTCCAGCTCGGCTACGGGTCGGTCGCCCACGCCGTCCAGGACGATCATCAACCCGCGCCACCGGCGATGCTTCACGGCTTCAGCCTCCATGCCTCTCGCGAGACGGCTGCGCGGACACCTTGGTGGTCGGCGACCCCGGGCTGCCCGCAGGTCGAACACCGCCGCTGTCGCCGCAGAAGAGTCATGGTGAGAAATGGCGGCTAGAGCTTGTCCAGGTCGGGTGGGTGGCGCAGCCGGAGGTCGGCGGTGACCAGGTCGATCACGGCCTGCACCGTGTCGAGCAACTCGTGGCTGGTGACGATGGGGATGCCGGCCTGATCCGCCGCCTCCAGCATGTAGGCCTGGATGTCCCAGATCTCCTGGAAGTGTTCCAGATATCGCTCCCGGTTGCGTTGCGGAGCCGCATCGGTGCGCCGGCCGAACCGCTCCCGTAGCTCGTCCTTGTCCACCATGGCCAGCATCACCGGTACCACCACCGCCGACTCCCGGTAGGGATCCAGGTCGAGTCGCGGCGAGAAGACATGGACGCCGTCGAGGACCACGTGGACCATCTCGGTGACCGCGCGGCGCAAGGTAGCATGGATGGCGACCTTCACCGCCTGGAACTGCGCCTCGAACCCTTCGATCACCCGGTGCGGACCGGTCTCCCCCGGCAGAGCCTCCCAGGCGTTGTAGGTGGAGCGATACAGGGTCGGCATCAGCTCCGGGGAGAGCATCAGCCGCATCACCTCGCGCAGCATATCGGCGGACTGGGAACGGACCAGGCCGAGACGGTAGGCGACCTCCGCCGCCACGACGCTCTTGCCGCTGCCCGTGGCACCGCCAATCAACAGGAGCAACGGCCGACCCCTGCGGTGGAAGCGGCGCCACACCAGGTACACCTCGGCGGCATCGGCCCCGCAATACTCGTGGATCACCTCATAGGTCTTGCGCCGTAGATCGAGAGAGTTGACCTCCCACTGCCCGGCGGACTCGAGCCCCTGCTGGACGGCCAGGGCGATGCGGTAGGCGGTCGGCGGGTCGATCGCGCACGCCTGAAGAGAACGCGCCAGGGTGGCCAGGGTGAAGGCCGCCGGCTTGCCATCCATCATCACGTGGATCGGCGACTCGAGAATGGGATCCGCCTCGTAGCGATGTCGCACCTCCGGGCCGTGCAGCGTCCCGAGGTGGTGGGCCACCCGCTCGCGCAGCTTGTGAGCCGGGATCTCGGCCACCGCCTTGAGCTCCTCGCGCATCTTGGAGGCGATCTCGTAGGCATCGGTGAAGCTCAGGCCGACATTGACCAGCGACTGGGTGAGCAGCCCACGCAGGAAGGGAATCCGATCCTCGCGACTGCGGTAGGTGACGATGGCGCGGGCCATGAGATCAGGAGTCAGGAGTCAGGAGTCAGGGGTTAGGGGTTAGGGGGTTAGGGGGTGATGCCGGCCTACGGCCGGCGTTCGATCTCTCGGGCTAGCTGATGAACGGCATGTTATCTAGCCCGAAGGGCTATCCTTCCCCTGACCCGTATGCCCTGACTCCTGACTCCTGACTCCTCCTACGAAAACACCCCCTTGAAGAAGAAGAAAAAGAAGGTGGCGAGGAGGGCGCCGGCGGGGAGGGTCACCAACCACGACACCAGGATACCTCCGATCACCCGCAGGTCGATGGCGCCGATGCCGCGCGCCAGGCCGACGCCCAGCACCGCCCCCACCAGGGTGTGGGTGGTGGAGACCGGCATCCCGGTGACCGAGGCGAAGACGATGGTCACCGCTGCCGCCAGCTCGGCGGAGAAGCCGCGGGTGGGGGTGAGCTCCGTGATCTTCCGCCCCACGGTTTCGATGATCTTGTAGCCCCAGGTGGCGAGGCCGACCAGGATTCCCGCGCCACCGAGGACCATGACCCAGGCCGGTACCAGTGAGGATTGGGTGACCTCGCCGGTGGCCGCGACGTTCACCACCGCCGCCAGGGGTCCCACCGCATTGGCGACGTCATTGGAGCCGTGGGCAAAGGCGACCGCGCAGGCCGTGCACACCTGGAGCACGGCGAACACCCGCTCCACGTTGGTGTAGTGGAAGTCACGGTCGGCGGCCGGGTCGACGTGAATCCGCCGGATGAAGACCGTCCCCACCGCCGTGGCGACCACCCCGATGGTGGATGCGACCCCCAACGCCTGCCAGGGCGACAGCTTCAGGTGGAGGTGGGAGAGCCCCTTGAAGGAGGTAAGCAGGGCGAGGACCAATGCCACGCCGAAGATGTAGAACGGCGCGTAGAACTGCGCCTGGCGAAACGGATCCTCCTGCTCCAGGATCGTCCGCTGCACCAGGGTGAAGAGGGCGAAGGCGACGACCCCGGCCACCAGCGGCGAGGTCACCCAGCTCGCCGCGATCTGGCCCACCTTGCCCCAATGGACTGCGTCTAAGCCCAGACCCGCCGCGGCAAAGCCGACCACCGAGCCGACGATCGAATGGGTGGTCGAGACCGGCCAACCGGCGCTCGTGGCGATCAGCAACCAGGTGCCCGCCGCCAGGAGGGCCGCGAGCATGCCGTAGACCAGGTACGCGGGGTTGGCGCTCACCGCGGCGGGGTCGATGATCCCCTTGCGGATCGTCTCGGTGACGTTGCCACCGGCGAAGATCGCGCCCGAGAACTCGAACACCGCCGCCACGACCACCGCCCCGCGCAGGGTCAGGGCCTTGGAGCCCACCGAGGTCCCCATGGCGTTGGCCACGTCGTTGGCACCGATCGCCCACGCCATGTAGAACCCGGCGGCGATGGCGAGGTAGACGAAGATCTGGGCGTGGTCCATGGCCGGTAACGTTCAGCGATGCGCGGTCAGCGATCAGCTCCACCGCGATGGAGCACGACCTCTCCTTCAGGAGCGGACAGCAGACCGCCAAGTGCGGACGGCTGGCAACTATGTCGCCAGGAACAGGCGCAGGCGACTGCCAACCTTCTTGGCGTAGTCGGCGAGATCGCCGGTGAGCTCGGTGATCCGGTACCAGAAGATCACCGAGACGGGGTCCAGCTCCCCTTCGATGGCGAACAGGAGGCGGTTGACCTCCGCCTCCAGGGCATCCGTGTCATCCTCGATCTCGTCGAGCACCCCCACCATCGCCACCACCCGGCTCGCTTCACGACCGCGGAAGCTCATCTCCAGCAGCTCGTCAAGCTCGGCGATGATCTCCCCGGCGTGACGGCACGCCTCGTGGCAGCGACGCACCAGCGCGAGCATCGGCTCGCGCATCGCCTCGGGCAGCACCATGCGCCGCTCGACCAGCAAGCCGGCGATGTCCTGCGCTCGGTCCGCGATGGTGTCCTGCAGGTCGAGGATCTCCAGGATGTCGCGCCGTGCCACGGGGAGGAAAAAACCCTTGGGCAGGTGCGAGCGTAGCTCGGTCTTCAGCTTGTCTGCCCGCTGCTCCAGGGTGTCGATCTCGTCCTTCGCCGCGCGCACCCGTTCGCGATCGCCGGCCGCGAGCGCCTCGAACAACGGCACCACCTGGTCGACGCACTCCACCACGGCCCCCATGTGCCGCTGCATGGCCTGAAACGGGGAGCGACCAAAGAGGTCGCCGAGGGGATTGCCGGGCATGGTCGCGTTCGTTGGGCGTCGGGATGACAGCACCTCATGGTACGGGCAAACTTCAACGAGGCCAATCACTCGCCTCACGCCACGAATGCCCTGCGCCCCCGGGGTCGCCGCCGAACGCCCGCACCTGCCCCGTCGCATACTTCGCCGATGGACCTCCACCTGACCGACCGCCACGCCATCTGCCTCGCCGCCTCCCGCGGCCTCGGCTACGCCTGTGCCGCGGCCCTGGCCGCGGAGGGGGCGCAGGTGTCGCTGGTCTCCCGGGACCCGGCGGCATTACATGCGGCGGCGACCCGGCTGGAGACGCAATTCGGCCGCCCGGTGGCACGCCAGGCACTCGACATCAACGATCCCACCGCCCTGGAGACCGGCCTCGCCGACCTGGCCGCCAACCCGTGCGACATCCTGGTGACCAATTGTGGGGGCCCACCGACCGGTCCCTTTGCAGAACACGGACCGGAGGCGTGGCGCGCGGCCTTCGCCGCCCAGCTCCTGAGTGCGATCGTCTCCTGCCGGGTCTCGGTCCCGGCCATGGCCGAGCGTGGCTGGGGACGGGTGATCATGATCGGCTCGCTCACCATGCACGCGCCGCTGGCCGGCTTCGCCCTATCCAACGCGGTGCGACCGGGCCTGGCGGGCCTCGCCAAGACCCTCACCCGCGAGTACGCCGCCCGTGGCGTCACCGTGAACGTGGTCTGTCCCGGCTTTACCGCCACGGATCGCATCACGGCCGCCGCGGCGCACCTGGCGGCAGACCGCCAAATCCCCGTGCCCCAGGTGGTGGCGGAGTGGACCGACCACATCCCGGTGGGGCGGCTCGGCCGGCCGGAGGAGATCGGCTCGCTGGTCGCCTACCTCGCCTCCGACCGGGGAGGCTTCATCACCGGGCAGTCGATCCTCGTCGACGGCGGGCAATGCGCCGCTATCTGAGCGGGCATCACGAACCGCCGCCCGAGTCACGTGACGCCGGAGGCGCCTCCGGCGCCGCAACGTCTCCAGCCTTGAGGTCGGGACGAGCCCCGGGGAGATGGTGGGCCGCCCGTTGCACCGCAAGGAACACGACCAGGGTGACCACCATCATGGCGACGAAGACCGTCGCCACGATCACCAGGTAGCTACGGAGACTGACCGACTTTGCCATGACGTTGTTAGTCGATACGGGGTACCAAGACCGGCCACGACGGTTGTTGCGCCAGCGCGTCAGGCACAGTGGCTGCCCCGAAGCCGGGTAGCGCAATGCGCGTGCACGCCAGACGGGCCGTTCCAGGACGCCACCGCCGATACCATGCCACATCCACCAACACCGCTGCCGAACCTGTACGCTGACCCATCCTTACCAATACCCCTAACGGTAGCGTACCGGCATTCCGCCCCATTGCTCCTACCCCCTTTTTTTGCCGCGACTGCTGGTGCCACCTCCACTCTATTGCCAATGGAGCGGCGAGTGCCACCCCGGGAAGCCAACACGCAATGAATCAGCCACGGCATTGCTGGAAGCATGTTAGCGCGACCTCAACCTCCCCCATATCCTTTCCGATGTGGGTGTTTCGAGGTTGGTCTCTCAGCAGCGACGAGATGGATCCAATGGCGCGATCTAGGTAGAGCGCAAAGGCAGGCATAACTCAGCCGTTTGGTGAAAATAATGTATTGCCGCTGGTGCGAGCCGTGCTTATAATTTTTCTCAACATTTCACTTTTCGAGGTTTTTTCGTAAGGAGAGGACGGATGCCACGGACAAAAGATCTTGGGTTGACAGAGCTGCCTCTGACTACGCGCTTCAAGAGGAAGCCACGCACGCCGAATGTGAAAGCCATCCGTGAGAAGGCGAAGATCTCCGTCGCGTACTACGATGCAGATCACTACGGAGTCACTCTCAAGCGCGGTATCACCATCGTCAAGAAACTGAAGATGCCGATTCAGAGCATGGACATGGCGCAAGCCGAGAAGGCGGTCCGTGCGGAGATCGTGCGTGGTAACTTCGACGAAGACTTGATCAACGGCTACCAGCGCATCATGGCGGCTCGCAAGCGTAAGAAGACCCGCTAGCCAAGCCCATGCAATAGATCACACGGAGGCTCCCTGGGGACGGTTCTCCAGGGAGCCTTTCTATTCCTCTGCAAGCAGTGCTTTGAGGGCATTGACCACGTCGGAGGGAAGGCCGTAGTCGCGATACCGCAAGCGTCCCTGCTTGTCGATGACCATCACCTGCGGGAGGCCGTAGATGCCGTACCGGCGCGCAAACGCTCCGGCGGCATCGACGAGGATGTCAAATTGCAGCCCGTGCTGCATCTGCGTACGGGCGATCTGACGCGGTTTCTCCTGCATGTTGACGCCGAGCACCCGTACCGGCAGGCCGTCAACCGCCGCCACCAATCGATTGAGGAGAGGAAACTCCTCCCGGCACTGCACTCACCAGGAGGCCCAGGCGAACACCACGACCACCTCTTTACCGCGGCTCTCCGCCAGGTGGTAGGTGCCGCCGGCGTAGTTCGGCAGGGTGAAGTCCGGTGCCGGAACCGCCGCCGACAGCCGGGGCGCGGGGACGAGCAGGAGTAGTAGGAGCGGCAGGAATCGGCGCGCAAGGATTCGCATAGCGAGGACTAACTACCGGGGATTCAGGGTCCGGTCAAGGTCGAAGGGGACGACGCGATCGCCGCACGGCCCCTGAGCCGAGGCACGCGGCCCCGCGGCCCTCACCGGCTCGATGCCAGCGCCGATTCCGCCCAGGTGAGGGCGTCAAGGTAGGTGGCGGCAACGGCATCGGCATCGAGACCCATCCGCCCGGCCTCTTCCCCGACCGTGGCCCACTCACCACGCTCATAGGCGATGACCAGGGTCAGCAGATCACCCAACGGCCCCCGGCGGTGCAGCAGGGCATCTCTGCTCTCCTCGGGAAAGTGCAACGGCTCCAGCGCCTCGGCCATCGGCCGGTCCAGGAAGGCGTCGATGGCCGAGAACAGGCCGACGGTAAACGCCTGGGCGCTGCGACCGGCATCGTCCGTTGGTACCAGCGTCTCGAGCATCTTCGCGCGGATCAGGGAGAGGCGCAGCAGCTCGGTCGGCTTGTCCGTGCCGACCTCGGCCAACAGGATCAAGGAGAACCACTTCTTGACCGCCACCAACCCCAGTAAGGCCAGGGCCTGGCGGATCGACGACACCTCTCGGACCAGGCCGAAGGCCGCGGAATTGATCAATCGCAGGAGCCGATAGCTCAGGGAGAGGTCGCCGGTGATCACCGTCTCCAGCTCCTCCAACCCCCGAGTGGAGAGGACCTGCCGCACGCTCTTCATAGCGGTCAACGTGGCCGCCGGGAGGTCCCGTGCAACCATCATCACGGGCCGACTGAAGTAGTAGCCCTGGAAGTAATCAAAATCGAGGGCACGCGCGGCGGCGTATTGCTCGTGAGTCTCCACCTTCTCGGCAAGCAATCGCCGGTGATATGGCGATAGGGCGTCGACCTGCGCAGCAAGGGCCCCGTTCGGCAACGCCATGAGATCGAGCTTGACGATCTCCGCGATGTCCAACAGCTCGTGGAATTTCTGCCCATAGACGAAGTCGTCGAGGGCCAGGCTATACCCCTTCTGGACCAGGGTGCGAGCCGCGGCGACCACCTCGCGATCCGGCTCCACCTCCTCCAAGAGCTCCAAAACGACTAATTGCGCCGGCAAGATCAAGGCGTAGTCCGAGACCAGCAGGTCGCGGGTGACGTTGATGAACGCTCGTTTGCCCCCGGTGACCGTCTCGATTCCGAAGGTGCCGAAGGCATTGAGCAGGACGTTGGCAGTGCCACGCTCTCCCGGTGCCTTCCCCGCATGGTTCTCCACCCCGCCACGGTACAAGAGCTCGTAGGCGAACACGGCACCTTGCCGATCGAAGATGGGCTGTCGGGCGAGGAAGACCTGCATGAATCGAGGGGCGACGGATGGGTAGGAACCGGCCGCTCTGATCGTTATCGGCCCCCTACGGACCCGCGTGAAGGACGCTCTCGCGACCTCCACGCGCGCGCTAGCGCCGTAACTGTCGGAGCAATGACTCCGCATCCCTGGCCGGGAACAGACACATCTGGTTCTCACAGACGTACGCCGTCGGTTGCTCGTCGATGGCAAACCGCTCGGCGGCCCACGGGATGGTCTTCGCGATGGCATCCTTGCGCGACGTCAGCGCGCACCGCCGCGGCACGGCAGCGGGGCGCCTTCAGGACCTGGTCGGCCGGAGCGAGCGCACCGATCATCAGCCCGTTCCAGGCGGTGAGCACCTTGTCGTCGCGCCGCGGGCGTTTGCGCTCGCCGCGTACCGTCAGCAGCCTCGCGCGCGCCGCCGCGAACAGCGCGGCCGCCGCCTTGCCGAGGGCGATCTCCCGCGCCGGCAGGGTCCAGAGGTAGAAGAGCCCCTCGCCGCCGCTGTCGGCATCTTCCGCGGAGTAGAAACCGCCCGCCGCGTCAGTCATGTCGCGCAGGACGTGGTCGCAGGTCTTCCGCACCGCCCGTTCATAGTCGGGGCTGACCGTGAGCTGGTACGCCTCCAGATAGGTACCGACCAGGAGGGCGTTCGTGTAGAGCATCTTCTCGAACTGCGGAACCCGCCACGCACGGTCCACGGTGTAACGGTGGAACCCGCCGGCCGCCTGGATGGTCGCCTGATCCCGCAGGTGGGCCACCCTCTCCTCGGCCACCAGGCGCGCCTTGTCCGGCTCCCTCACCCACCGCTCGTGCAGCCTGGGCAACAGCTCGCGCAGCCCCACCCGCCCGCCGCGGCTCTCCGGGGGGAACTAGGTGCCACCGAAGAATGGCTTGAGGTCGGGGGTGAGAACCACGGTCATGGGCCAGCCCCCGGCGCCGGTCATGGCCATCACCGCCCCCATATAGATCGCGTCCAGATCGGGCCGCTCCTCGCCGTCGACTTTGATGCATACGAACCACCGGTTGAGCAGGGCGGCGATCGCCTCGTCCTCGAACGACTCGTGTGCCATCACGTGGCACCAGTGGCAGGTGGCGTAGCCGATGGACAGGAAGATCGGCTTGTTCTCCGCCCGCGCCCGGGCCAATGCCTCCTCGCCCCAGGGATACCAGTGGACCGGATTGTGGGCGCGCTGCAAGAGATAGGGGGAGCGCTCGTTGGCGAGCCGGTTCGTGTGGCCCGGTGCGTCGGCGGCGAGGCCAGTCGGCAGAAATACGACCCACAACAACACCCACGCCGCGGCCCAACGACTTGCATAACTCCTTTGTTTGGTTGTGTTCATGGAGACCTTGGCCTAGCGTGATCAGCGCTCCGAATCGGCAATGCCACACGATCGTTTCATGCATCCTCAAGATCCAAGCTTCCGGCGGCTCATCGAGCGAGTCGAGCGACCCTCCCGTTATATCGGGGGCGAGGTCAATGCCATCGTCAAGGCCGACGCGGAGTTCCGCATCGCCCTCGCCTTCCCCGATGTCTACGAGCTGGGGATGAGCCACCTCGGCGGCAAGATCCTCTACGACATCCTCAACTCCCAGGAGGGAATCGCCGCCGAGCGGGTCTTCGCCCCGTGGTTCGACATGCGCGAGCGGCTGCACCGGGAAGGGGTCCTTCTCCCCGCGCTGGAGACCGGCACGCCGCTGTGCGAGTTCGATCTGATCGGCTTCTCGCTGCAGTACGAGCTCACCTACCCGACGGTGCTGGAGATGCTCGCCCTGGGCGGGGTCGCGGTGCGGCGGGACGAGCGCGATGGCACCGCGCCCCTGGTCTGCGCCGGCGGGCCGACGGCCTTCAACCCGGAGCCGATGGCCGATTTCATCGACTTCTTCCTGATCGGCGACGGCGAGGAGGCGGTGGTGGAGATCGCCACCCGCCTGCGCTCGGCGAAAGGCGCCGGCTGGTCGCGCACCGAGACCCTGCGCGCCCTCGCCCAGATCCAAGGCGTCTATGTGCCGGCACTCTACGCCCCCGACTACGATGGTGATGGCCGCCTGGTGGCGACGCGTCCGATCGACCCCACCATCCCGACCCGGGTCACCAAGGCCTTGATCACCGACCTCGACGCCCGCCCCTACCCGCGGGCGCCGGTGGTGCCCAACGTCCAGACCGTCCACGACCGGGTTTCCATCGAAATCTCCCGCGGATGTACCCAGGGGTGCCGCTTCTGTCAGGCCGGCTACATCTACCGGCCGGTGCGCGAGCGCGCCCCGGAGACCGTGATTGATCTGATCGACGCCTCCACCCGCGCCACCGGCTACGACGAGGTCTCCCTCTCGTCGCTCTCCACCGGCGACTACCTCTGCCTGGAGCCCCTGGTGCACGAGCTCATCGAGCGGCGCCAGGGCAGCCACCTCGGGGTCTCCATGCCATCCCTGAAGGTGGGGGCACTGACCCCGGAGATTATCGCCGCCGTCGGTCGTACCGGGAAGTCAGGCTTCACCATCGCGCCGGAGGCCGGTAGCCAGCGGCTGCGTGACGTGGTGAACAAGGTGGTTACGGACGAGGAGATCCTCGCCACGGTACGCGACGTCTTCGCCGGTGGCTGGGACTCCCTGAAGCTCTACTTCATGATCGGCCTGCCCACCGAGACCATGGCCGACATCGACGCCATCGCCGACCTGGCCCTGCGCTGTTTCACGGTGGCGCGGCGCGAGAACCCGCGCATGCGCACCCTGACGGTGAGCTGCTCGACCTTCGTGCCCAAGGCCCACACCCCGTTCCAGTGGCACGCCCAGATCTCCCTGGAGCAGACCGAGGCGATCCACCGCCACCTGCGCCACCGGCTGCGTGACCGGCGCATTCGCTTCCGCTGGCACGATGCCCGCCTGACCTGGATTGAAGGGGTCTTGTCGCGCGGCGATCGCCGGGTGGGGTCGGTAATCGAGCAGGCCTGGGCCAACTCCACCTATCTCGACGGCTGGAGCGACCATCTCGACCTGGATCGCTGGGAGCGCGCCTTCACCAGCACCGGGGTGGTCGCGAGCGACTACAACACCCGCGCCCGCGATCTCGACGAGCCCCTGCCCTGGGACCACATCGACGCCATGCTCCCGAAGAAGTACCTGCACAAGGAGTGGACCAAGGCCCTGGCCGCGGCGACCATCGACGACTGCCGGGTGGGCAGGTGCACCGTGTGCGGGGTGTGCGACTTCAAGGAGGTGAAGAACGAGCTGTTCGATAGCTTCACGCCACCGTCGCACCACTCCCCCGCCACCACCCCGGCGGGCGGCCTCGCCCTGCCCGGCACCGGCACCCCGGAGCGGGCGAGCCTGCCGCGCCGGCCGCACTTCCGTTACCGCCTCGGCTTCACCAAGACCGGTACTGCGCGCCACCTCTCCCACCTGGAGCTGGGCACCGCGATGCACCGCGCCATGGCCCGGGCCGGGCTGCCCCTGCGCTACACCCAGGGATTCAACCCGCGACCGCGGGTGGTCTTCGGCCCCGCCCTGCCGGTGGGCAGCGCCGGGATCGGCGAGCTCCTCGACGTGGAGCTACTCGATTCCCTGCCCGCCGCCGATCTCCTCGCGCGCCTCGCCCCGACCCTACCGTCCGGGATCGACGTCACCGCGGCGCGCCGCCTCCCCGGCGACGCCCCGACCCTCGGGGAGGTTCTCCGCCAGGCCGTCTACGCGGTCGAATTCGACCCGCAGTGGCGCGGCGTGATGACCACCCTGGCGCCCCGCCTCGCCGGCTGCGAGCGGCTGCCGGTGGTGCGCGAGCGCAAGAACGGGACCCGGGAGGTCGACCTTCGGCCCCTGATTGTCGACCTGGCGCTCCCCGACGACGGGCCGCTGCGCCTCACCCTGACCGTGGGCAACGACGGATCGACCCGCCCCACGGAGGTGGTGGCCGCCCTGCTCGGCAACGACTACCCTGGCGATTCGCACCTGCGCACCGTGCGCACCGCCCTGCTCGACGTTCGAGGTGCCCGAATCCTGGAGGGATCGGCCGCCACCGACGAGGATGCCGAGAGCCTACCGGTAGCGTGCTGACGCTTCTTCACCAGAGGAGAGCTGACAGCTGATCGCTGAAAGCTGACAGCTATCCCCCCATGTCCACCCTGCTCGTCGTCAATGCCGCCACGGAGGAGACCCGGGTCGCCCTGGTGGAGAACCGGGTCGTCACCGAGATCTACATCGACCGCACCCGCTCGCGCGGCACCATCGGCAACATCTTCAAGGGACGGGTGAGCAAGGTGCTGCCGGGGATGGAGGCGTCGTTCGTCGACATCGGCCTGCACAAGGCGGCCTTTCTCCACGTCGACGACATCCGTGACGCGTCCACGGCGCCGCCGCCGCGCGCGTTTCACAAGTTCGACGTCGGCGAGGAGACCGCGGACGACGCGGTCGAAACCGACGACATCGACGATATCGATGATGGTGGGGATGTCGCCGACCGGCCAGTGCTGCCGCCGCGGCTGATCACCGACCTGATCAAGGAAGGTCAGGAGCTCCTGGTGCAGGTGGTGAAGGAGCCGATGGGGACCAAGGGGCCGCGGGTGACCACCTACCTCACCTTCCCCGGCCGCTACCTGGTCTACATGCCCGACATCGACCATGTAGGGGTATCGCGCAAGATCGCGGACGAGAAGGAGCGTGAGCGCCTGCGCCGCCTGGTGGAGGCGACCCGCCAGCCCACGGAGGGCTACGTGGTGCGCACGGTCAGCGAGGGGGGCGACGGCCGCGAGTTCGAGCGCGAGGCCCAGTTCCTCCGCAAGTTGTGGGCTAATGTCATCGCCCGCAGCGAGAAGAGCCCGGCGCCCGCCCTGTTGCACTCCGACCTCGACCTGATCACCCGAACGGTACGCGACCTGCTCAACGATGACGTCGATCGGCTGATCATCGACTCCCCCACCGAGTACGACCGGCTGCTGCAATTCGTCAACAATTTCTTGCCCGAGCTGGTGCCGCGCATCGAGCTCTACGAAGGCGAGGAGCTGATCTTCGACCACTTCGGGGTGGAGATGGAACTCTCCCGCGCCCTGCGGCGCCGGGTGTGGCTGCGCTCCGGCGGCTACATCGTCATCGACCAGACCGAGGCCCTCACCGCCATCGACGTCAACACCGGTCGCTTCGTGGGGCAGCGCAACCTGGAGGACACGATCCTCAAGACCAACCTGGAGGCGGTGGACGAGATCGCCTACCAGCTCCGCCTGCGCAACATCGGTGGCATCATCATCATCGACTTCATCGACATGGAGATCCTGGAGCACCGGCAGAAGGTGTACGAGCAACTCGTCGCGGCGACCGCCGCGGACAAGGCGCGCACCACCATCTATCCGGTCTCGGAATTGGGATTGGTGGAGATGACCCGCAAGCGGGTCAGGGAGAACCTCGGTCGCACCATGATGGAACCGTGCCCGCAATGCGACGGCACCGGTTACGTGAAGTCCGGCACCACCATCGCCTACGACCTGTTCCGCGAGGTGCGACGGGTGGCGGGACGAAATACCGGCGGCACCATCATCATCACCGCCCACCCGGACATCGTCGACCTGCTCTACGGTGAGGAGCGACTCACCCTCGACGAGCTGGAGCTCGCCTTCCAGTGCCGCATCCAGGTCGAGGCGAGCCACGACCCGTTCCCCGACCACTTCAAGGTCGAGCGCATCGCGTAACTGCCCCCTGTCACCGCCGGGCCAAGAGGCAGGTGACCTCCCGCCCGGCACGGTGGTGTTCCTGACGGATCTCCCTGAATCCGACCTCACGCAGCAAGGCCTCGATCCGGACGACCTCGGCCGGCGAGTAGCCGGGGGCGGTGAAGCGGCGCGCGGCGCGCCGGCTCATGCGCAGGCACAGGAGGAGCAACGCGCCGTCCGCCATCACCCGGCGCACCTCTCGCAACCCCGCCGCGCGGTCCGGCCAATGGTGGAAGGTGTTCACCTCGAAGACCTTGGTGAAGCAGTCCGTCTCGAAGGGCAGGGCCGCGACGCTTCCGAGACGGATCTCCACCCGGCCCCGCTCCATGAACAGGCGGTTACGCCGCGCCGCGTGGCGCACCATGAGCGGGGAGTGATCCACTCCGGCCACGTAGCCGTTCGTCACCCGCCGCGCCGCCTCTGCCAGGGCCCGACCCGGGCCGAAGCCGATCTCCAGCACGGCGTCGTCCGGCCGGACATCGAGGCGGTCGACCGCGAGGCGGCCCATGGGCGCGTTCTTCACCGCCATGAGGCGGCCGATCAGCGCGCCGGCGAGACCGACCGGCCGGCCGAATTGCCGCCCCAGCCACGACTCCTTACAGGCCGCCGCCGCCACGGAGGCCGGATCGCAGGACGATGTGGGAGTGTGAGCATCCATGGCATCTCCGCCTAGCCCGCCGCGAGATAGTGACTCGGCAGGGATCGCATCTCCCCTGCCATTCTCACCCGGAGGGGAGAACAGCCCCTCCCATCATCGTCAGCCCACCAAGGGTCGGTCGACGCGGGACGCCAGAGACCAGGAGCGCAAACCCCTCCGAAGCCTGTTCCTGGTTTCCTGGTTTCCCGCGTTTCCGAGGCCCCCGGCCACACCACTCGGGACAGCCGCATGAGAGAGGCCATGATTCACGCCACCGATGCCGCGTCCTTCGTTGGATTCGGTGGCCAATCCATTAACCCGCGCACCGGCGATCCGCAGGGCTCGCTACTTACGATCGCCCGTGCGCCAGAAGGGCGAGGCCTTGACTTCGGCGGCGCCGTCGACCACCCCCTTGTGACGCAGGGCGAAATCGGCCGGGCGGGTGGCGTGTTTCAGCGCCTCGTCGTAGGCCACCTTGCCGGCCGCAAGGAGATCGGCAAGGGACTGGTCGAAGGTCTGCATCCGGTATGGCGTCCGGCCCTGGCTGATGGCCTCCCGGATCTCGGGCAACCGGTTGGGGGCGGTGATCAACTCGCGGATCCGGTCCGTGGCCAGCATCACCTCCACCGCGGGTACCCGCCCCTTCCCGCCGTCCCGTGCCAGCAGTCGCTGGCTGACGACTGCCCGCAGGGCCGCCGCGAGCTGCACCCGCACCGCGTTCTGGTGCTCCTCCGGATAGGTCATGAGGATGCGATGCACGGTCTCGACCGCGTCCGTGGTGTGGAGGGTCGACAGCACGAGGTGGCCGGTCTCCGCCGCGACCAGCGCGGTGTTGATGGTCTGCTGGTCGCGCATCTCGCCGATCACCAGGACGTCCGGGTCCTGGCGCAGGGCCTCCACCAGCGCGCGGTTGAAATCGACGGCGTCGAGGGCGATCTCCCGCTGGGTGATGTGGCACTCCACATCGCGGTGGAGAAACTCCACCGGATCCTCGATGGTGGCGATGGTCCGCGCCTGGTGACGGTTGATCTCGTCGACCATCGCCGCCACGGTCGTCGACTTGCCGCTGCCGGTGGTCCCGGTGATGAGGATCAGGCCGGTGCGCTCCTTGCAGAGGTCCGCCACGACCTCCGGCAGGCCGAGGGTGTCGAGTGACGGCACCACCTGGCGAATGTGGCGGAAGACGAAGGCCGGGCTACCGCCCTGGCGAAAGGCCGCGACGCGGAACCGCTCGCCGTTGGCGAGCTGGTACGCCGTGTCCACCGCGGCCCCCTGTTCGAGGGCGTGGCGCTGTGTCTCGGAGAGCAGCCCATCGATCCAGGCGTGGGCCAGCGCCGCACTCACCAGCGGCTCCGGCAGGCGCTCCAGCCGCCCGTCCAGACGCAGCATGGGGCACGCACCGACCTTCAGGTGCACGTCAGACGCCCCGCGCCGGGCGGCCGTTTCCAGGAGGCTGACGAGCTCTTCCATCGTGTTCACCTTTGGCTGTCCGCCGCTGCCGGCGGGCTAGCCCACATTTCTCACCAGGGATCGTCGCGAGCCCGCGCACATGGCCGGAGATCCTGGTCGGCCCGCAGGTCCGAGCCCGCAGGCAGGCTTACGGCCTGTCGAGGACTCGGACGAGGACACGGCCAGGAGATGCGGACCGATGAGCGGGCGCAGCAGATTCATGGTTGGAAATGCAAGCTAACTACACCGTGGCCGCCGCCAACGATTCCGGTGCCACCAGGCCCAGCAACTCCATGACCTCCGCCTCGACGGCGCCGCCCACGTCCGGATTCTCGATGAGAAATTGCCGCGCGTTTTCCCGCCCCTGACCAATCTTGGTCTCCCGGTAGGAGTACCAGGTGCCGGCCTTCTTGATGACGCCGTGCTCCACCGCGGTATCGATGACCTCGCCCCAGTGGTTGATCCCCTGGTTGTAGAGGATCTCGAACTCGGCCACCCGGAACGGCGGCGCCATCTTGTTCTTCACCACCTTCACCCGGGTCTGGTTGCCGACCACCTGCTCGCCCTGCTTGATCGCACCGATGCGCCGGATGTCGAGGCGCACCGAGGAGTAGAACTTGAGGGCGTTGCCGCCGGTGGTGGTCTCGGGGTTGCCGAACATCACCCCGATCTTCATGCGGATCTGGTTGATGAAGATCACCGCCGTGCCGGTCTTGCCCACGATGCCGGTGAGCTTGCGCAGGGCCTGGCTCATCAGGCGTGCCTGGAGGCCCACGTGGGAGTCCCCCATGTCGCCGTCGATCTCCGCCTTGGGCACCAGGGCCGCTACCGAGTCGATGACGATCAGGTCGATGGCGGCGGTGCGCACCAGGGTGTCGACGATCTCCAGGGCCTGCTCGCCGGTATCGGGCTGGGAGATGAGCAGGTCCTCGATCCGCACCCCGAGACGCTCCGCGTAGTTCACGTCCAGGGCGTGCTCCGCATCGATGAACGCGCAGGTGCCGCCGAGCCGCTGGGCCTCGGCGATCACATGCAGCGCCAGGGTGGTCTTGCCCGAGGATTCCGGACCGTAGATCTCCGTCACCCGGCCGCGCGGGATGCCACCGATACCGAGGGCGGCATCGAGGATCAGCGAGCCGGTGGAGATCGCCGCCACCGGCTCGCGGACGCTGCCATCCCCGAGGCGCATGATCGCCCCCTTGCCAAATTGTCGCTCGATCTGCGCCAGGGCCGCCTCCAGGGCGCGCCCCTTGGAATCGTCCGCCATGGTATTGCTCCGAAAATCAGGGTTACGGTGGTCAGATCGGGACGATTCTACCACTCACCGGCGCGGCCCGGAAAGCGACCGCTACCGGCCACCATCGTCCGTGGGGTGACACCATCGCCGCGGACTCCACGGAAGGGGATGGAACGCGGGAAACCAGGAATCCAGGGGAAGGAGCGCCAAGGTATCGTCTTCCTGGATTCCTGGCCTCCCGCGTACATCGACCTCGGGCGATCGGCAGCCGCCGCGGGCAACCAAAGAGCTCAGAAGGCGGTCGCCCGCCGGTCGGGCCCGCGCGGTTATTATGGCCCGCGCACAAAGGTCTCGCGGAACGACACCATCGGCCAGCGCTCGCGGATCTCCGCCAGCACGGCCGGGTCCGGCGGCGTGCCGTTGCGCACCACCAGGTCGACCTGCACCCGGCCACGGAGGTAGTGGAGCTGGTGGATCGCCCCCGGCAGCGACGCCTCCAGCTCCCGGCGGCTTGGCATCTTGTCCTTGGCCCGTTGGTGGACCGGCGAGTCGTCCTCGGCGTCGACGTGCACCATCACGTCGATGAGCCGCGGATCCTTGCGGCGCAGGGCCCAGCGCACCCGCTCGCCGATCTGGTGGCCCTCGGAGACCGAGATGTAGGGCGACACCTGGATGTGGAGATCGACGAGTGCGCGCCCGCCGAAGCGGCGGGTGCGCATCTCGTGGAACGAGACCACCCCCTCGATGCGCGGCACCTGATCGAGGAGGCGCTGGCGCTCCTCCTCCGAGAGGGCCTGATCCGTCAGGTCCGCCACGGACGACAGCAGGATGTCGGCGGCGACCTTGAGGACCATCGCCGCCACCACCAGGGCGGCGACCGCGTCGAGCCACGGGAGCTGCCAGAGCAGGGCGCCCCCGACGCCGATCAGGACCACCACCGACGACAACGCGTCGCTACGGTGATGCCATGCGTTGGCGACCAGCACGGAGTTCTGCTCGCGCCGCCCGATCCACGCCGTGAGCTGGTAGAGCAGCTCCTTGGTGACAATCGACAGCACCACGATCGCCAGCACCCACGCGGCGATGGGCTCGATGGCCCCGACGTCGCCGCGCCAGAAATGCAACAGCTTCTCGCCCCCGGTCAACACCAGCTCCAACCCCACGACCGCCAGCATGCTGCCGACAATCGCCGCCCCGACCGACTCGATCTTGCCGTGGCCGTAAGGATGGCCCTCGTCCTCCGGTTCGCTGGCGTAGCGCAGGGTGACGAGGGTCGCGATGTCCGAGAGGAGATCGGAGACCGAGTGGAGCCCGTCCGCCACCAGGGCCTGGGAGTGGCCCACGGTCCCGCCGGCGATCTTGATCAGCGCGAGGAGCAGGTTCGCTCCGGTCCCGATCCAGGTGACGGAGGTGCCGGTCATGTCTTGGGGGTTGTGCATCGTCGCGCTCACCGTCGCCGCGTGTCCCCCGCGGCGGTCCATCGCCTATTTACACCATCGGGCGGCTCTCCCGAAGGCGTGGCGTGGGTGACGCCGGGGCAGAACGATGAATGCTCCGCGCAGCGGAGGTCCCCTCGGCCCCCCTCCCCCCGGGAGGGGCAGGGGGGAGGGCGTGTGGAATGGGCACTGCGCCCGGCGCACTACCCCACCAAGTGCCACATCCCACCGCCCCCACCCCACCCTCCCCCGGGGCGGGAGGGCTTCGATGACGCCCCTGCGTGGTGAACAACACTCTGCGCCTTCGCGTCTTGGCGCGAGACCCGCATGATCTGAGGGGATCGGCGTAGTGGTTGTCTCAGCCTCTCCCCTCAGAACCGCGTCGTGGTCAGGAAGGTGACCTTGGGGTTGCCGTTGTCCCCGGGCACGTCGTTCAGGGGCCAGGCCACGTCGAGGCGGACCACCTGCTCGCTGGCCGCGGCCGGCCACGCCAGGCGCAGGCCGAATCCGGCGCCGTTGGCGAGATCACCGAGATCGAGCGACTCGCGGCCCTCCCAGACGTAGCCGGTGTCGGCAAAGACGATGGCCCCGAGGGCGACCAAGTGGGCGATCTGCCGATCGGCGAAGATCCGGTCCTCCAGCGTGGCGCGCAGGCGGTGTTTGCCGGTGATGGCGTGGTTGTTGTAGCCACGTAGGCCGGTCGACTCGCCTACGGAAAGGAAGCGGTCGTCGTCGAGGCGATCCGTGAACAGCCCATCCGCGCGCGCCACGAGGGTGTGGCGCAGGCCGACGCCGTCTAGCGGGGTCTCCCGCACCACCCCCAAGAGCCCCGCGCCGATCTGCAGGTTGTCGACCCGGTCGTCGTGAAGGCGGCCGGAGGCGCTCAGCGAGCCTTGCAGAAAGGCCCCCTCGCGCAGGGCGACCCCCTGCTGATCACTGACGGCGAAGAGCACTTCGTCGTCGTCCGCGCCGAGACCCTCGGCCGACAGCCCCAGCTCCAGCGCCAGGTCGTTGCCCAGGTTCACGTACTCGGGGCGATCGAAGTGGTCGACCCGGCGCTCGGTCACGTAGTCGACGCCGAGGCGACGGTAGGTGACGCCCACGGCCGACTCGTCGCGATCGGTGGGCAGGGTGGCCACCGTCTCCTCGGTCGGTTGAAAGGCGCGCTCGCTGCGGCGCACGAAGAGCCCAACCCGATGCACCACCGGCGCACCGGCCACCGGCGCATACCCCACGTCCCCCCGCACGGTCTCGCGCCGGGCGCGGTATTGATGGACCGCCACCCCATCCTCGTACCGGGCCTCGTCACCGCGGCGGTGGTTGGCAGAGAGGCCGCCCGCCCAGCGGGTCTCCAGGGAGTAGAAGGGGTGGGCGAGGCCGGTGACGACCGACTCGCCGCTGCCGAAGTCGAGGCCGGAGAGAGACCATTGCCAGCGGCTGCCAAGGATGCGCGGGTCGAGGTAGCTCACCCCGATCTGCGGGTCGCCGAACCGGTTGGCGAAGGTGGCCCGAAGCTCCTTGCCACGGCCCAAGAGGTTGGACTCGCGCAGGCCGACGGTCCACGCGGTGCCGGCGTCCACCACCTGCAGGTCGACGATCGGCTCCAGGGACCACGCATCGCGGGTCGCCACCTTCACCCGCACCCGGCCGTCGGCCAGGGGCTCGCAGACGATCTCTTCGCGGCGCAGCACCCCGAGGGCGCGCAGGTTGCGCAGGGTCTCCGCGATGCGCTCCCGGTCCAGCGGCTCGCCCACGGCGAACAGGAGCTCCTGTTCGATCAGGCCCGGCCGGCTTAGGGGGTGGAGGCGATTGACCGTCGCCGCCGGCAGCCAGTCCGGCAGGGCGTCGTCTTCCGTGAACACCGGCCCGCGCTCCACCTCGACCTCGGCGATGGTCGGCGCCGCGTCGAACAGCGTCTCGCAGGTCGGCACCACCTGCGCCCATGTCGCGTGCGCCGCGAGCAGCCAGACGACGATCAGAGACGCGCGGCGCATGGGGGGCGAGGATGCATGCTCGCCCCGAGGGAGGGAAGCCGTGGGAAGCGTTTTTGGAATCCGCCGGCGGCCTAGGCCGCACTCCTCGTCGGAATTTCGCTTGCCCGCAGGGTCTCGCGGGGATTCCCGTTGAGGACCGCGAGTTCCGCCAGATCAGCTCACCCGGTGCAGGGTCATGCTCCCATCGACCCCCACCATCTCCCCCGCTGCCATCGGCAACCAGACGTTCTCCCCCTGAAGCGGCTCACTGGCGAAGATCAGGTGGTTCACGTGGCCGGTCGTCTCCGCTTCGCACTCGCGGGCGTAGGCCGGGCAGGTGTCGCGCTCCGGGCAGCGGGCCTTGTACGTGGAGTAGTGCAGCCCCTTACCCCCCTGGTGGGCGACCATGCACACGCCATTGGTGAGGAGGAATGTGAGGTAGGTTTCGCGCGGGTCTCCGTCCGCCCGGGAGAACTCTCCGGCCATCCCCACGATCTGCGCCCGGGCGGCGACGATCGCGCGACACGCCTCGGCGACCGGATAATCGCGGGCGCGGAGCTCCCCGCGGGCGCGCAGGTGGGTGAGGATCAGGAAGAAGATCAGCTCGCTATCGGTCTCGCCGAGGATGAAGGCGCGCAGTTCCGGGGCGATCACCGCCAGCAGCCGCGGCCGCACCTTCGCGAACGCCTTGATGTTGCCGTTGTGGGCGAAGACCCACGGCCCATACTGGAAGGGGTGGGTGTTGCGCACGGACAACGCTCCCTGCGTCGCACGGCGCAGGTGAGCGACGACCGTCTCCGACGTGACCACCCCCGAGACGCGCTGGAAGAGCGAGCACTCCAGGGCGGTGCGGGTCGACTTGAGGAGGTGCGGCGCGCCCTCCCGATAGTAGGCCACCCCCCAGCCGTCGGGATGACGCTCGCTCTGGTTGATCAGCGCGTTGTCCGCACCCATCAGGCTGGCGTGGACGTGGCTGGACAGAACCGAGCGAAAGCCGAACAACCGACACATGGTCCAATTCTACGGCGGATTCGTGGATTGGCTAAGCGCGCCCCGCGCCACCAGCCGTGATCAGCACACGCCGCACTTGTGGCAACCGATTAGGTCGGGCGGGCAGGGACGGTTGGTCTTGGCGTGGGCGCCGCGCGTCTCCTCGCGGCGCAGATAGGGCGTGACCAGGCCGGTGTCGAGGTAGGCCCACGGCAGGGGCGCGTCGCAAGGGATCGGTTGATGGAGATCGGTGCCGGTCTCCTTCAGCCAGACCGGGAGCACCTTGCGCCACCGGCCTCCGGCCGCCGCCACCTGCTCCAGGAGATCGGCCCCCCGGCGGTCAGCGCGAGAGAGGGCGGCCTCGATCAGGGTCTGCTGGGGGGGCTCGGCCTTGAGGCGCACGTTGCCCAGGGCCTCCAGCCCATCCTTTAGATAGGCGACCTTCGCCGCCACGGCGGCAAACGGCTCCAGCGGGGCCCACTGAAACGGCGTGTGTGGCTTGGGTATGAACTGATTGAGGGAGACCGTGAGCCGCCCGGTGTGGCCCGCCCGGCGCCAGTGGGGGAGGAAGATCGCCCGGACCTTGGCGACCAGATCGACGATCGCCGCCACGTCCTCGTCCGTCTCGGTCGGGAGGCCGACCATCATGTAGAGCTTGGCGGAGTCGATGCCGGCGCTCGCCAGGTTCTCCGCCGCGGCCAGGATCTCCGGCTCCTGGAACTCCTTGCTGATCACGTCGCGCATCCGTGCCGACCCGGCCTCCGGCGCCAGGGTGAGGGAGCGGTTGCCGGACCGCACCAGGGCGGCGACGACTTCCCTCCCCAGGTGGTCGATGCGGATCGACGAGGGGGAGACCTCCCCTCCCAGGGCCGCGATCCCCTCCACCAGGGGGAGGAAGTCGGGGTGGTCGGAGGGGGACGGGGCGACCAGCCCCACCTTACGGCTCCAGCGCAGCCCCTCTTGCGCCTCTGCGAGCAGGGCATCGAGCGGGCGGTGGCGCGGCGGGTTGTCGAAATAACCCGCGGTGCAGAAGCGACATTGGCGCGGGCAGCCACGGGAGATCTCCAGCAGGAAGAGGTCGCCGAAGGCGGTGTCGGCCGTGGCGAAGCGGGAGTGGGTCGGGGCCTCCGCCAGGGAGGGCAGCCACTGACGGGTGATCGTGGGCGGCATCCCCGCCTGGGGCGTGAGCCCGGCAAAGCGACCGTCGTGTGCGAAGGCCGGCAGATAACCCGCAGGGAGATAGAGGCCTGGCGCACCGGCCAGGGCCGCCACCACCACCGCCCGATCCCCGGTGGTGGCGCGCAGCTCCCGCAGGGTGGCCAGGATCCCGGGCAGGGCTGCCTCCGCCTCGCCGACGAAGACCAGATCGGCAAACGGCGCGATCGGCTCCGGGTTCAGGGAGGCGCCAGTCCCCCCCACCAGGACCTGCGGCCACGCCGCCCGACGCTGCTCGGCCCGCGGCGCGATCCCAGCCGCCCGGAGCATCTGGACCAGGTGCAGGTAATCGGCCTCGAACGGGGCGGCGCAGGCGATCACGTCGAACGTCGCCAGGGCGCGGCCGTTCTCCAGCGACGCCGGCGCCCAGTCGGGCCGCGGTCGCCCTTCCCGGTCCACGGGGAGGAAGACCCGTTCGCACACGGTATCCGGCTGTTCCCCCACCAGGCGGCACACGGTCTGGAAGCCGAGGTTGGCCATCCCCACCGGATAGGTGTTGGGAAAGATCAGGGCGACCCGGAACCGGCCCCCCCGCGACCGGGTGCCGACGACCCGCTCCACCGCCGGCCGGTAGTGCCCTCCTCGCACAGTGGAACGGACCCGGCGCATCCTTATATCGTCCTCATTTTCTCAAGATGAGACGCGACCATCCCGGCTGTCCCGCGATCGTCCCGCGCCACAGCCTCAGAATGAGACCTCGCCGAACCGCGATCGTCATCCGGCGGGCAGCACGAGGCAGGTGGGATGACCTTCAACGGTTTGTTTTTACTCAGTACCATCCCACGCAGCCCTGTCATGTCATCGCTACTGCCAAAAATGGCATATCCTTTGCAACCCACCCCGTGCTTGCCGCAGACCACCCGGCGGCCTGTGAATCTCGAACGGCCTGACAACGACCAAGCCCGGCGTCGGCCCGCAACCAACACCCATGCCAACCACCATCGAACTCCATAACTGGCTCGAGACCCACGACGATCCCTTCGTGCTGCTCGATGGCGAGCTGCGTGTCATCGCCGCAAACCGCGCCTACGGCGCCGCGTTCCACGTCGACCCCGACACCCTGGTCGGCCGACCCGATCGCTCCCTGGCGCATCACGGGGCGGAGCCCGCTACGATGCACTCCACGGACCCGTATCATCGGGCCGTTGCCACCCAGGAGAGAACAAGCTGGCTGCACACCTATGTCGACGATCATGCCCGGGCCCACTGGGTCCGGATCACCATCTTCCCCCTTCAATCGGACGACGGCGCACCGCTGTTCGGCGAATTGATCCAAGACGTGGCCTCGCGAGAAACGGACGTCGCGACTCCGGGAAGATCGCACACTATGGTCGGGTATTCACCGGCCTTTGCAGAGACCGTAGAGAAGCTCACGTTGGCCGCCCACGCCTCCGGCGTGGTGCTCATCCAGGGCGAAACCGGGACCGGAAAGGAGCTCGCCGCCGCCTTCATCCATCGCAACTCGTCGCGCAGCACCGCGCCCTTTCTCTGCCTGGATTGCGCTTCATTGCCGGAGTCGTTGTGCGAGAGCGAGGTCTTCGGCCACGAGCGCGGCTCGTTCACCGGATCCATTGCCACCAAACGCGGGCTCTTCGAGCTCGCCCACGGGGGCACCCTGTTCCTCGACGAGATCGGGGAGATGCCCCTCGCCATGCAGGCCAAGCTGCTGCGCGTCCTGGAGTCCAGCACCTTCCGGCGGGTCGGGGGCGAACACCCGATCCGGGTCAACGTGCGCATCGTCTGTGCCACCAACCGTGAACTGTGGGAGTCTGTGCAGGCGGGCACGTTCCGCGAGGACCTCTACTATCGCGTAGCCTGCTTCTGCGTACGCATCCCCCCATTGCGTGATCGTCTCGACGATCTCGCCCTCCTGGTGGACGAGATCCTGCGCCATTGCCGACCATCGAACGGCGGCGGGCGGGTCACGATCTCGCCGTCGGCCGTGGCCTTACTCAGCCACTATGATTACCCGGGAAACGTGCGGGAGCTGCGCAACATCCTGGAGGTCGCGGTCGCCAGCAGCGCGTCCCGCCATGTCGACGCCGGCATCATCAAGGAGCTGCTCGATGGTCGCCGCGAGGGACGTCGCGGAAACGATGGCGAGGCCCACCTTGGACGGATCTTCTCGTCCCGCGGGAGCTCGACACATCGCCACCCGAGCGCCGTCCATAGCCCCACGGACGGCCCGGCGGCCGCTGCCGTAGGAGATTCGCCGGCCGGCGCGCGACGGCGACCGCAGGATCTGGAGGCGATGGAGCGGCAATACCTCGTGCGGCTGCTCGCGGACCATGGGGGGCACCGGCGCCACACGGCGGCGGCGATCGGCATCAGCGAACGTACGTTATACCGCAAGTTGAAACGATACGGCCTCATCTAATACCCGCGGTCAAGGACACCATACACGTACCCTAGAGAAATGGACGCCCCGTCTGCCCGCGCGACCGCACACTCGCCCTGCCATGTGCATAAATCATGCGTATTCATCTACACTTATTTATTCTAGCGCCGCGCGCGGTGACCATCGAGGTGGCGGAAGTGGCCCGGTTCCTCCTCTGAGGCGACGTAACCACGTGCCTGGCTCCGGTCTCCCTCGCGCCGAGCGTCCACAATCTTAACCCGCATTGCTCACGAGGGATCGTCGCGAACCTGGAGAGGTTTCCATGCCGATCACGACCAAGATTGAGATCCACTCTTGGCTGGACACCCACGACCAACCCTTCATCCTCATCGATGAGGAGTTCCGCATCGTCGCCGTGAACCGCGCCTATGAAAAGGCGTACCAGATCGCCGCCGAGGCGTTGGTAGGCCAGACCTGTTATAGCGCCGGGCACCGCCACGCCACGCCGTGCTTCAACGAGGGCGAGGATTGCCCGTATCAGCAGATTTACCAGGGTCACGAGCCGCACACCTGCCTGCACACCCACTTCGACGGTATGGGCCGGCCCCGGCTGGTGCGCGTCAAGGTGCACCGCCTGCACGCCGCCGACGGTACGGTCTACCTCGGTGAGTCCCACCACGAGATCGCCGCCCAGGACCACGACCTCGAGGAGACCGGCCAGCACCCACGCATGGTGGGGGAATGCCCGGCCTTCCTGAAGGCGGTGGAGAAGCTCGAGATGGCGGCCAAGTCCGATGTGCCCGTGCTGCTTCTGGGAGAGACCGGCACGGGCAAGGAGCTCGCCGCGTCCTTTATCCATCGCCACTCCCAGCGCAAGGCGATGCCCTTCGTGTTCCTCGACTGTACGGCGCTCGTGGAGTCGCTGTTCGAGAGCGAGGCATTCGGCCACGAGCACGGCGCCTTCACCGGCACCACCCGGTCGAAGAAGGGACTGTTCGAGCTGGCCGATGGCGGCACGCTATTTCTCGACGAGATCGGCGAGATGCCCCTCGCCATGCAGGCCAAGCTTCTGCGGGTCCTGGAGAGCCGCGAGTTCCGCCGGGTCGGCTCGGAAAAGAGCATCCGCATCGATCTACGCGTCGTCTGCGCGACGAATCGCCCGCTTTGGGAATGCGTGAAGGCAGGAACATTCCGCGAAGACCTGTTCTTCCGCATCGCATGTTTCTGTATCCGCATCCCACCCTTGCGGGAGCGCCTCCAGGATCTCGCCGTGTTGTCGCGTGAGCTACTAAAGCGCGTGCCCGTCCCCGCTGGGCAACCCCCGTATCAGATCTCCGACCGCGCGATCACCCTCATGAAGAAGTACCCCTTCCCCGGCAACATCCGGGAGCTGCGCAATCTCCTACAGGTTGCCGCCGCCTCCCGCGACGACGGCCGGATCGGGGTTGAGGCCGTCGAGGAGGTCCTTGCGGCGCGCGCCGGCGAGGCCCACCCCACGCCACCGCTCCTCGAGACCGCCGCGACCTCGCATAGCCCGGTGCCGGGCGACCACCATGGGACCCGCACCGCCGCGACCCCCGCATCGCCGAACAACCAGCGCAGGGTGACCGACGCCCCCCACACCCTCGAGGATCTGGAGCAGCAATACATCTCCGACCTGCTCCGCCAACACGACGGCCACCGGCGCAAGGTCGCGGCGATTATGGGCATCAGCGAGCGCACCCTCTACCGCAAGCTCAAACGGTACGGCCTGCACTGAGCCGATGACCACAAGGCCGCGCCGCGGCCGCCTCGCCCGTCGCCGAGCCGGCGGCGCTCGCGAAGCCTCACCCCGTGGCCGCGCCCCAAGCCGCAGCGATCGGGGCGCACGCCGCCACCGGAACCCTAGGGTATGCCTCCGTCCGGCGGACAGCGACGGCTGCGCATCGTCATCCCTCCGCGAGCCGACTGTCACCGGTGACATGACGCATGGGACATGACGGCTTTTTCGTCAATCACAAGTAGCCCCATTAAATTCAAGGTGTTTTTCGAACCCACGTCAGCCGGCCCATCTACCCGTCTGCCAAATGGTCAGGCATGGCTCGATCCGAACCCGCTAGGGTCGCCTGAAGTCTTTGTTTTTATGGCGGGCTCCGTCGGCACAGCGATTGCTTCGGAAAAGAACAGGCATGGCGCCGAGGCAGGTATCTGGATGCCGGGAGACATCCGGGATACGGAGGCCCGCGCGGCGCTTTCCGTCTTTTCCCCCCAAACAACGGAGGATCACCTAATGTCATCCCATCGTTGGTTCGCGGCGACGGTGGGCGCCGCGCTACTTGCGCCCCTGGCTCTAGTTGTGATGAGCGGTCTGGCCCAACCCCTGCCGGGCGGCACCCTCGACCCGCTCACGATCCCCAAGTACGTCCTCCCACTGGTGATCCCACCGGTGATGCACAACGACGGCACACCCGATCACTACGAGATCGCCGTACGTCAGTTCCAGCAGCAAATCCTGCCGGGCGGGATCTGGAACCTCCTCAACGGCCGCGGCGACACCTTCCCCCCGACACCCGTGTGGAGCTACGGCCCGGCGGCGGATCCCACGCCGGCGCTCGCCCCGGACCCAGCCTCCCAGTTCAACTACCCCGCTTACACCATCGAGACGGTCTCGAACACCGCCGTGGAGGTGCGCTGGATCAACGACCTGGTCGCCAACCCCGACGGCTGCAAGATGGCCGCGATGCCGGCGACCGACCCGGCGTGTCACTTCCTACCTCACCTCATGCCCATCGATCAGACCCTGCACTGGGCCAACCCGCCGGCCGTCGGCTGCCGCGACGGCGGCAATCACACGGATTGCGCCACGAACGACCCCACCCCATACGTCGGCCCGGTGCCATTCATTACGCACGTCCATGGGGCGCACGTGGCGGGCCATAGCGATGGCTATCCCGAGGCGTGGTGGCTGCCCGCCGCCAACAACATCCCTCCGGGCTACGCCACGCACGGGTCGTTCTTCGACGACGCCACCGGGACCAACGCCGGGGACCACGGCTACGCGGATTTCGTCTACCGCAACGACCAGCCGGCCGCCACCCTCTGGTACCACGACCACACCCTGGGGATGACCCGCTCCAACGTCCATGCCGGGCCGGCCGGCTTCTGGCTGGTCCGCGGCGGCGCCTACGACACGGTCATGGATGGGAAGACGGGGACGCCAGCCGTGCTCCCGGGCCCGGCGCCCGTGGCGGGCGATACGGTCCTCGAGCTCAACGCACCGAGCCTCGTGCCGGGCACGATGGACAAGCGCCGCACCATCCGGGAGATCCCCCTCGCCATCCAGGACCGCGCGTTCAATGCCAACGGTTCCCTGTTCTACCCGGACAACCGGGCCTTCTTCGAAGGGCTCAACACGCCCCCGACGATGCCGTACCTCGACATCGCGTTCGTGCCCGACTCGGACATCGCCCCGATCTGGAACCCGGAGGCGTTCTTCAACGTGATGGTGGTGAACGGCGTCGCCTGGCCCACATTGGAAGTCGCTCCGACCCGGTACCGGCTCCGGCTGCTGAATGGCTGCAACTCCCGGTTCCTGAACCTCGCGCTGGTCTATCCCAAGGTGGGGGACCCCAAGGACAAGGTGAAGGAGCTGCCGTTCGTCCAGATCGGCGCCGAGCAGGGATTCCTCCCCCAGGCCGTCGAGATCCTGACCGGCTTCGCCACCCCGCTCCCGGGCGATGGCGCCAAGCCCAAGCCCGCCGACCGCATCCCCGCCGCCGATCCGCAACAGGCCCTGCTCATGGGGCTCGCCGAGCGGGCCGACGTCATCGTGGACTTCAGCAGCCTCCCGGGCGGGACCCGCGTGCGCATGATCAACACCGCGCCCGACGCCCCCTTCGGCGGCTTCCCCGACGATCCGGCCGACCCGGACACCACGGGTCAGGTGATGGAGTTCGTGGTCCGCTCCGCCCTGCTCCAGCCAAGCGACAAAATGACCACCTCGCCGTACCGCCTGAGCCCGCACGCCGAGCCCGCGCTCCCGGCGGGACAGGATGTCACGCGCCAGGTCTCCCTCAACGAGGAGGAGTCCGCAGTCCTGTGCGTCGACGAGGATCCGGCAGGCAACATCGTCATGGTGCCCTATAGCCTGCCCCCGGAATGCCTGGGCGGCGGCGAGCCCTTCGGGCCCAAGGAGGCCCTGCTCGGCCGGGTGGACTTGACGGACCCAGATGCACCGGCAGGCATCGCCCTGAAGTGGACCGACACCAGCGGTGTCAGCACGCCGGTCCCGGTCACCATGGCCGACGGCGTCACGGTGAAGATGGTCAACGTCACCGAGAATCCGACCGTCGGCGACACCGAGACCTGGGAGATCTACAACTTCACCGCCGACGCCCACCCTATCCACCTCCACCTGGTGCGCTTCGCCGTAGTGGACCGCCAGGTGATCGGCGGCGCGATCCGGCCGGCCGAGCCGTGGGAGAGCGGCTACAAGGACTCGGTCATCGCCTATCCGGGGGAGATCACCCGGGTGAAGGCGATCTTCGACCTCGCCGGCCTCTATGTGTGGCATTGCCACATCGTGGAACACGAGGACAACGAGATGATGCGACCGTACGTAGTGTCGTCTGCGCCATAAGGGACGTCCGCCCGACGGGAGGGAGGGGAGGCCGCGCGGCCTCCCCTCCCCTTTTTTCTGCGGGTCCGAACCGCCGTAGTGTGCCGTCCCGTCACTACACCGTCGCTGCCGGGGTGTTTGGACCTGTCAGCGGCGACAGGCTCCGTCAAGGATGACATGGCCAACCCATCTCCATTGGGGTTTCAATGGGTTACGTAATGGCACACGGGGTGTGGCCGGGGGGAATCTGCCAATCTGACAGCGCCGGTCCCAATCCTCACCTGGAAAGTCCTTGTTTTTTCTCGTTCAGCCATTGGCACGTTTGTTGCTGCTTACCAGCTATCGATTTTTGTTGAAAGCCCTCGTCCCGAGGTGCCAGAAGGGGACGTCCTGAGCCAGGCTCGACGCGGGGGATCCCGCGTGTGGGGGTGAGCCGAGGGGCCAGGACGCGACGGTCTGAGCGTCTCCAGCAGGTCTGGGAGGCGCGGGGACGGGAAGTATGTAAGTGTTTTCTCTTGTGGTGGCCGAACCGCGGCGCGGGGCTGCGGGGAGACCCCACGCTTTATGTCGTAAGGAGGGAGTGATGAAACGGAATGGGTGGAGTGGTTTTACAGTGCTGTTGTGTCTCCTGTTCGTAGGAGGCATGACGCTGGCGGCCGTGGCCTCTGCGGCGCCGCCGGAGAACAACAACGCCCGGTGCAGCGACGGCGTCGATAACGACGGCGACGGCCTGATCGACTGCGCCGATCCCGGCTGCGCGTCGACGACGCCCTGCGCCTGCGTGCCGACTCCCGAGACCGGCAACTGTACCAACGGTGTGGACGACGACTGCGACACCCTCGTCGACTGCTCCGATGCCGACTGTGCCGCCGACCCGGCCTGCGCCGTGCCGAGCGAGAACTGCGGCAACGGCATCGACGACGACGGCGACACCTTCATCGACTGCGCCGATCCCGACTGCTTCCAGTCGCCCCTGTGCACCACGCCGGAGGTCTGCAACAACGGCCTCGACGACGACGGCGACACCCTCGTCGACTGCGCCGACAGCGACTGCCTCGGCGATCCCGCCTGCCCGACCGGCCCCGAGACGTGCAACAACCTGCTGGATGACAACGGCAACGGCCTGATCGACTGCGACGATCCCGCGTGCTCCTCGGATCCGAGCTGCACCGGCGCCCCCACCAGCTTCAAGCACGACTACGTGATCCCCATGAACTACGAGCTGGGCATGCACTGCACCGGCTTCGACTTCTCGTATTGCTGCGTGCTGCCGCCCTATAACTCCGTCCTCGCCCAGATCATCAAGACCGAGAAGACTCGGCCGGTGGTCCAGGGCGTGAGCCGCCCGATCCTGGTGCACGCCGATGCGGCCGACCACACGATCGCCGTCGATCCCGACACCGGCGCCCAGTTCCGGCTGCTCTACTGGCACGAGGATCAGCGCACCCGCGCCGAGCTGGGGGTGGTCCCGGCGGGCGACTGTCCGGGCTGCGATCCCACCACCGCGTGCGACGATCCCACCAATCCGAACGATCCATCCTGTAACGCCCAGGCCGGCCATCTCCTCAACACCCGCGCCGAGGGCGAGAAGCTGATCTACTGGTCGGCGTACTACGACATCCCGGAGGTAGCGGACCCGGCCGATCCCACCGATCCGGCCCAGATCATCGCCAGCGGCGACAACTTCGCCAACGCCATCTTCCGCCACCTCTACATCTATCAGGACGCGGAAGGGACCATCCCCGGCGGCACCACCGACGATACCCTGCAGCTCAACTTCGGCATCGAGATCCCGGTCGGCGTGGACAAGGGTCCGGCGGGCCATGCCCTGTCGTCGACGTTCAACGCCAACGGCACCGTCGCCACGGCCGCCCACCTCACCTATACGGGCAAGACGGGCACGGTGGTGTACACCGACTCGCCGGTGACGCCGTTCGACGGCGCCGTCGCCCCCGACGACGTGCAGATCGACAACGTGCCGATCGTCCTCACCAACCCGGGGATCTGGGAGGCCTTGGGCCTGCCCCTGACGCCCTTCCCGGATGGCATCGACGTGTTCAGCCCGGATCTCTCGGAATCGGCGATCCGGCCCTACGTGCGGATGACCGCCCAGGTCGTGGACCTGAACGACAACGCGATCCTCAACTCGGCCGGCCAGCCGCAGATCTTCTTCGGCGCCGCCCCCATCGACATCCCCAACTGCGAGCGCTGCCACGCCAACGACCGGGGCAACGACCGGACCGATCTGGGCGGCGCCCGCTCGGTGACCACCGCCAACGGGTTGGAGTCCATCCCGGTCCTGGTGGCGGACGAGTACGACTACTGGCGCAACACGGTCGGGCTGTCCGACTGGTATGCGCGGGTGAAGTCCGCCGCGATCTCGATCCTCGGCATCCACGATGCCAAGCACGGCACCGGCTTCCTGGCCAACTACGATTCCACCTCCGCCGTCCAGACCTCGTTCTTCTCGCGGCTCGGCCGGCAGACGGTCATCTGCCATGACTGCCACGCGGACAATGTCATCGCCGTCCTGGAGTCCAAGAAGGTCGGCGAGATCCCCGCAGCCGATCGCGGCGCCAACTACGACGCCCTCTGGGGGGCCGACCCGGACCACCTGGTCCCGGCCCTCGCCGAGGCGGTCCACGCGGAGCACCTGGCCCACACCCCGATGCTCGACGGCAAGGGCCGCAGCGGCTCCTGCCAGGGCTGCCACCCGGCGCACCGTTCCGACGGCGGCCTGAGCGCCTACCCGATCACCACCGACGGCCTGAACCCGTACGGGCCGGAGGGCGGCAACCCGAGCGGCGACAACCGCGACGCCGCAGGCGGCTGCTTCGTGGGCCGCGACGTCCACTCCAACCGGATGAAGGACGACCCGGCGGTGATCGGCGCCGCCAACGTGACGCCGAGCTACCTGAACGCCGTGGGCACCTGGCTGCGGGACAACGTGGCCAATGACGGGCCGCAGTGGAAGGGCATCTGGTGCACCAACTGTCACAGCCAGGTGCAGCGCGAGCTGTACAAGGCGGATGACCTGGACAGCCCCGCCTACAACCCGGACCCGGCGGACACGGTGCGTGACGCCACCAGCCTCTCCAACCTGGCCAGCCAGCTCAACGCCGCGGGCATCACCCCGGCGGGGGCGACGGGCGCGGCCTCCTTCACCCAGACCCTGCTGGAGCAGATGCTCGACCCGGGTAGCCACCGGGCCGTGGACTACACCAACCTGGCCTGGGCCGCCGACCGCACCACGGGCAACATCGCGTCGGTGAGTGTGAGCGCGACGTTGGCCAACGGCGCGGACAGCGACGGCGAGTACAACGTAGTGATCGTCGGCCTCGATCCCAACACCGTGCCGGCGACCGACCTGTTTGGCAACCCGGCACCCGGCGACACCATGCTGGTGCCCCACGAGGCGGCGACCGACGGCCGCGATTACTGGCTGTCGGTGGGTGCCCCCAAGTGCGCCGACTGCCACCAGCCGCCGTTCGTCGAGGACCAGGGTGGGGTGAGCCTGGCGTTCGCCCTGCAGCTCGGCCTGGTGGGCCCGGAGGCCCTGAAGACGACCGATACCGGCGCCTTCCCCATCAACCAGCCCAAGAAGTACTCCAACAACCGTTACACCAAGGGCCACGCGGGCCTCACCTGCCAGGGCTGCCACGAGTCCATCCACGGGCTGTATCCCGTGACCCCGCCGAACTACATCACGGCCGGTGCTCGGGCGATCGATGAGACGAGCTGGCGGCAGGCGGCGTTGTTGAACCAGGACAACACCCACGGCCCGGTGAAGTGCGGCTCGTGCCACAAGACCAACCAGAACGGCACGGTGGCCAGCACCAAGAACATCAAGTTCAACGGGGTCAATATCGACAGCAATCTCGATACCGCCATCAAGTGGATGCACACCTTCCGCGCCGCCTCGCCGCGCCTCGAAGGGACCTGCCTGCGCTGCCACACCAGCATGAAGTGGCAGCGGAGCGGTCAGATCACGGCCCAGTGCTCTGACCTCCAGCGCCACCTCAACCTCGGCCGCGTGGACCTCAACCACGCCGAGGCAGCCTCGCAGGAGCTGGGGATCGACCCCTGCATCTTCCAGTAGAGGCCGGTAGAGAGAGGGGTCGTTGGCAGGTCGCGGTCACCCGCGACCTGCCAGCCCCTCTCACCTCGGGCAAGAACCAGGGGGGAGCCATGGCTCCCCCCTCTTTTTGTGCCGGGGCCCCTGAAGCGCAGCGCGGGTCCGTCCCGCACGGGACACCGGCGCCCGCCCCTGATTGCTGCCATACCTTACCGCCTGCGTTATAGTCCGCCGCCACACCCGTCCATCCGCTGCCATCACCCGAAGGGATCCCCATGCCATACCCCCGATTTGCAATCCTCGGCACCTTGTTGCTCTTGCTGACGCCGATCCTTGCCACGGCGGCCGGCCCCGACCCCCAGGCGGTAGCCGCCAAGGTCGGTGACGAGGAGATCCTGCTGGGGGAGGTCCTGCAAGGGGTGAGCAGCCTCGCCGTGCTCGGCAAAGAGGACGTCCCGAATAGGCCGGGGGCGCGGGAGCAATTCCTCGAGCGGTTGATCACCAGCCGCCTCCTCTACCTGGACGGTCGCGACCGGGGGCTCGACCAAGGCGCCCTCTACCAGGAGGACCTGCGCATCGCCTTCGACCCCACCCTTGCCGCCCGCTACCTCGAGCACCACCTCGACCGGCAGCCGGTCACCGAGGAGGAGATCCTCGCCGCCTTCCACAAGGAGCAGGGCAGTGCCGCCGATCCCCTGACCTCGGAGCGCCGGGTCCGGTTGCGCAAGAAGGTCCTCGAGGAACGGCGGATCGCCGTCCAGGAGGCCGAGGTGGTGCGCCTGCGCACGGCGGCCAAGGTCGCCATCCACCGCGAGAACCTCGACCCGGCCGGGGATGTCGCGCGCGCGCCCTTGACCCCGGTGGCCACCGTCGACGGGGAGGTGATCCCCTGGCGCCGCCTCTTACACAAGCTCCCGACCACCATCAAGACCGTGGACAACCGCGTCGCGCAGGCCGAGCGGTTGGTGGACACCCACCTGCTGGCCAGGGAGGCGCGGCGGCTAGGCCTCGACGAGGAGGAGGGCCTGCAACACAAGATCGCCGCCTTTCGCCGCGATGAGCTAACCAAGCTGGTGCGGGAGGAGATCATCGCCCGGGAGGGGCTGGACGACGCAGGGGTCGAGCGGGAATATCAGGCGCACATCGCCAACTTCACCCTGCCGGAGCAGCGCAAGGTACAGCAGATCGTGGTCCAGACGCGGGCGGAGGCGGAGGAGATCCGCGCCATCCTCAAGGATCCCCCCCAGGGCGTGTCGTTCTATACCCTCGCCCGTGACCGCTCCATCGTCCCCGACGCCAAGCAGACCCTGGGTGAGATCGGCTGGGTGACCCGCGCCCAGGGCCATCCCAAGCTCAGCGAGGCGGCCTTTTCCTTACTGCCGGAGGCGATCAGCGAGCCCGTCGAGACCGATGCCGGGTTCCACATCATCCGGGTCCTCGAAGACCGAGCCGAGGAGGTCGTCCCCTTCGACGACGATACCCGTGAGCGGATTCGTGCCCGCTGGGACTTCAATAAGATTCAGGCGTACGCCAATCGCCTGGCGGAAGAGAAGTACAAGGTGGAGCACTTCCCCGAGGTCTACAAACTGAAGCGGCCGGCCACGGCCACGGCACAGGAGAAGAATTGATGGCCAGGACCGTGCGCTTGCCGTCGTCTCGTCATCTGGCCCTGGCTGGCGCACTGCTGACTGCGGTGGCCTTGGCCTGCACCCATCCCGGCCCACAGCCCGCCGCGGCGCCGGAGGCCGCCACGCCGGTCAAGGGGACCGCTCCGCCTCGCGACTACGTGATCCTCATCCATTACGAGCTGGGGATGCATTGCACGGGCTTCGACTTTTCGTATTGCTGCATCCTGCCACCGTACAACTCCATCCTCGCCCAGATCGTGCGCACCGGCCGCGGCGACGGTCCGGAGATCCTCGGTCCCGATCCCCAGGATCCGGAGGTCCTGCTCGACGGCGGGCGTCGCCTGAAGCTGCGCTACACCCACGAGGACGCCGCGGGCAAGCCCAACACCCACTCGGAGCACAAGAAACTCCTGTACTGGGGTGCCGAGTACGAGAGACGCACCCTCGCCAGCCAGCAGTTCCGCCATCTCTATGTCTACGAGGATCTCAAGGGCAGCAACGCCACCGGCACCACCGCCGACGCCAAGAAGCTGCGGGTCGGCGAGGCTTACCACATCAAGGTGGACCGGGGGCCGACCAACCAGCGGGTGGCCAACGACTTTCTGCGCAACTCCGGACCCACCGGAACGATCGTGTTCACCGACTCCCCAGCACTGGAAAACGTGCCGGTCGAGCTTACCCTCCCCTACACCTGGGAGGCCCTCGGCCTGCCGCTGACGCCGTTTAACGACTACGTCCAGTCGGTGTTCTTTCTCGAGGAGAAGGACATCCGGCCATTCCAGCGGGCCGTCGTCACGCTGGTGGACGCGGACACCGAGGAGCCCATCCTCGACCGCGACGGCAAGCCGGTGCAGGGCTTCGGCACCAACCCCATCGATGTCCCCGCCTGCGACCGCTGTCACGGCACGGACAATGCCAACGGCGACACCTTCCGCAAGTACCAGGTGGAGTACGACTTCTGGCGCAACAAGATGCGCACCGGCGAGTGGTTTGCTCGGCTGAAGTCGGCGGCCATCTCCATTCTGGAAATCCACGACGCCCGCCACGGCACCGCCTTCACCGCCCACTACCCGGCCGGCGGCACCCTCGTCACCCGCCTCGGCCACGACTCGGTGCGCTGTCAGGACTGTCACGCCGACAACGTGATCGGCGTGCTCTCATCGCGGCGGGTGCGCGACGTGCCGGCCCGCGAGCGGGGACCGGACTTCGCGCGCCTGAATCCCGACCCCGACCACCTCATCTCGCCGCTCACCGAGGCGATCCACATCACCCACCAGACCCACCGCCCTTCCCCGGACGCGCACGGGCGCACCGGCCTGTGCCAGGGCTGCCATCCCGCCCACCGCGACGACGGCGGGATGGCAAGCTATCCGATCGCCGCCGACGGTTCCAATCCCTATGCGCAGGCAGACAACCGCGACGCCGCCGGTGGCTGCTTCGTGGGCCGCGACGTCCACTCCAACCCCGACAAGGAACGAGACGTCCCCGGCCCCAGCCACCTCAACGCCGTGGGTCACTGGCTGCGCGACAACGTCTACGGCGAAGGTGGGCAGGAAAAGGGACTGTGGTGCACCCATTGCCACAACCGCCTCGCGCAGGAGCTCTACAAGGGGGACCACCTCACCGATGCCGTTGCGGGCGAGGGGGAAACCCTGCGCAACAAGTCCCTGGGGGGGATCGCCGCCGCCCTGGGCGTCGATGAGGCGACCCTGATCCGCGATTACCTCGACCCCCACGTACCCATCACCGGTCCCGACGAGGGCTCCGGAGTGCTGCGTACCTGGGACCGTAGGGGCCAAACCATCGCCCCGATCGCCGTGATCAAGGCCAATCCCGATGGCTCGGGACCGGCCCTCACCGACGCGGACGAGGACGGTGACCGTTCGGTGATCCCGGTCAGCCCCGACCCCCTGTCCGGTGCCGCGGGCATCGTCGTGCCGTACGACGCCGCAACCCACGGCCGCGACTACTGGCTGGCCGCCGGCTCACCCCACTGCGCCGACTGCCACACCCCGCCCTTCGTCGAGAGCGAGGGCGGTCACGCCTTCCCCATCGACCAGCCCGGCAAATACGCCCTCATGCGCCACTCCACCGGCCACTCCGGCATCCATTGCCAGGGTTGTCACGAGTCCATTCATGGCCTCTATCCGGTGACGCCGGACGTGGACACCGCCACCTATGCCCAGGCCGCATCCATCAATCCCGACCGGTCCCATGGGCCCATCAAGTGCGGCGCCTGCCACCGGGTCAACCAGGCGGGCGTGCCGGTCGTGCTCGCCGGCGTGAGCTACCGCGGCCGCCCCCTGGAGACCGACCTGGAGCTGGCCGTCGAGTACGCCCATACCTTGCGATGAGCGCGGTCCGCCGCCACTCGTCGCCGCCCCGAGGAGCCCCGATGAACAGGATCGCGGTGAGCGCGATTTACCTGTCCGTGCTGATGGTGGTGGCGTGCAGCGCGCCACGACAGGCGGCCCGGCAGACAGAGCCCGTCTACACGTTCGCCGACATCCCGGTGAAGGAGCTACAGGCCCACCCCGAGGCCCACACGGGTGAGGTCTTCGAGGAGCAGTTCACCTTCTTGCAGGTGTGGTGGAGCCGGGACCGGGCGCGTCCCGGGGTGCAATTCCTCGACCTTCCCACCCATTTCTCCGCCCGGATCGCCGCGTCGCCCATCCACATCGCGCGCATCGAGTTTCCGCCGGCGGTCGATCCCCTCTTCGAGCACCGCCGCGACGGCACCGACCTGCGACTGCGGGTGCGCTTTCTGCGCGTCTATCCCACGAATCGCGCGCCCATCTTCGCCTTCGAGAAGATTCTCCCCAACCAACGGCCGGGCTCCGACCTGGAGTACCTCCAGCGGTAACTCTCGAGGAGGGCTCCCGGCACGTCGCCGGGGCGGGGAGGTCGTCAGGCATCCCCTCCTGTTTGGGTAGATTCCGCGGGTGCGGGCCGCGCCGTCGCCTCGACCCACCGTCCCCTATCCGCCCTGCGGCCCCGTGGGTACCCTGTGCCCATGCGCAAGTGGTTGATCCGGCTGGGGGTGGTGGCCTTGCTCGTCGCGGCGGGGGTGGCCCTGCGGCTGACCCTGCTGGCGCCCGAACCCCTGGAGGTGAAGGTCGTGCCGGTGGAGAAAGGCGTCGTGGAGCAGACCGTCACCAACTCGCGCGCCGGCACGGTGAAGGCACGCCTCCGCGCCCGCCTGTCGCCGGAGATCGGCGGGCGCATTGCCGCGATCCCCCACCGCGAGGGGGAGCGGGTGGCCGCCGGCGAGGTCCTGCTGCGGGTCGATGACGCCGCCCTGCGTGCCCAGCACCGCCTGGCGGAGCGCGCGCTGGAGGCCGCCGAGAGCCGCCGCGATCAGGCGTGTCTCGCCGCGGACCGTGCGCGCCGCGCGCTGGCGCGCAACCGCGACCTGGCGGAGCGCCACATCATCGCCGCCGATCTTTTGGACGAATTCCAGAGCGCCGTCGACACCGCCGACGCCGCCTGCCGCGCCACCGCGGCCGAGACCGAGCGCGCCCGAGCAGCGGTGGGGGTGGCCGAGGCCGAGCTGGACAAGACCGTGATGCGGGCCCCGTTCGACGGGGTGGTCGCGCGGCTCACCATCGAGGTCGGGGAGTGGGGCACCCCGTCGCCGCCGGCCATCCCGATCGAGCCGGTGATCGACCTGATCAACACGGACTCGATCTTCATCGCCGCGCCCATGGACGAGGTGGACTCGGGCCGCATCGAGCCGGGTCAACCCGTGCGGGTCACCCTCGACCCCTTCCCGGGCCAGTCGTTTCCCGGGACGGTGGTACGCGTCGCCCCCTACGTCCTCGATGTGGAGGCCCAGAACCGCACGGTGGAGATCGAGGTGGAGATGGAGGACACCGATCTTGCCGCCAGCCTCCTGCCCGGCACCTCCGCCGACGTGGAGGTGATCCTCGCGGTGCGCGATGGCGTGCTGCGCATCCCCACCGGCACCTTGCTGGAGGGGAGCAAGGTGCTGGTGGTGAACGACGGCCGCCTCGCGGAGCGGCCGGTGGAGATCGGCCTGCGCAACTGGGACTTCGTGGAGATCACCGCCGGCCTGCACGAGGGCGAGGCCGTGGTCACCACCCTCGACCGGCCGGAGATCAAGGCGGGCGCGAGGGTGCGCATCGTGCCCAATGGACCGTGACGAGGTCGAGCCGATGTGCGACCGCAGCAGGTACCCTGGAGGTAACGCGGGTATGGCAGGGTGGGCACCGTGATCGAGCTCGCCGGCGTCTCGCGCACGTTTCAGGTCGGGGGGCGGCCGGTCTACGCCCTGCGGGACATCGACGTGCGCATCGCCGCCGGCGAGCACGTCGCGATCATGGGCCCGTCGGGGAGCGGCAAGTCGACCTTGCTCAACATCCTCGGCTGCCTCGACCGCCCGACCGCCGGCACCTACCGGCTCGACGGTCAGCCGGTCTCGGATTTCGACGAGGCACGGCTCTCCGACGTGCGCCGCCACATCATCGGCTTCGTCTTCCAGTTCTTCCACCTCATCCCCCGCCTCACCGCGGCCGCCAACGTCGAGCTGCCGATGGTCTTCGCCGGCATCGCCCCACGGGAGCGTCGCGCCAAGGCCGCCGCCGCCTTGGAGTCGGTGGGACTGGCAGACCGCGCCGACCACCGCCCGGACCAACTCTCCGGCGGCGAGCGGCAACGTGCCGCCATCGCCCGCGCCACGGTGATGGGACCACGTCTGCTCCTCGCCGACGAGCCGACCGGCAATCTGGACTCCGCCTCCGGCCACCAGGTATTGGAGGTGCTGCAACGGATGAACCAGGCCGGCCTCACCCTCGTGGTCATCACCCACGACCCGGATGTCGCGGCCCTCGCCGAACGGATCATCCGACTGCACGACGGACGGATTGTGAACGGAACATGACCCAGCGCCGTTCCTCCCCCTCCCTCCGGGAGAGCTGATCGTTACCCATATCTCCGGTCGCTGGAGACCGTGGGGTCGCGGGCGGTGGGGCCGAAGGCGCGCCCGGCGAGAGTGATGTCGTGGAGCCGTTGCAGACCGCGCCACCAGGTCTGGGTGCCGGGCTCGCCGTCGCCCTTGCGACCGAGGAAGCCGCCTAGGCCGGCGACCAGGCGCACGGCGGTGCGCAAGGAGAGAGGCGGCGCCGCGGCCGCCTTCGGGTCGCGGTGGACGAAGGCGACCAGCGCCTGCCACTGGGCCTCGTCGAACTACGCCGTGCACGGCACCTCCGGGTGGTGACGCCCGAGGTGGGTGAGATGCAGAATCCGCCACGCCATCAACGGTCCTTTCAAAATCCAGCCTACCGAGGCGCTCCCGACGACCTGGCAACAGGTGCTCTCCCTCAGGCCCGGGGTTCGTGTCTCCCCGCTCACACAGCGCCGCGTTGGTTGCCGGGTTGCCTGAGCTTGACCATTGAGCGTCACGATGGATCTATCAGCGCTCCCGTGCTAGGTCATCAACCCAACTCCCACCGGATGATGAATCGAAAGGAGAAATGATCATGTCCACAGGCACCCTCCGACTTCATCGCGTGCTCCGTGCCCACCCGGAGCGCGTCTATCGGGCGTTCCTGGATGCGGACGCCATGGCCAAGTGGCTTCCGCCGTACGGGTTTACCTGCAAGGTTCACCACATGGAGGCCAAAGTGGGCGGCACCTACAAGATGTCGTTCACGAATTTCTCGACCGGCCACGGTCACTCCTTCGGCGGCGAGTACCGCGAGCTCGTGCCATTCGAAAAAATTCGCTATACGGACCGGTTCGACGACCCGCACTTACCCGGGGAAATGCAGACGACGCTGACCTTGAAGTCCGTGTCGTGCGGGACGGAGCTGGAAATCGTGCAAGAGGGGCTTCCCGAGGCGATCCCGCTCGAGATGTGTTATCTCGGCTGGCAAGAGTCGCTGGCACAACTTGCGAAGCTCGTCGAGCCCAACATTCCGGATTAACGCGGTGCCGCCTAACTCAGGCGTTCGGTGGCCCCCGGACCAGACCCGGGGGGAGGGTGAGGATTTTCCTTTGCTGCACATCTTCGTAGATGCGGATGCGTGCCCGGTGAAAGAGGAGGTGTACCGCGTCGCAAGGCGCTGCCGCCTGGAGGTCACCCTGGTGGCGAACTCCTGGATGCGAGTGCCGGATGAGCGGGGGATTGCGCTCGAAGTCGTCGCGGACGGATTCGACGCGGCCGATGATTGGATCGTCGACCACGTGCGGCCTGACGACATCGTCGTCACCGCCGATATTCCGCTGGCGAGCCGCTGCCTGAAGGAAGGGGCACGGGTAATGGGTCCCACCGGAAGGCCGTTCACGGAAGACAACATCGGGGACGCCGTCGCAACTCGGGAGCTGTTGTCCGAGCTCCGTGACTCGGGACAGATCACGGGCGGGCCGCCGCCGCTAGGAAAACGGGACCGATCCCGTTTTCTTCAAGAGCTCGACCACGTGGTTCAAGCCATCCGTCGTGAGCATCCGTCCACTTCCACCTGACAAGGCCGATTCCGCCGACCTAACCATCCGTGCGGTTGATCCGCCCCGTCAGGTGGCCGGTCCCAGGCGGCTCGATTCTCCCCGCGCCTCTGCGCCTCTGCGTTAAGCAGTTCCTCTCGCGGAGGTGCCAACGCGCCAGGAGGGCCGGCCGGCCTCGTTGGAGCCGCCCCTGGCCCTCTGGCGTCTCAGCGCCTTGGCGTTCAAAATCGCATCGGTCCTGCCTCCTCGACACCGCGGGAGTGGGCGGCTGGGACGAGACATGCAGCGCTATAAGGTCCTCCATCGCACCTACTATGATTTCTCCGGCCCCGTGTGGCTCGGACCACACGCCCTGCGGCTGCGTCCGAGGGAGGGCCATGAACTGCGCATCGAGTCCTCCACCCTGGAGATCACGCCGCCGGCCAAGCTGCGCTGGCACCGTGACGTGGAAGACAATTCTGTGGCGATCGCGACCTTCGATTCGCCCGCCAGTCAGCTTGTGATCGAGAGTGAGGTCCTCCTCCAGCAATTCAACGAAGCGCCCCTCGATTTTCTGGTGGCCGATTACGCGACGGACTACCCGTTCGCGTATACCCTCGAGGAGCGGGTGGTGCTGTCGCCCTGTATGAGGGTCGCCGAGCCCACGGCCAGCGACCGGCTGACGAATTGGGTGGCGAACTTATGGCAGCCAGGCGAGCGGCTGCAGACCTACGCCTTGTTGCAGCACCTTTGCGTCCACATCCATCAAACCCTGGCGTATCAACTGCGGGAGGAACCCGGTGTGCAAACCGCGGCAGATACGCTGTCCCGCGGTACCGGCTCCTGCCGCGACTTCGCGAATCTATTCATGGAGGCGGCACGGCACCTGGGCCTCGCCGCGCGTTTTGTGAGCGGTTACCTTCATGCGGCGCCATCCGCGGTCAATTTTGGTTCAACCCATGCCTGGGCCGAGGTGTACCTGCCTGGCGCGGGCTGGAAGGGATTCGATCCCACCATCGGCGAGATCGTCGGCACCAGCCACTTTGCCGTGGCGGTGGCAAGGCTGCCCGAATCCGTACCCCCCATAGCCGGCTCGTTTGTTGGGCCTCCGGGAGCGAGCCTCCAGGTGGGAGTCTGGGTGACCGAGCTGCCATGAAGCGCGATCGGGCAGCGACCGGAAATCCGCGTTGGTGACATTTTCCCGCCGGACATGCACGGCCCACAGCGCGTCCTCGACAAGGGTGATCGCGCCGAGATGACGCCCGCGCTCGCTGCGTGTCTGGCTTTCGCCATCAGCAGGTCCTCTCGCGCAGCCACCAAGGCACCAAGAGGAATGCCAACCCTCTTGATGCCTCCCTGTGCGCCCTGGCGTCTTCGCGCCTTTGCGTTAAACAGTGACCGCGGTTCTGGCCCCAGGTGCTTTTCAAGCGGGCGGGTTTGGTGTTCCCTTGCGCCGGTCGCAGCGCGTGCCGTGGCCCTCCGCCGCGGATCTCCTTCACCCTATCAACCATGACCCCCGGCCCCATCGGCATCTTCGACTCCGGCGTCGGTGGGCTGACCGTCTTCCGGGAAATCGCCGCCCGACTGCCCGGCGAGCCCCTGGTCTACCTGGGGGACACGGCGCGGGTGCCGTACGGGACCCGCTCGGCGGAGACGGTGCGCCGCTATGCGCTGGAGGGGGCGCGTTTCCTCCTGGAGCGCGAGGTGCGCCTGCTGGTGGTGGCGTGCAACACGGTGTCCGCGGTCGCCCTCGACGCCCTGCGCCAGGCCGTGGACATCCCGGTGATCGGAGTGGTGGAGCCGGGGGCCGCGGCGGCGGCGCGAGCGAGCGCGAGCGGCCGGATCGGCATCGTCGGGACCGAGGCGACCATTGCCTCCCAGGCGTACGTGCAGGCGATCCGGGCGCAGTTGCCGGCGGCCCGTACCCTGTCGCGGCCCTGCCCCCTGCTGGTCCCGCTGGCGGAGGCGGGGTGGACCGACAACGACGTGGCCCGGGCGGCCCTGGACCACTACCTGCAAGACTTCCGCGCCGAGCGCATCGACACCCTGGTCCTCGGCTGCACCCACTATCCCCTGTTCAAGCCGCTCCTGGCCGAGCTCCTCGGGCCGAAGGTGAGCCTCATCGACTCGGCGGAGGAGACTGCCACGGCGGTCGCCGCGGCGGTGGGGGAGACGCGGGAGGCGGGGGGCGGCCACACCTTCTACCTCACCGATCTCCCCCACACGTTCGCCTCCCTGGCGGAGCGCTTCCTGGGGACGCCGGTGCGCAATGTCTTCCAGGTGCACTATTGAGAACCACCTGTCCCCGCTGGTGAGGCAGATCCCAAGGATCGAGGCGTGACTCGCAGGCTTCTTAACCACGAAGGGCACGAAGAACACGAAGAGATCAATCGCAGTTCCCCCCTTCGTGTCCTTCGTGTCCTTCGTGGTAAACAAACGGCGCCTCGAAGATCCCGTAACACGGGATCCCGAGTGGACGACAGGCGAAACCGAGGAACTCCTTTTTTGGAGGCGAACGTGGCTACGATCCGGCAGGGAATGGCTTGGCTGATCGGTGGGTTCGTGATGTGCGCGGTCGCCTGCGCGAGCGCGCCGATGGAGGATGTTCAGGAGCAGTCGGTGGCCATGGAGCAGATCGAGGTGGGTGGGCAGTCGACCGTGGAGACCGACGGGATGGGCTTCCGGCTCATCGCCCACGCCGGGGAGTTTGCCCGGATCTATCGGGAGATCCACAGCGGTGAGGTGCCGCAACCGTCGCCGCCGGCGATCGACTTCGCCCACTCCCTGGTCCTCGCCGCCTTCCTCGGCCAGCGTCCCACCGCCGGCTACGGCATTGCGCTCGGCCCGGCACGCCACGTGGTCGAGGACGACGGCCCGTGGCTACAGGTCGCGGTCACCACCCGCCAGCCGCCGGCCGGGGCGATTGCCGCTCAGGTGATTACCTCGCCGTACAGCCTGATTCGCGTCGCACGTGGCGAGTACCGCCGGGTGCGTTTCGTCGCGGCCGACAACGAGGACCAGGTGCTGGCCCGGCTGCGGCTCGATTGACCGGGGCCGCAGCGACACAGAGGATCAGCGGAAATAAGGCACAGCGCGCTTTCGGGTGGGCATGGCGCCCATTTGTAGGGCCGGTTTCAACCGGCCGATGCCGTGCTTGCAAGAGGTTATGGCGTCCGGCGGGCTGAAGCCCGCCCTACAGACGGCGTCTTTCCAGAGCCAGTCGCTATTTCCGCTGATCCTCACAGACCTTACCCGTCGTAGTCGCTGTACTTCTTGGCGCTGCCGCGCACCCGGTCGGCCGGGTACTTGCGGGCATTGGTCGCGATCTTGTCCGTGGCCGCGGCCAGGAGGTCGATGTCGAGCTTGTCTGCGAGGCGCACGAGATAGATGAGGAGGTCGGCCAGCTCCTCCCGTGCCTGGGCGAGGGCCTGGGGGTCGAGGGCGTAGGACTCCTCCTCCGTGCGCCACTGGAAGACCTCCAGCAGCTCCCCGGCCTCGCCCGCCAGGGCCATGGCCAGGTTCTTGGGGGAGTGGAACCGGTCCCAGTCGCGCTCGGCGGCGAAGGCCCGGAGATGCTCTCGGAGGGCGCCGAGCCCCGACTGCTCCGCTCGATCACGAGGCTCGCGCTGGGTCATCTCTTCTCGGGAGCGGTGACCATCTCGTCAACCTCGCCCGTCAGGCCGCGAGATTCTGGATGTCCGCCGGTAGCTTGCTGAGGGTCAGCTCCTTGAGCTCGCCCTTGGTGCTGGCATTGTCGATGTCGATCCCCACGAGGTTGCCGTCCGCATCGTCATCCAGGGGGATGCCCTCGGAGATCTCGCGGGTGGAGGCACTGGGCTGACTCGACAGATCGATATAGAGGGAATCGGTGTCAGGGTCGTAGTTCCGCTTCACGGCTTGAACCGCCAGTCGGGGAAGGCGTCGTGAATCGTCACCTTGTCGAAGTATTCCGTCAATCGATCCCGACCCATGGCTGGGTCTAGGCTCGCCCCCGCACCCCGGATAGCAACGGATTGCCCTTCGTCAAGTGGGGCAGGCAGAGGAACGGGCTATCCCCGGCCCGTATGGCCGAAGCCGCCGGTGCCGCGTTCGCTCTCGGGGAGCTCCCGGACGACCGTCAGGGCGGCACGGGTGACCGGGGCGATAACGAGCTGGGCGATGCGGTCGCCGCGGCGGACGGTGCAGGGTGCTTGCCCCAGATTGATGAGCAGGACCTGCACCTCGCCGCGGTAGTCGGCGTCGATCGTGCCCGGGGTGTTGAGGCAGGTGAGGCCGTGGCGCAGGGCCAGGCCGGAGCGGGGCCGCACCTGGCCCTCGAAGCCCGGGGGGATGGCCAGGGCGAGGCCGGTGGGGATGAGGGCGCGGCCCCCGGGCAAGAGGGTGACGGCGCTCTCGACCGCCGCGCGCAGGTCGAGGCCGGCGGCGTGGTCGGTCTGGTAGGCGGGGAGATCGAGCCCCACGCCGTGGGGGAGGATCTGAGCCGGGAGCTCCACAGAAAGGCCTGTGCCGTGCTTCTTGTCCACGAAGGCACTTCGGGCTACGCGAGGGGGCACGAAGAAAAGACGGGCTGTTCTTCGTGCGGCGTGCAGCGCCCTTCGTGTGGCTTCGTGGACAAGAGATCTTTACTTCGCGCCGGCCTTCTCCTTCTCCTCCATCTCCACTTCCTTCATGGACAGGGAGATCTTGCCGTTGTTGTCGACGCGGATGCACTTGACCCGGATCTTCTGCCCCTCTTTGAGGTGGGCACGGACGTTCTCGACCCGCTCGTTGGAGATCTGGGAGATGTGCACCAGGCCGTCGGTGCCGGGCATGACCTCGACGAACGCGCCGAAGTCCATGATCTTGCGCACGGTGCCCTCGTAGATCTTGCCGACCTGCGCCTCCTCGACGATCCCCTCGACCATGCGCCGGGCCGCCGCCGCTCCCTCGGCGTTGTTGCTCGCGATGCGCACGGTGCCGTCGTCCTCCACGTCCACCTTGCAGCCGGTGGTGTCCTGGATCGAGCGGATCATCTTGCCTCCGGGGCCGATGATCTCGCGGATCTTGTCCGGGTGGATCTTGATGGTGGTGATACGCGGGGCGTAGGTGGAAAGCTCCGAGCGGGTGGTGCCGATCGCCTCGGCCATCTTGCCGAGGATGTGCAGCCGCCCGGCCTTGGCCTGGCCGAGGGCCTGCTCCAGAACCTCGCGAGTGACGCCACTGATCTTGATGTCCATCTGCAGGGCAGTGATCCCCTGCTTGGTGCCACACACCTTGAAGTCCATGTCCCCGAGGTGGTCTTCCACCCCGAGGATGTCGGACAGGATGGCGATCTTGTCGCCCTCCTTGATCAGCCCCATGGCGATGCCGGAGACCGGCCGCTTGATCGGTACCCCGGCGTCCATCAGGGCGAGGGTCGAGCCGCACACCGTGGCCATGGACGACGAGCCGTTGGACTCGAGGATCTCGGAGACGATGCGGATGACGTAGGCGAACTCGTCCTTGCTCGGCAACATCGGCGCGATCGCCCGCTCGGCCAGGGCGCCGTGGCCGATCTCCCGCCGGCCTGGTGAGCGCAGCATCTTGGCCTCCCCGACGCAGAACGGCGGGAAGTTGTAGTGCAGGAGGAAGGGCTTCTCCTGATCGCCGTAGATGGTGTCGACCCGCTGCGCGTCGCGGCCAACGCCGAGGGTGCAGGTGACCAGCCCCTGGGTCTCGCCGCGGGTGAAGAGGCCGGAGCCATGGGCGCGGGGGAGGAGCCCCACCTCGCAGGTGATGGGACGGACCTCGTCGGTCTTGCGCCCGTCGGAGCGTACCCCTTCCTCGGTCACCTGGCGACGCATGACCTCGGTCTCGATGTCGTGCAACAGGCCCATGATGGCAGCCTTGTGGGCGCCGTCGGCGTCGAGCTGGGCGAGGGTATCGGCGGCGACCTGGTCGATCGCGGCGTAGCGTTCGAACTTGCCCTTGACCACGTTGGCCGCGGCGAGACGCGCCGTCGCAAAGGCGCGCACCTTGCCGGCGAGGGCGTCGAGCTCCGGGCTGGGCTCAGGGTCGGCCAGCTCACGGGTTGGCCTGGCATGGCCTTCGGCCCAGGCGAGCTGGAGGTCGCACAGCCGCCGGATCTCCTCGTGGGCGAGGCTGAGGGCGTCGATCATCACCGCCTCGGACACCTCGTTCGCGCCGGCCTCCACCATGTTGATGGCGTCGCGGGTGCCGGAGACCACCAGGTTGAGCTCGGAGTCCTCGAGCTGCACCATCGACGGATTGACCACGAACTGGCCGTTGATGCGGCCGATGCGCACCCCGGCGATCGGGCCGAGGAACGGCAGGTCGGAAAGGACCAGGGCCGCAGAGGCCCCGATCATGGCAACCGTGTCCGGCGTGCAGTCGGGATCCAGCGAGTAGACCGTGGCGATGATCTGGGTCTCGGACTGGTAGCGCTTGTCGAACAGCGGCCGCAGGGTGCGATCGATGAGGCGGCAGATCAGGGTCTCGTGGTCGCCCACCCGTCCCTCGCGCCGCAGGTAGCCCCCAGGGATCTTGCCCGAGGCGAAGAACTTCTCCTGGTAGTTGACGGTGAGGGGGAAGAAGTCGCGATCCGCGGCCCCCTTCTCCCCGACCGCGGTCACCAGGATGTGGGTGTCCCCGTACTTGATCAGGCAGGCGCCGTTCGCCTGCTTCGCCAGCCAGCCGGTCTCCAGAACCAGGGGACGGCCCCCGAGCTCGGATTCAATGGTGTGTCGTTGCAAAACAGATACCCCTTCTCGCGCATGGTCCGCGCGGTGCCATGGCCGTCGAGTCGGGCCCCATGCCCGGGACGGCCCGAGTGGGAGGGCTAGCGGCGGATGCCGAGACGGCCGATCAGCTCGCGATAGCGCTCGATGTTCTTCTTCTTCAGGTAATCGAGCAGCCGGCGGCGTCGGCCTACGAGCTTCAGCAGTCCACGGCGCGAGTGGTGATCCTTGGCGTGGACGGTGAAATGCTCGTTCAGGTAACGGAGGCGCTCGGTGATGAGCGCGATCTGCACCTCGGGCGACCCCGTATCGCCCTCGTGGACGGCGTAGGAGTCGATGATGCTCTGCTTCTGATCGGTGGTGAATGCCATTGCCATGCCTTTTCAAACCCCGCGTGCCATCTGCACCCGAGGCGCGGTGTGCCCTCACACCGCCCAGTTTCTCGATCCCTTAATTTGGGTGGCGCGTTGTAGCACGCCGCCCGGTTGGCGAGCAAAAAAATTCTGCCCGGAGCGGCGCCGTATGGTGGGGGCTACGAGACGAAGGCCGATCACACCAGCACCGCGATCGGGCGGAAGCCTCAAACCGGAGAGCCGAGGGGGAGGCTGATGGCGAGGAGGGTGCCGCCGGGCGTGTAGAGGAGGACCGGCTCCGGGAGGTCGTCCTGTGCGGGGGGGGGGGGGGGCACGTCGGCTCTCCCATCAAATGGGCCGGTTGCCACGCGTAACGGTACGGGTTACGCTCAGACTCGATGATTCGGGGCTGGCGACACAAGGGACTGCGCGCTTTCTTCGCGCGAGGAAGCGTCGCAGGTATTCAGCCAAGCCATGCTCACCGACTCCGCCTGATCCTCAGCCGTCTCGACGCCTCCACCTGTCCAAGCGACATGCGCCTGCCAGGGCTTCGCCTCCATCCACTGAAGGGCAAGCGAACGGGGTTTTGGGCCGTGGACGTGAGTGGAAACTGGCGGGTGATTTTTCAATGGCTCTGTCTGCATTAGCTGTGGGTCAGATTCCCACAGCCTGGTTGAGAAAGACGGCGGGAGTCAGGCGATCAGCGAAGCGTTCCAAGCATCGGCGCCATCCCAGATACGTGGGGAGGTACTTGGT
>Ga0326597_10000443_pt1 | contig 74048 bp, 64 predicted proteins | sample RVTome_12_FD_203789 | JGI IMG/M metagenome (GOLD analysis project Ga0326597, IMG submission 203789) | Soil microbial communities from uranium-contaminated site in the Upper Colorado River Basin, Wyoming, United States - RVT100D185 | ecosystem: Environmental > Terrestrial > Soil > Contaminated >...
CGGATTTATAGGCTTCGGCAATGGCGCTGATCCAAACGAGCAGCAAGGCGAGGGCAAAGGTGATGCTGTTTAATCCGGACTGCGAGTAGATGAGCAATCCCAGGCCCAAACAAGAGCCGATGATCACTAACCCTTTTCCGGTTTCCTTGTTGTAGAGCTGCCCCAAGCCGGGCACGCTCGCCGACAGCACGAGGGCTATCAGGGGACTTCTGCGGTCGGGCATAGGCAATGGCTGGGTTTAAATGTTGGGATCATTCTGTTTTTTAATGCGGCGAGTTTCGGAATCGCCCTGGCAGCAATCTCATAGTAGCGCGCGTCGTTTTCAAGCCCCAAGCTTTCGTAACCGATTGCTTCCGCCGCCGCTAACGTAGAACCCGACCCGGCGAAGGGATCTAGCACGATGCCTTCCCCGAGCGGTAAAACACCGCGCACGAGGGCGCGCAAAAAAGCTTGAGGCTTGAGACTGGGATGAGGCGCCAGGGTACGCTCGGATTTGTGCGTCGGCGATGATGGGATTACATCGCCAAAGGGCCGGTCTGCGGAGGGCCGCCTAAATCCACCCGTTTTCCACTTGCGAAGATTATCTTGCACACGTCCTTCGATGGGCTTGCGAAAAACAATCCACGGTTCCCACATCGAACGCGGCATGACGCTTACGCCGGAAAACTCCTCGTGCGCATGTTTCGGTCGATCACCGCCGCGCATTGTCATGACCAGGCGTACAATTTCTCCGCGGCGCTCCAGGCCCGCGCGTGCCAGGGCGCCTGAGACAACGTAAGACAGCAACGGATTGCTGGCGACGACAACGTTCGCGCCGGGCACAAGGACCGGAAGCAATGCCCGGCCCCAGCTAAGAAAGAACCGCCCAAGCGCATCCAGATCTTGCGGAGATAAGACCGTGAAGCGCGGCAGCGGAGATCGCTTAGCGCCGTCGAATGCCGGCGGAATTCGCCAGACCCCTCCCTTGCCGTTGTGCAGTTTTTCTTGTTGCTGCGGGCTGTATTCGACCAAGCCGTAAGGTGGATCGGTCACCACCGCATGGATCGAGTTCTCAGGTTCTTCTCCCAGCCATTCGAAGCAATCCGCCTCGATTAGTCTTGCTCTGCCGAAGACGAAAGACCGCGATGGCGTCTGGCGTCGCGCTTTTAACCCGTATGTTTCAGCCGGAGCCTCGCGGATCGTGTAGACACCGCGTTCGCGGCGAAGAAAGAGCGAATCGGAGTTCAGTCGAAGATAGGAACGTATGCTCGAAGGCGCCGCGCTACCGATCAAATCCCGGACGGCGCCGTGAATTTCGCTGATGGATGCGCCACGAGGTTTGCTCGACAGTACATTGACAATCGCGTCTCGAATCTCGCCCGGTCGCCTTCGGGTATCGGATTTCTGTTTTCGTTCAACTTTCATTGGATATGACCCTACGACGTCCAGACGTCTCTGTCAATATAATTCCAAATGGAGCTGTGACGCCGAGTTCTTGTTCGCCGCCTCAGCGCTGATAAGCGGAGTCGCAAAGCCGCCACTTTACAATTTGCCGCACCATGATTACTTTCTTGTTCCATTTTCACTTTTGAGGAGATCGAATTTATGCGGGCACTTCGGCTCGTATCGATGGAAAATGCAGAGAAATCAGCGTCATTTCGGCGCGACGCTCCGGCGGACGACCAACTGCTCGACGCCTATTCCAAGGCGGTGACAGCGGCGGCGGAGAAAGTCAGCCCGTCGGTGGTGAATATCGAGGTCGCGCAGCGGCTCGATCATCAATATCCGTCTTCAGCGCGCGCTCCGGCAGAGCGCCGCGGCAGCGGCTCGGGCTTCGTGTTCACGCCCGACGGCTTCATCCTGACGAACAGCCACGTCGTGCACCGGGCGAGCGAGCTCGGGATCATTCTTTCCGACGGGCGCCGGTTCGCGGCGCAGTTGATCGGCGAAGATCCCGACACCGATCTCGCGGTTATCCGAATCAACGCCGGCGGGTTTGTGCCCGCGGATCTCGGCGACTCCAAATCCATTCGCGTCGGCCAGCTCGCCATCGCGATCGGCAATCCTTACGGGTTTCAATGCACGGTGACCGCCGGAGTGATCAGCGCGCTAGGCCGCTCGCTGCGATCGCAGTCAGGCCATTTGATCGACGATGTCATTCAGACCGACGCCGCGCTCAACCCCGGCAACTCCGGCGGCCCGCTCGTCAACTCGCGCGGCGAGGTGATCGGCGTGAACACCGCTGTGATTTTGCCGGCCCAGGGTCTTTGCTTCGCCACCGCGATCAACACGGCGAAGCTGGTCGCCGGTCTGCTGATTCGCGACGGCAAGATCCGCCGCGGCTATATCGGCGTTGCCGGGCAGAATGTGATGCTGCCCCGCCGCCTGGTGCGCGAGCATGAGCTTGCGTTCGCCAGTGGAGTCTTGGTGATTTCCCTGGAACCCGTAGGGGCTGCGAGCCGCGCCGGACTCAGGGAAGGTGACGTGATCGTCGCCTACGGCGATCAGTTGATTGCGAGCATCGATGATCTGCATCGGCATCTGACTGAGGAGCAGCTCGGGAAAAAAATCGAATTGACGCTGCTTCGAGACGGGAAAAAGATGAAGGTCGGCGTCGTGCCCGAAGAATCGCCGCGCTGATTCGGGGGCAAGCGAACGGGCTATCCCCGCTTGCCGCCGCGCAGCGTTTCCCACCGCTTGATCAGCATGCCGAAGATGGCTCCTGAGAGCGCGAAAAACAGCACCAGCGCCCAGAGCATCGGCTCATAGGTTTGCCAGCGATCGTAAATCGCGCCGGCGATCACCGGACCGGCGACGCCGCCCCACATGTAAAAGAAGCTCATGTAGCCGCGGATCTTGGCAAAGTGTTTGCGGCCGAAGAAGTCGCCGACCACCGCCCAGCCGATGGCATAGGTGGACTCGACCGCGGTGAAGAGCAAGGTGAACAGCAAGAGCAGCCACATCGAGCTGCCGAAAACCGGCAGTAGCATGCCGCCTGCCGCTACGAAGAGAATGCCCGCCACCAGGCGCGGCTTGTTCACCCGATCGGCAAACCAGCCCAGGAGCAGCGTGCTCGTCATGCCAAGAAAAGCGAATGAGCTGAGCAGGAAGGTGGCCTGTTGCTGGCTCATTCCTTTCCACACCATGAGCGGTACGAAATGGGTCGCGATCGCGTGATAGGACATATTGCGGATCGCGTTGCCGAGCACGAGGGTCCAGAAAGTGAAAGAGCGGAACGCTTCGCGGGTGGTGACGTCCACCTCGGCGGGCGCGCGCCATTCGGATTCGTGTTTTTGGTCTTCCACCGACGCGGACGGAATGTCGCCGTCCGGCAATAGACCCATGCTCTCCGGCGAGCGGCGGATGGTCAATGAAAGCGGCACGCCGATCAGCAGGAACATTACCCCCGCAAAGGCGGCGCCCCAGCGCCAGCCCCAGGAGAGCACGATGGCGCTGAGCACGGGCGCGATCAGTACGCCGCCCAAGCTGAAGGAGGCGCTGTTGACGGTGATCGCGCGCGCCCGCTTGCGGATGAACCAACTGTTGGTGAGCACCATGGGCGCATGCATGAAGCCGCCGGAGTGCGCCAGCGAAATAACACCGAGGTAGACGACCAGAAACATCGCGTAGCTGTCCACTGTGGAAAGCAGCAGGTAGCCGACGCCCATCAGTAAGACCGCCGTTAGCATCACCGGGCGGGGACCGTAGCGGTCGAGCACGTGGCCCACGACGGGGCCTTCGATGGCCCCTTCGGCGCGCGCCAGAGAAAAAGCGAACGAGGTGGCGGTCCGGCTTAGATTCAAATCCTGGCTCAACGGCAGAAAAAAAATCGTGAAGCCGAAACTATGCAGCCCGCTGCCAAGCACCCGGAGCGCGGCGGAGGCGGCAACCATGCGCCAGCCGTAGAAAAGTCCGTTGAATCTTTTTAGCAAGAAATCGATCCTGGCGCTCGTGCAAGAATAGACGACGGCGTCGAAACATCCGCCGCTTTTGTATCAAGTAGCAAAACCGCGGGGGTTAGAAAACCGCAGATTTTAAAAATTAGGTTCTTCTGGGTTTCCTGTGAAGAGATATTCACCACAGAGTACAGAGTTCACGGAGGGCTTGTTCAAGGTGCCATTTTTGGAAGATTTTTCTCTGCGCCCTCTGCGCCTCGGCGGTGCAATCTCCGAGTCCTGCTTAATACAAAAGCCCGAACAAAAAAATTGGAAGTTAGGCTGCGGGCACGACGGGCATGAAAGCTGAGCCGGCTCATTCTCTCGTGGCGGGCAGGGGGCCGGTTTCGCGGTTCTAGTCGGCTTCCGCTTCCGCCTCGGCCTTGAGCCGCCGCTGGCGCACAACGTCCGCCAGCACGTCGAGCAACGCGCGGCTGTCTTCCCAGCCGATGCAGGCGTCCGTGATACTCTGACCATAAACCAACTCTTTGCCCGGGAACAGGTCCTGGCGGCCGGCCTGGAGGTGGCTTTCGACCATCACGCCGAAGATGCGCGCGTCGCCACCGCCGATCTGTGCCGCGACTTCGCGTCCGACGTCGAGCTGTTTTTCCGGCTCTTTGGCGCTGTTGCCGTGGCTGAAGTCGATCATCAGCCGCGCCGGAATGCCGGCCTCGGCCAAACTTTTTCCCGCGGCGTCGACGTTAGCGGCGTCGTAATTGGGCCGCCTGCCGCCGCGCAGGATCACGTGGCAATCCTCATTGCCGGTGGTCGATACAATCGCCGAATGGCCGGCTTTCGTCACCGACAGGAAATGGTGCGGCGCGTGCGCTGCGCGGATCGCGTCAAGGGCGATGCGCACGTTGCCGTCGGTGCCGTTTTTAAATCCCACTGGGCACGACAAGCCCGAGGCCAGCTCGCGGTGCACCTGGCTCTCGGTGGTGCGCGCGCCGATGGCGCCCCAGGATACGAGGTCCGCGATGTACTGGGGAGTGATCATGTCGAGGAACTCGCAACCAGCGGGCACGCCGGTCTCGTTGAGATCGAGCAGCAGACGGCGCGCAACGCTTAACCCTTCGTTGATACGGAAGCTGCCGTCAAGGATCGGGTCGTTAATGAGACCTTTCCATCCCACCGTGGTGCGTGGCTTCTCGAAGTAGACGCGCATCACCACCAAGAGGTCGGCCGCGACACGTTCCTTCGCCTCTTTAAGCTTCCCAGCGTACTCCTTGGCGGCTTTGACGTCGTGGATCGAACAGGGCCCCATGATCACCAGCAGTCGATCATCGGCGCCGTGCAGGATACGGTGGATCGCCTGCCGGGTTTCGTACACGGTGCGCGCGGCGCGCTCGGTGATCGGAAGCTCGCCCAGCACATGAGACGGCGAGAACAGCTCCTTGATTTCCTTGATTCTTAGATCGTCGGTTCTGTATTCCATGGCACTCACTACCAGCGAGAAGAAACCTTACAAACCAAAACTATCAGAAGTCGAAGCTTGCATGAATAATAATATAACCGTCCACCTCAAGATGCACAATCCCAGGTTGCATGCAAAGGAGAAATCTGGAGCGGGGCGGAACTAAGAAGGTTGATCCGCCATCGCGTCGTCGTGGATCGTCAAGGAACGCCTTTCAGTCGCATCGCTTTGCTATTTCTTTTTCAAAAATTCGAAAAAACCCTCTCGTTCCAACTCATCGATGACTGTTTCATCAACGAACTGGCTCAAGTTGAGATCCCCCATCCCATCCTTAGAGACCAACTCGGCGGCGTTGCGCAAACCCTGTCGATTGATCCGCGGCGGGAAGGAGAATTTGCCGGCAATATCATCATAGGTAGCCTCCAAGATTTTGGCATCCTGCTGCTTGAGGTACTTTTTATAGATGCTGACGCCGGTGTCTTTGGATCGCATTAACCGGTAAATCGCTTCGCTGTAACCCGCCATGAACTGCTTCACCACCGCCCGTTTCTTCTGTAGGAAAGCGCGGTTGACTGCCACCACCGTCATCGGAAAAGCAGCCTGCATATCACCTAGATGGGCGAGAACGTTTAGTCCCAATTTCTGAGCCTCAAGGGTATACGGCATCGACAACAAAGTTGCGTCGAGACTTCGATTCGCAAGGGCGATCAGCCGGCCGGCGGTGTCGCCGCTGCGGATCAGGGTCACCGCCTGACGAGGGATCCCCCATTCCTTTAAAGCCGACACCACGGCCAGTTCGTTGGATCCTCCGAAGTTCACGATTCCGATTCTTTTGCCGGCAAGCTTGGCGGGATGATCAATCCCTTTTTGCGTCACCAAGCTGAAGGGGAACTTGTTGAGCGCGGCGCCGATGATCACCACGGCCCCTCCCTGGAGTCCAACGCTAAGCGGCGGTGTTGCCGACGTTAGAGCAAAATGAGTGGTGTTGGACAAAAGCGCCTGCATGGATTGCGTTCCGCCGGCGATCAGAACGATTTCCGGATTCAAGTTGTATTTGGGGAAGAGCTGCAACTCGGAAAACGTCCACAACGGTCCCTGAAAACCGGAAACACCGCTGTACGCCACGACGATGTTTTCGTTGGGATGTGCTGTGCCGGTCAGCAAAAAAATGACTGCAGTGACAGTAAAAATGCGGCGGCAAAATCTATTCCACACGGGCACGTTTCCTCAAGTGAAGATATGGAGTGTGATTTTCACAATCACCAGGGATTGTCAAGATCGCTTTCGCTGCTGAATTCTCGCAAAGTCTCATTGCCGCGCCGATATTGCGTTGACACCCCATAGGGGATCTGTTATTCGCCTACTTTGTCCGCGAGGAAAATCTAACCAAAGGTATTTGAAATTCGGAAACGAAGAAGAGATCGGAAAAACCATGTCTCCCGCAAAGACGCAAAGACGCGAAGACGCGAAGTGACGGGCCGAGGTCCGTCATCCCGAGCGAATGCGAGGGATCTAAGAAAGATTTCTCCCCCGTGGAGTAATGGGCCGCAACTCCACGGGGTCGAAATGACACCGAGTGTCACTTTGCGCCTTTGCGCCTTGGCGGGATAAATTTTTTTGGAGTCGTTCTGTTCAACATTTCCAAGGTAGGTATGTATGCATGATTTGCGCTCCTGGCTCCAAGAGGTTGAAGGGTTGGGGAGTCTCAAACGAGTTCAAGGAGCGGATGCCAATCTCGAAATCGGAATCATCACGGAACTCAATTGCCGCCGCAAAGGACCTGCGCTTTTATTCGACAGCATTCCCGGTTTTCCACAAGGCCGGAGAATCCTCACCGGAACAATTCTTGACGCGGCGCGTTTAGGACTGACTTTGGGACACCGCGGCGTCGATTCGAGCGAGGAACTGGTTGCCCGCCTCGAAGGAAAAATGACCGAATACGAGCACGCGTCGGCGAATTTTCCTCCTCGTGAGGTGGCGAACGGGCCGGTCTTTGACAATCAGGGTTTCGGCAATGACATCAATCTCCTGCAATTTCCCGCGCCCAAATGGCATGAGCATGACGGCGGCAACTACATCGGCACGGGCTGTGTCGTTATGACCAAGGATCCCGATTCCGGGCGGGTGAACATCGGTTGTTACCGGGTCATGGTGCAGGATGAGAAGAGCGTGACCGTTCAGATCTCTTCCGCCCACCATGGCGCGATCAACCTCAAAAAATATCGCGACAGAAATGAGCCGGCTCCGGTAGCGGTATCTTTGGGTCATCATCCTGTCTACCTCGTCATCGGTGGCATCGGCATTCCTTATCGAGTCTCGGAATACGCTTACTTGGGCGCCCTGTTGGGAGAGCCTGTGCCGGTCGTTCGTGGGAAAGTGACCGGGCTTCCCATTCCGGCCGACAGCGAATTGGCTATAGAAGGGTTTTGCCCTCCGAACCAATTTCGCAGCGAAGGGCCTTTCGGCGAGTTCACTGGATACTACGGGTCGGGAGAAGAGCAGGAGCCGGTTCTCGAAGTGAAAGCCGTTTACTTTCGAAACGACCCGATCAACCTCGGAGCCCCTCCAGGACGGCCGCCCCATGATTACTCATACATGTATTCTCTGATTCGCTCGGTCATGGTGAAAGAATCCCTCGTCAAAGACGGATTGCCTGATGTTCGGGGAGTTTGGTTTCATGAGGTGTCGGGCGTGAACTTTTTTGCGGTGGTATCGATAAAGCAGCGTTTTCCAGGGCACGCGAGACAGGCTGCCTACTTGACCGCGCAGTGCCAGGCGGCCGCCGGCCATCTCGGTCGTTATGTCGTCGTAGTCGACGACGATATCGATCCGTCGAGCTTGACAGACGTTATTTGGGCCATGAGCACCAGGTCGAATCCTGAAAAAGACATCGATTTGTTGCGCAACACGTACTCGAGCACCCTCGACCCCGTCTATCCAAAGGGCGCGCGGAAATTCTTCGGCTCGCGGGCCGTCATTGATGCGTGCCGGCCTTACGACTGGATCGAGGATTTTCCTAGGGTCGCGGAATCGAGTGAAGCGGAAAAGCAAAAGGTACTGAAGAAATGGAAGGAGCTGTTCGGCTAGTTTAAGGCTCGAATATTTGGGCGTTCTTCGCGGCTCCCGCGCACCGTTTAAGTTAGCTCACCGCCAAATTTTGATTTCAGCCTCATAGGCCGGAGAGTTTTCCGATTAATCTTGCAAGGAGGAAGGATGATTACTCTCGATGGAGAACAAATAGAAGTTATCGACGCTCATTAAGAAAGAGACGGGAAGATATGGAGCCAAAAATTTCAACGCAACCCATTGCCGAAAAAAAGAGCTCGTACCGCAAGTGGATCGAAACCGAAGGCATACCTCTGACAGAGGGATTCTTCATCGAAGATCTCACGACGATGTCGCTTTACCCATGGGACCGCAAGGGTGGCTTGGGCGCTCGTATCTGTCTGGAAGGTACCGGCGAGACCAACGACTCCTATGTCTGCGAGATTCCGCCGGGCAAGAGTCTTAACCCCCAAAGGCATCTCTTTGAGGAGTTGGTCTACATCGTGAGTGGTCATGGGGCTACGTCGGTCTGGCATGACGGCGGGCCAAAGCGCACGTTCGAATGGCAGGAGGGATCGCTTTTTTCGCCACCTCTCAATAGCTGGTATCGGCATTTTAACGGCAGCGGTGATCAGCCGGCGCGTTACTTCGCGGTGACGAGCGCGCCCCTGTTGATCAACCTGCTCCACAACGTGGACTTCATCTTTAATTGCGATTACGTCTTCAGAGATCGGTACGATGATCAGGAAAGCTACTTTAGCGGCGAGGGAACCTGGTACGCCGGCAGAGTATGGGAAACTAACTTTGTCCCTGACGTGAAAAATCTTAAGCTGCTCGAGTGGAAGGAACGCGGCGCCGGCGGCTCGCAGGTGCGCTTCGAGATTTCCGAGAATACGATGTGCGCCCATGTCTCGCAGTTTCCCGTGGGCACTTACAAAAAGGCCCATTTTCACGGTCCTGGCGCGCACGTGGTCATTCTTGGAGGCCAAGGCTATTCTCTCATGAATCCGCAGGGGCAACCGATCCAGCGTTATGATTGGAAGCCTGGCAGCATGATCGTGCCTCCGGCCAACTGGTTTCACCAGCATTTCAATTCCGGCAATGGCCCGGCGCGCTATCTGGCGCTTCGCTGGGGCAGCAGAAAGTATTACGGGATCAATGGGGAGAATACGGGAAAAACCGACGTGGATGTGAAGCTCGGCGGCAATCAGATCGAATATGAAGACGAAGACCCAATCGTGCGACAGATGTTTGAAGAAGCCTGTGCCAAGGCGGGTGTAACTAGCCAGATGGACAAGTACATTGCCGCGAAAGTGTAACATGAATTGCAAGCTTGCCTTGTTCGTATTATTCGCTGCGCTGGTTTGGGACGTCAAAGCCGGCGCGGCAGAGCTAAGGCGCATTACTTTGGGCTATTCCAGTATCGGGCCCATGGCCACCGGCTTTTGGATGGCGAAGGAGATTGGAGCCTTTGAGAAGCAGGGGATTCATGCCGAGCTTATCTACATCTCCTCCGGACCCGTGGTCATCCAGGCTCTAATCGGCGGAGATCTTCAGGGAGGAAGTGCGGCGACCAACGCTGTCATCAATGCCATCTTGAACGGAGCCCCCATCCTCGGCGTGGCAGGAACCTCCAATCGACCCTATCATCGACTTTACGTGCAGCCGGAAATCAACCGGATGGAAGACCTGCGGGGTAAGACCTTAGGGGTTACGCGGTTCGGCGCCATCACCGATAATCTGACGCGGATCTTGCTTCGAAAGAACAACCTGGAGAGCGCGGTAACGGTTCGCCAATTGGGAGCCACCGCCGCGGTGGGAGCGGCCTTTCAGCAGCGGGTTATAGCCGGCGCTGTCACTTCCGACCTTCGCGTGGGAACCAAACTGCCGGCGAAGATTCTTGTCAATCTTGTGGACTTAGGCATTCCCTATTCGATGCAATTGATCACAGTGGCCCGCGATTACTACCGGCGCAATCCGGAAGTAGTCGAAGGGATGATCAAATCATACGCCGCAGGCGTGGCCGCCTTGCGTAGCCAAAAAGAGAGAGCACTTAAAGTGATCGCCAAATATTCGCGCCAAGCTGACGCGCGGGGTATCGAGGAACATTACCGCGACTCGGTAGCCAATCTCGACCGAATCCCCCGCGTCGAGTCCGAAGCAATCGCGACGATCCTCGATTTCATGGGGAAACCAGGGATTCCTCGCGAGACCTTTGTTGACGATTCCATCGTAGAACGCATGGCACGCGAGGGAAGCTTTGATAAAAAGAAGTAACGCATGACGATCGAAATGTTCGATCATGAGTAATCCGTGTTAAGATGCCAGCATGGAGTCGGTCGTTGACGGGGCGAAAGCGAAGGTCCGGGCATGGGCGGACAAACACAAACATGTGATTCTCTACGATGAGCCGGAGTCCACGTTTTTGGACGTCGCATCGGGAAAGCGCATCAAGATAGCATGGCGCGACTTGACGGCCTTCGAAGAAAAAATTAATCCGGAAACTAAAGACCCTTATATTGTTTTGCTCTTCGAGAGCGGCAAGCAACTTGCGTTGGTCGATCCCGGCGGGGTTGCATTCGCCCCTTCGACGGAAAACACCGGCCCGCTGCAAAATCTCCCGCCGGTGGTTTGCCTCAGAGATTTTTTCACGCTTAAGAACCGCGTCGATCACTACCTCTACGATCACGCCGACGAGCCCCCGCCGCGGGAATGCCTCGATCTCGTCATGATCTGCATCGCGACTTTGGACGGCGCGCGAGCCGTCGGCTTCGACGTGGGGGATCTGGAAGGAGAGTTGGAAAAATCGTTGGACGAGATTGAACGGAGGAAACCGTAGGGCCATGGGGAGCGGCATTTCGCTTCGCTGTCCGAGTTGCGGTGAAAGTCCGGCGTCCAAGACGGTCTTTCGCTGTGTTCGCTGCCAACGGGTCCTTGAAGTCAACGTCGCGTTCGCTCGACTCACCCGCGCCGATTTCGAGACGATGCGCGAGAGCCGGGATCACACGATCTGGCGTTGGTTCGATTTCTTTCCGGTCAACGATCGTAGTTCGATTGTGTCGTTGGGCGAGGGAAGCACGCCGTTGATTCATGCCGCCCGTCTCGGAGAGCGTCTGCATATCCCCAATCTCTATCTCAAAAACGATACGGTGTTGCCCACCGGATCGCTCAAGGATCGCAGTAACAGCGTCGGGCTCTCGGTCGGCATGGAATTGGGCTTCACGACGGCGGCTGTGATGTCTACCGGAAACGCGGCCGCGTCGGTGGCCGCATACTCAGCGGCCGCGGGATTAAAGAGCGTTGTCCTGGTGCCGAAAGGGACCGCGCCGTCGAAAATCATTCAAGCCCGCGCCTACGGCGCGTCGGTGATTGTCGTGGATGGGGACTTCGACTACGAAGTGGCGCGGCTCTACAAGGCCGCCGTTCAGGAGTTCGGCTGGTACGATTGCCTGTCGTCGAATCCCTATCGCGACGAGGGAAAGAAATCTTATGCGTACGAGTTCGTTGACCAACTCGATGGTCGGATTGCGGATTGGGTGATCCACCCGACGGCGGGAGGGACCGGGATCTACGCCATGTGGAAAGGGTTCAAGGAATTCCTGTCACTGGGTTGGATTGCGCGGGCGCCTAAACTTGTCGCGGCGCAGAGCGAGGCGGCTGCGCCGATCGTCACGGCATTTGAAAAGGGTCTCACGGACGTCGAGCCGGTCTTCGCGCGTGCAACGGTGGCGGAGAGTATTCAAGTCGGCAATCCCGTTGCGCTCGGCTGGCGCGCGCTGGTTGCGCTGCGCGAGTCGAAGGGTACGGCCGTGGCGTTGAGCGATGAAGAGATTCTCGAAGCGCAATTCTTAACCGGGAGCCTCGCCGGCATTTTCGCTGAACCGGCAGCAGCAACTTCAGTAGCCGCCGCCAAAAGACTCCGCGCAGCGGGAGTGATCGGTCCCGATGATCTCGTCGTCTGCAACCTCACCGGCCACGGTCTAAAGCAGCCCGAGACGATCGGAATTCCCGAATCACAATTGCGCCCGATTGCGCCGACGCTGGAAGCGCTGCGGGAGCAAATCCGACGTAGCGAAGGCTAAACGAAAAACTGTGGGTCAACCTGCAGCGAGCTAAACCCCAGATTCGAAAAAAGACACCGGGAGAATCTGTTATGCCGTGTGCAACCGTTTGTGCTGAAGATTGGCGTGCTTCACATTGCAGCCCGGGATGTTGCAAATTCTAGCATCTGTCTCAGGGGCGTTATCGTAGTCCAGCCATTTCATATGTTTCCACGGCCTCTTGCCCCAGAACAGATCGTCGATCCAGAGCAGCGGCTTGATAATGAGCACGCGCAAGGAGGGCGGGGTCCATTTAATCGACTTTACGGCCAGCGTGTGCCACCATGCGGTCGGTTTGTTGTAGCAACACGACGAAACACAAATAACACAATTGGACCATTGACCCCTTGATGCCAGCCGGTATTTGTAACAACTGTCTACGTTAATGCGATACTTCTCCACCCCGTTGTAGACCTCCTTGCCGCCGAATGGAATGCTGTGCGACGGACAAGTGCGGGCGCACTTCATGCAGTACTTGCAAACTTCCTCCGCGCCAATGTCCACGGGCTCGTCTACGGCCAGCGGCAGATCGGTCGTGACGACCGATAAGTGAAGACGCGAGCCGTACTCTTCGTGAATGAGCATTCCGTGACGGCCCAACTCTCCCAGTCCGGCGTTTACTGCCAGAGGTATGGGATTAATCTCGCTTCGCCCATAATGGTGCGCGCGGGCAGGGTATCCCATCTCGCGAATGTAGCTCGCCAGCATGAAGGTCGTGGGAATGGTGTGGATGTTTCCCAGGCCGTAGTCGGCGTCGGAAATGCGGCTGTTGTTACTTAGAAATTTCTCGTAATCGCTCGCGAAGCCCATACAGATCGCGTACCGGTGCGGCAAGTTGATAGGGTCTCCTGATTTTTCTCCCATGGCGGCGTTGCCGCGAGCGCGGTGAGAATAGACGTAGAGCTGATCAAGTTCCGTAATCCCCACCACAGTGGCGCCGAAGAAGCGGGCCACCTCCTTAATGTTGCGCGCCATCTTGGCGGTATCGGGAACGGGCATGCGTTCAGGATTCACCGGCCCTTCGGGTACCGCGCACATGATATGTTGCAAAGAGTTGTAAGGATTTGGAGCACCACCACCGGCTGGGCCCAAGACACGCCTGAAAGGATCAGTGCCGGCATTGGTCGTGCGCCAGCTGCGGAGCTTCTCCCCCAGCTCGCCACGGTCTACCCGGGGATGGGGGGTCTCACGTTCATCGATCTGCCGCTGAGCCCTTACAATACGGTAAGACCGCGGCTTCGGGTTGGCTGACGGCATCGGAATTCCCCCTTCGGCGCTTACTTTTTGCCTTTGAAATAGTCGGCGTTGATTTGAGTATAGTGTTTCCACTGTTCCGGCACTTCGGTTTCGGGAAAAATGGCGTTGGCCGGACATGCCGGAACGCAGCCGCCGCAGTCGATGCACTCCTCAGGATCGATGTAGAGCATTTTGTCGTTGTCGGTCCCGTGGATGCAGTCCATCGGGCACACGTCGATGCAGCCCGTATCCACGACATCGATGCACGGTTCCGTAATGATATAGGTCATTGCCTTGAATCTCCTTTGGCAGACGCTTGCCGAAATGTTCGCGCTTATGTCACCGTTATGCCGTATGTAACCGTTTGTGCTGTAGATTGGCGTGCTTCACATTGCAGCCCGGGATGTTACAAATTCTAGCATTCGTCTCAGGGGCGTTGTCATAATCCAGCCACTTCATCCGCTTCCACGGCCTCTTGCCCCAAAAGAGATCGTCGATCCAAAGCAGCGGCTTGATAAGGAGCACGCGTAAAGAGGGCGGCGTCCATTTAATCGATTTTACGGCCAACGTGTGCCACCATGCTACCGGTTTGTTGTAGCAGCATGTTGAGACACAAATAACGCAATTGGACCATTCGCCTCTCGCCGCCAGCCGGTATTTGTAGCAGCTATCCACGTTAATGCGGTAGCGCTCGACACCATTGTGGATCTCCTTGCCGCCAAACGAAATGCTGTGCGACGGGCATGTGCGCGCGCACTTCATGCAATATTTACAGACTTCTTCGACACCGATATCGACCGGCTTGTCGACCGCGAGCGGCAGATCCGTCGTGACCACGGCCAGATGCAAGCGAGAACCGAAGTCTTCGTGGATGAGCATCCCGTGGCGTCCCAGTTCTCCCAGGCCGGCGTTCACGGCCAGAGGGATGGGATTGACTTCGAACCGCCCGTAGCCGTGTGTGCGCGCGGGATAGCCCATCTCACGTATATAAGCCGCCAGCAGGAAAGTAGGCTGAAGCGAATGAATATTGCCGAGGCCATACTCGGCGTCGGAAATCCGGCTGTTGTTGGTAAGAAACTTTTCATAATCACTTTCGAAGCCGAGACAGATGGCGTAACGATGGGGCAGATCAATGGGATCTCCGTTTTTCTCTCCTGACGCAGGGTTGCCGCGCGCGCGGTGTGAGTAAACGTATGCCTGGTCAAGATCGGTAATGCCAACTGCATCGGCGCCGAAGAAACGGGCGATCTCCTTAATGTTGCGCGCCATCCTTGCGGGATCGGTGACAGGAATCTTGTTTGGGTTTACTTTTCCTTCCGGTAGGTTTTTGTAAATATCGTACAACGAGTTGTACGAGTTCTCATCGCTGCCACCGCCGCCGAATACACGCCTGAACGGGTCCACGCCCATACGGGTCTTGCGCCAACTGCGGAGCTTCTCCCCTAGCTCGCCACGGTCTACCCGGGGATGGGGAGTCTCACGCTCATCGATCTGCCGCTGGGGCCCTACAATACGGTAAGTCCGTGGCTTAGGGTTGGTTGATCGCATTAGAAATCCTCCTTCGGCCGATCTTGAGGAGCAAAGCGCTCATCTGCAAAATATACGCCGCTTCAGAAAAAGGAGTCAAGGGAGATGTTCGGCTCTTGCGAGAAGCTTCTTCCGGGTCTCCTGTGAAGAGATATTCACCACAGAGACACTCGCCCTGTGGAATTGCAGCCCGGTATTCCACAGGGCAAGAGTTCGCAGAGGGTTTTTTCAAGTTACTATTTTTGTGCGATTTTCTCTGCGCCCGGCGCCTGTCCCGAGCGGTGTCGAAGGGCGCCTCGGCGATGCAAACTCCGATCCCAGCTTCACACAAAAGCCTGAAGAACCTGCGAGACAAAAAGCCTCAGCTCAGGATGATCGGCAGCAAAAAATGGCGGACGGTCATTTTTGCCCATGCCGATTGACAAGCGCCCTCGCTCGTGATTCCTGGACGAACCCGCGTCGACGACGTCACCTCTACACCCGAACAATTTCACGTTTTGAGAATTCTCAAACATTAAAGTCCGAGTCGTCCTGGCGGCCCGTTTGTGCCACTTAACAATTTTCACGGGGCTAACAGCGTGATCTTCCAGCCGTGACCTTCGCGCGTGTAGAGTTCGCGCTCGTGTAAACGGTCGGGCTGATCTTTCCAGAACTCGATACGATCTGGCACCAGCCGGTAGCCCGACCAATGGGGCGGGCGGGGCACGGGCCGATCCTGATACTTGGCGGCTAGCAACGCCACCGCGGTCATGAGTTCCTCGCGCGAGGCGAGTTCGCTGCTCTGCTGCGAGGCCCAGGCGCTGATCTGGCTGCCGCGCGGCCGGCTGGCGAAATATTCGTCGGCTTCACGGTCGCCGACGCGTTCGATCCGGCCCTCAATCCTGACCTGGCGCTTCAACTGCGCCCACCAGAAGCAAAGCGATGCGCGCGGGTTATCGGAGAGCTGGCTGGCCTTGGGGCTCCGCAGGTTGGTGTAGAAGACAAAGCCCGCGGCATCGACATCCTTCAGTAGCACCATGCGCGCCGTGGGTTGGCGGTCGTTGCCAGCGGTTGCCAACGCTCCAGCGTTGTGGGGCTCGACGCCCAGTTGTGCGGCTTGGGCCAGCAATTCTTTGAATCGGGCGATGGGGTCGTTGCTCATGCGGTTTCCTCGGTTATCCGCAAAATCTTTTGCCCTGCTTGATGAAACGGAGGCCATCCTTATTTCATCATTGCGCCGCAGCGGATGCAATGTTCGATGAAATGAAAATTGTTTTCAGGTGGCTGAATCGGAACTCAGACGCCGGCTCCTGCTCTTTTCTCGAGCGTGACAGAAAGGCCATCTCGTTGGATGTAGATCTGACGGCACTCCGTCCGCTGGGTGAGATCTTGTAACAACGTCAGTAACGGTTTTCTCGCGTTGATGTACTCTCGGGGACTACCGGCTGCGCGCATCGCCTCCACGTCATCCTTGCCTACCACATAGCGCATGAGCAATTCGTCATCGCTCACGCCCGGCCCGCCGAGCTTGGCCCGGACGTCCTCAAGAGACGGTTGGGGGGGATGCCATCTGGCGAACTCCTTAGCCCGCGGGAGGTCCAAAAACTTGTCCTTGATGTTGGGGTCGACCTCGTCGTCGGCTTCTCCTCCCCAATGACCAAGAGCGTATTGAATCACTTGGTCGGTCACCTGCCCGTAGCGTTCTCCCCGGATGACGTTGATCGCCGCTTGGCTGCCGACGAACTGTGAGAAAGGTGTCACCATAATGGGATAGCCGAGGTCGGCGCGGACCCGAACCGTCTCTTCGAGGACCTCGTCGAGGCGGTGCAGCATGCCCAGATTTTTCAGCTGGTGCAGCAGGTTGGAGATCATCCCCCCGGGTACCTGATGAACGTACTGGCTGTAGTCGTATTCCACTGGAGCGCCGATGGGAAAACCTTCGCGTTTCGCGATGAAGTCGAGATCTCGGGCCACCGGCACCAACGGTTCCTCATCAATTAAAGGATGATAACCGAGGGCGCGCGCATTCTGGGCAACGTTAAAAACCGATGGGTTCGACGAAGCATTGGCCAGCGGCGGCACCGCGGTGTCGACAATTTCTACCCCCATTTTAATCGCTTCCAGCGCGCACAGCGGGCCCAGGCCGGTGGTGCAGTGAACGTGGAGATCGATCGGTATGCGGGGAGCGTTCTGTTGGATAACCCCGATCAGGACCGTTGTCCGTTCCGGCGTCAGCAGGCCACCGGGATCTTTGAGGCAAACGAAATCCGGGAAGAGGGCCGCGGCCTCGCGCGCCTTGCGGGCGTAATATTCATCCGTGTGTTTCGGTGAAACCGAGAAGGTCAGATTCACTACGGTGCCCAGGCCGACGCGCTTCGCTCGCTCCACCGACCTGCGCCAGCTCGCCGGATCGTTTGCCGGATCGGAAATTCGCAGTTGTCGTATGCCGGCGGCAAGCATCCGTTCATACCAGAGATCGACAACGGAATCCGGACTCAGCTCGAACGGGCTGATGCGCGCGGCGCCCAGAGCGCGCAACGTGGTCTTCGTGATTTTCCGAGCCACCAGGCGTATACGCTCGAAGGGATCCTCGCGTAATTCGCGAACGCATTTTTTCAGGTGGCTCGACGCCATGACCTCGATGGCCTCAAAGCCGGCGTTATCCAATCGCTCCGCCACCAGGAGCATCATCCCGGTGCGCATATTTTCCGCCCACAGGCTCGCTTGGCCGTCGCGTAAGGTCGTATCGACAAACTTGATTTCATTCATGTAAGGCTCGATGGATTCAACTGCCAGGTAATACCAATGAGTAGTGGGCCTCATCCCTTCGAGTAAGCTCAGGGCAGGCCACTATAGTAACGGTTATAAATAAGTTTACATACCCCTCACCCTAGCCCTCTCCCGCAAGGGGAGAGGGAACCTAAGAAGTCTCCCCTCCCTTGACGGGAGGGGATTAAGGGGAGGGTGATTGATGTCAGCACATTTATTGCTGTCACTATAGGACACAAAGGGGGATCGTCGACTTGTTTTGATTCCGTCTTGGATCGCCGCTTCCACGATATTCAAAAGAGTAGCCGTCTCCCATCGGTCAAACTTTAAACCCATGCTCGCGATACCACTTCTCGGCGCCGGGGTGGAGCGGCACGTCGCGCGGCGTGGCGTCGGTGTCTTGGCCGAGCTGGCCGACACCGGTGAAAGAGTCTTCCCAAAAAATTTCATCCTTGCGCGCCATGATCGCGTCGCAGACTTTGTAGGCGTCTTCATCGGGCAAGGAGGCGCGCGTGTAGAGCGGCCAGCCGCTGTAGTCGATGCAGATATGTTCTTCTTTGAGGTGCGGATAGCGGCCTAACGGAATCTTAACCTTGCGCCAGCCAAGCGCTTGCAACTTTTCAAATGCCCAATCTTCGAGGGTGATGGGCCGCATGCCCGCCGCCAACGCCGCGTCGAACCACAAAATCAGACCTTCGTCGAAAATCGCGTCGATGGTTTCGTTCTTGATCGCCTGCATGCGGCGCTCATCGCCGGGGCCGCCGTTAAGCTGGAGACTGCCTCCCCAGGATTCGAGATCTTTGAGAGTGAAGCCGTATATCGCCAAGGTCTGATCCAGGAGTACGCGAGTCGAGTGGGTGGCGTCTTCCCGAATGGATAACCGCAGCGGATAATTTTTTTCTTTGATCTCGGCCAGCGACTTCAAGCCGGTGCGCGGATGAATGATGTGGACGTAGCGGTCCCAGGACGGGTAGTTGGCGAGCACGCGCACGGGCAGCGGTTGGGAAAATAAACCCGTGCCGCGATAGGCTTGGGTCAGAAAACCCGACGGATTGACCATCGCCATTTCCAGCTCGCCGCGGCAAACCGCGTGCGCCAGGATCGGCGAGCCGGTCGACATGCGCAGCCACGGCTTGAAATTTTCGCCGGAACCGCTGCCAACGGCGATGCACATGTCGCGTGGTCCGTAGTAGGGAGTGTTAGGATCGCCGGCGATGTGCAGGCCGATCTCCCAGAGCAATTTGGCTCGTTGAAAGTTTGCGCCGCGGGGTAGGGGTTCCATAGATGACCTCCAGTGACAATAGGTTTTGGTGGCTAACTTATTGGCGCGACCATGCTCATGTCAATAGCGAGCCTCGCTAACAGCCGGCATCTGGTGACGACGAAGGTCCCAGCGCGGCTACGCCGCAACCAAAATGAGAAAAGTCGGATTCACCACGAAGGCATGGTTCGACGTTGCTCACCACAGGCTCCGGACACGAAGGTTTTCGTAGGGTGCGCTTCGCGCACCGGTCGGTCTCGGAATATCTCCCGCAAAGAACGCAAAGGCGCAAAGGACGTCAAGGTTAATAAAGTCACAAATTCGAAACTCGAAATCCGAAACAAATTCAAATGCTCAAAAATCAGAAACTTCCAAAACAGATGCCTCGCATTACCGTTTTAGATTTTTTAGGGTTGGATTCCTTTACCTCTGGATTTGTTTCGGATTTCGATATTCGGATTTCGGATTTTGTTTTACTGAGGTCTTGGCGCGAGCAATATCCGAATCCGAGAGTTTTCGACTCCCGGGAAATTTGCGCAAGCGGCGTAAGTTTTCAAGTATATTTTCAAGTCTAGTAGTACGAAGAGCACGAAGTTAAGAGTTTTAAAATATCAATGTCTGAAACCTTCGCGGCCTTCGTGTGCTTCGTGGTGATAAAGTATTTTCGATTGCGCGCCCTTTGACGACAGCTCCGGCGCTACTGCAACTGAGAGTTCCGTGTTATAAGAAAACAATATCGACGGCATCACCGGTGCTATGAGTTTCGATCCGCAAAAAATCTTCGGCAATCTGGTCGAAATGGAGAGGCTCAAGGGCCATCACTCGCCGGAAGGGCGCGCGATTCGAATCATGACCCGCGCGCTCAACGGTTGGTCGTCGGAGATTCTTTCCGGCTGGGGTGTTTTGGTGTTATGCGAGCAAGCGGTGGAGGATTGGCTCAAGGCGCGGTTAAACATCGCGGCGTGGTCGATGCGCGGCTTGACGAGTCTTGCGGCAAGCGGAGTTGAAAAAAAACTGATCACCCGGTTGGAAGCGGTGCGCTTGCAGCGGATCCAAAACGCGCGTTCGCGCGCGCGCCACGGGCGCAGTCCGGCGGCTCGTGACGTCGAGGCCGCGCTGGAATTTTGTATCCGGCTCATTGAAAAGCATTGGTAAAATTTGGGGCGGAGGATGATGCAGCGCACGCCAAGGGAGAAACGAATTGTGAATTCGAGCGCAACGAGAGATCTAGCCAAAAGTATCTAAAATTCGGAAACGAAGAAGAGATCGGAAAAACGGTGTCTCGCGCAAAGAGCGCAAAGGACGAATATTCAAAGCACGAAATCCGAAGCACAAAACTCGAAACAAATTCAAATGTTAAAAAAAACAGAAAATTTCAAACAACGTCAATCTGGATTCGGGGATTTGGATTTTCTTCGGTTTTGGGTTTATTTAACCGCGGTTTGTTTCGGTCCGCGGGGCCGCTTTCGTGCTTCGGATTTTGGATTTTGTTTCGGCGTTCGTTTCGGTCCGCGGGGCTTCTTTCGATATTCGGATTTCGGAGTTTGTTTCGTTGGCATTGCACCGCGATAGTCATTGTTGAAGGCGATTTACCGTCCCTTGGTATATTTCACGGCCTCGGTGGCCGCGACGTACCCGGTGATCGAGCCGCGCATGAGGCCGGAGCCGCTCGGATAGTTGTGATAGAAGAAGCCGCCGGTAAGCTCGCCCGCGGCCCAGAGGCCTGGAATCGCCGTATCGTCAGCCGTCAAGACGGCGCATTGGGGATCGATTTTCACTCCGCCATAAGTAAACGTGATGCCGCATGCGACCGGGTAAGCCTGGTACGGCGGTGAGTCGATGGGCGACGCCCAGTTGGATTTGTCCGGGTTCAAGCCCGTCGTGCATTTGCCGTCGCGCTTCGAGGAGTCGAACGCCACCGGCGAGACCGCCTTGTTGAACTCATCGATCGTCCGTCGCAAACGCGCCGGGTCGATACCCAACCCGGAAGCGAGTTCGTCAACGGTATTGGCCGTCACAGGTCTGGAGCGTTGGTAGTTACTGCGCAGCAGCGGCAGTGTTTTCTGGTCGTAGATCTGGTAGGCGATGTGGCCCGGCTGCGACAGGATTCTCTTGCCCGTTTTCGCGTAAGTATAAACCTGAAAGTCCTCGCCCTCGTCGACGAAGCGCTCGCCATTCATGTTGACCATGATGCTATAGGGATAGGAATAGCGCGTGGTCTCGTCGGCGGCTTCGACGGCGGCGGCTTCGGCGTCGATCACAGAAGCGTGGCAGCCGCTCCAATGGCCGAAGGGGCTGGCGCCGATGTCGGTCGCCATCTTGATGCCGTCGCCGGTGTTGTAGCGCGTGCCGCGAACTTTGACGAGGTCCCAGTTTTGTCCGAGGTAGCGCGCGCGCATTTCCGGATTGGACTCAAAGCCGCCGCAGGCGAGGATAACCGCTTTACTGTGGATTCTCTGCATGCCGGCGGGCGTTGACACGAGGGCGCCGTCGGCGGCGCCGCTTGAGTCCTGGGTCAATCCCAGCGCGCGCGCGGAATAGAGAATTTCGATGGCGCGGCTTTCCACATGCTTGAAATGCATTTCTTGCAGGCCGTGGCCGCCGCCGCGCGCGGCGACCGGAATGGTGCCGGAACGCCAAATATACTTCCCCTTGACCTTGGCGACGTGGTTCATGTGTAGTTCCCAATCGATGCCGTGGCGGGCCATCCAGGCGACGACTTCCTGCGATTTGTTCACCAACAGCTCGGAGAGGGAAGGATCTGCAAGGCCTTCGGTGACGCGCATCAGATCGCTGTAAAACATGTCGGTGGGGTAAGGCTCGACTTCGACGTCCTTGAAATCGATGCCCGGAGTGTCCTGCAAGATTTCTCTTACCGATTCGAAATCCTTGTAGGCGAAGCGGAAAAGTCCGCCGGAAAAAGTCGAGTTGCCGCCGCGCCGCTCCCTGGGCGCGCGCTCCAATACGGTAACTTTGACGCCGGCGTCGTGAGCCGCTTCGGCCGCCACCAGCGCAGCGTTGCCCGCGCCGACGATCAAGACATCGGTTTCAATCTCTTTCAAGTTTGCCACTGGTCGTTCCTCCTATTATTCGACTTGCGAATCAACCAATATATCCAGTGAGCTACTTATGCTCGCCCGAATGATTCATGCCCAGTATAACCTTCGGAGCGAGACCCCCCTTATTCAGTTCAATGTTCCGGGTTCAAAGTTCAACGGGAGTTCAAGGTTCAACGTTGAACCCGGAACTCGAAACTTTGAACTGCGCAGAGCACGTGGAACCTTGAACTTTGAACCTTGAACGAGGCAAGTAGCGCGCGGCTTTGGCGAAGTCGATGATCATATCTACGCCTTCAAGTCCGCCACAGAATTAGCGGCCGCTGCCATGGGGTTTGAATATCCGCTGAAAATCCTTCGCGACTTCCTGGTATCCGTGCGCGAGGGTCAGATCGAGGGGTAAGACCTTGATCCCCTGCCAGCGCGGATCTTTGGGCGTCACGTCCTTGCGCGCCGAGCCTTTCCATGCGGCGTTGACCCAGATCTCCTGTTGTATTTCTTTCGAAAGCATAAAATCGACGTAAAGCTTCGCGGCGTTTGGATGGGGCGCCGCCTTGTAGACGCCCATGCCCACGGGAATCGAGAAGACCGGATTGAGCGCCGCCCAGTCGATAGGCGCGCCGCTCGCCCGCACTACGCTCACGCGCGGTGCGAAGGCCACGGCCATGATGGGAAATTCGCCGGCGGCGAGCAACTGGACCATCTGGGTGTGCCCGCCGCGGTATTGCAAATCCTGGCGAGCGAAGCGGCGCATGAAATCGAGCCCTTTATCACGTCCGACGACTTTGAGAAAGTTGGCGAACCATTCATATTCCTCTTCGAAGAACGCGATGTTGCCTTTCCATTTCGGATCGAGCAAATCGTCCCAACGCTGCGGCACATCTTTGGCTGCGACCTGGCGGCTATTGTAGGCGGTCACCATGGTGTTGACGTAGTAGGAAGCCCAGAGGCCGCCCCTGTCTTTAAACCCATCGGCGATGGCGCTTGTCTCCGGCGAACGGTAAGGCGCGAAAAAGCCTTTGTCGCCGAGATAAAGAAGCTCGAAGCCGCTGAGGCCGACAACGTCGACGTTGCTCCCCTTGCCGGTTTGCGCCTCGGTGATCAGGCGGGTGCGCAGCTTTTCCGACGGGATGCGCACGGCGTCGACCTTTTTCATGAACGGGTATTTTTTCTTGAACCTGTCGACCACCATGGTTTGGAAGGGAATTTCGCCGACGGCCCAGGTGATCAGCTCGCCTTCTTTCTGCGCGCCGGCCAAGTTTGCGTCGGATTCGCCGGCTTGCAACAAGGCCGGGAACGCAGCGAACAGGGTCAGGTTGCACGCGACACTAGTCGCAATGATGATGAGCTTAAGAAATCCGCGCATCAAGTCCTCCGCTTGCATTGGTCATTTTCCATCTCGGTCAAGGATCTCTCACGGAGCCAGCCCTGAGAAGCCTTATCGAAAGGTTCGAGATGACATGCGGTCGCAGGTCGTGTTATGCCAGCCTTGGCCGATCATGGTACATGACGCCATCTGGTGTCAAGCAGGGCGGGTTTGAGCGCTACGGGTTTTGCGTGCCAACGGCTCCACAGCCACGGTGGGGTTATCTAACCAACAAATGGACTTTCAGCCCCACCCTTCGACTCGATCCCAGGCCTTGGCCGGGGGCTGCTCTCGCTCAGGATTTCGCCCCACGGGCTTGCCCGTGGGCTCCACACGGGCTATTGGTAACTTTCAACCTCACACATGGCGCCAGCACCGATGTTGCCGATATCCGCAATGAGACGATACGGCCTCGTCGCCCTCGCTTTTCTTCACATCGGCGTGGGGCGCGGGCTGCACGGCACCTTCGGAGTCTTTTTCGTGGCGATGCTCGACACCTTCGGCTGGTCGCGGGCGATTACCGCGGGGGCGATCTCGCTGGCGATCATCTTTGAAGGGGCGTGTTTGCCCTTCGTCGGCGGCTTGATCGACCGCATCGGCGGGCGCAAGACTTTGATCGGCGGCGGATTGGTCCTTGCCGCGGGGCTGAGCTTAGCTTCAACCGTCTCTTCGATCTGGCAATTTTATTTTTGGATCGGCATCGTCAGCGCATTCGGCATCGCGTTGATCGGTATGGTGCCCCACGTGGCGATCATCACGCGCGAGTTTCCGCGGCGACGCGGGACTGCGCTCGGCATCGCCTGGGCCGGCGGCGGCGTGGGCATCGTGCTCTTGGTGCCGGTGACTCAGTTGATGATCAGCAACTGGGGTTGGTCCACCGCCTACGTCGGACTGGCGATCATTACCGCTATACTCGTAATCCCTCCCGTTCCGCTGTTTTTGCCGGCCTCTACCTCAGCTGCTCCTATGGAAGCGCCAACGCCAAATGCGCCGGCTGCAAAACAGCTAGAGACCGACTGGACCGTTAAGCGCGCGCTCGCCAATCGCGCATTTTGGCTACTCTTTATTGCACGGACATTGGCAAGCATGGGCAACCAGATCATCGTGACCCATCAAATTGCCCACACCATCGATGTCGGTTACGCCAAAGTCTTTGCCGCATCGATCTTTGGTTTGATGGGTGTCATCAGCATCGGCGGGCGGATCTTGTTCGGCTACCTGGCCGACGTGATGAAGCGGGAAGTAGTTTTCACCTGGGTGCAGATCATATCGGCGGTGGGAATCTTGGCGCTACTCGGCATGCGCGACGCCTCGATGCCCTGGCTGCTCTACCTCTATGCGGTTTGCTACGGGCTCGGGCAGGGCTCACGCGCCCTGGTGCTATCGGCGATCTCGGCCGATATTTTTCACGGGAAACACTTCGGGGCGATTTTTGGCTACTTTACCTTCAGCATCGGCCTCGGCGGGGCCGCCGGCGCATGGCTCGGCGGATTTCTCTTCGACATCACACACAGCTACGCCGTTTCCTTTTGGGCCTCTCTTGCATGTTTGGTCATTTCCGTGTTTATCGTTCTTGCCAGCAGCCGGATCGTAAGAGCGCAAACGGGAATTGAAGAATGATTCAACTCTACACCTGGGACACGCCTAACGGGAAAAAAGTTTCGATCATGCTGGAGGAGGTCGGGCTTCCCTACGAGGTTCATCAGGTCAAACTGGAAGAGTTTCCCAACGTGAAGCGCTGGTTCGATGCGATTGCGGCGCGGCCCGCGGTGCAACGGGGAATGGAGATACCGAAGGTTTAGATATGGGGTAGGGTGATCTGTCATTCCGAACGAATGTGAGGAATCTTGCGTTTGAAATCGCTGCCTCGTTGCGCTTAGATTTTTCCCGGAGTTTACCCTGAGCCCGCCGAAGGGGTTGAAATGACAAAAACTCGAACTCTTGCCGAGATCCGCTAACTCGGACTATATTCGCCAGTCAAGATTTAAAAGATTGAGAAAGGAATTATTTTATGGCCAAAGCACAAAAAATCGAAAAACCCCGAGCCGAGTGGGGATCGGACGTCGTGGTCGATTTACTGAAAGCCTTTGAGTTCGAGTACATCGCGATCAATCCCGGAGCGACTTTTCGCGGTTTGCACGATTCACTGGTCAACTACGGCGGCAACCACGCGCCGGAAATCATTCTCTGCAACCACGAAGAGATCGCCGTGGCGCTGGCGCATGGTTACGCGCGAGCGAAAGGCCGGCCAATGGCGGCGGCCGTGCACAACGTCGTCGGCCTCCAGCATGCCTCCATGGCGATCTACAATGCCTGGGCGGACCGGCTGCCGGTGATCGTGCTCGGCGGCACCGGGCCGATGGACAGCGCCAACCGCCGGCCCTGGATCGACTGGGTGCACACGGCGAACGTTCAGGGAAATCTAGTGCGCGATTTCTGTAAATGGGACGACCAGCCCGGCAGCGTCGAGGCGGTGCCGGATTCCTTCATTCGCGCCTACCGGCTCGCGACCACCGATCCGATGGGGCCGGTTTACATTTGCTACGACGGCGACGTGCAGGAAAAGCAACTCGACGGAGACGTCACGTTTCCTTCCCTGGCGCGCTATCCCGCGCCGCTGCCGCTGCAAGCGCCGGAAGAGGGATTCGAAAAGACCCTTCGCTGGCTCCTCGAAGCTAAAAAGCCGGTGATCCTGGCCGATTGGGTCGGGCGGAAGGAAGCCGGCTTCAACGCACTGGGCGAACTGGCTGAGCTGCTCGCCGCGCCGGTGCTCGATCAGTTCGGCAGGTTTAATTTCCCGGTGCATAATCCGCTCAATCTCACCGGTCGAGCCGATAGTGTTATTCCCCAGGCGGATCTCATACTCGCATTGGACGTTCCTGACCTCGAAAGCGCGACCACCAAGAGGGCGCAGGAGAGGGGCAATCGAAGAGCTACCCCGTTGCTTTCAGCCAATGCCAAGATCGTCAACGTCGCTCTCGACGATCTGCTGGTGCGCGCCTGGGCGACGGACTTCAACAAACTGCGCGAAGCGGATTTGATGATCATGGCGGACACGGCGATCTTTCTGCCGGAGCTGGTGCGGCGTCTTAAAGCGGAGAAAAAAATCGGCGACTTGAAGGGCGCCATCGACTCGCGGCGCGCGGATTGGGGCAAGATTTACGAAGACAAAAAAGCCGCGCTGGAAAAAGAAACCAAAACCAAATGGGATGAAAAGCCGGTCGCGATGACCCGGATGTACGCCGAGATCGCCGAGGCGCTGAAGGGTGAAGACTGGGTGCTCACCAACGGCAGCTCCCAGGGAAAAGAAAATCTCTGTTTGCCGGCGACCAAGTTCAATCAGATTCTCGGCAAGTACAAGGGTGGCGGGCTGGGTTACGGTCTGCCCGCGTCATTGGGCGCTGCTCTGGCGCACAAGGGCTCGGGAAAATTCTGCGTCGACATTCAACCCGACGGCGATCTGCTCTTCACCGTCAGCGGCCTGTGGACGGCGGTGCACCACCAGATTCCCTTGTTGATCATCGTGTGCAGCAACCGCTCCTACTTCAACGACGAAGAGCACCAGGAGCGCATCGCCGTTCAGCGCAACCGCCCAGTGGAAAACAAAACCATCGGCATCCGCATCGAGGACCCCAACGTCGACTTCGGCGCCATGGCGCGCACCTACGGCTGCTGGGGCGCCGGCCCGATCACCGAACCCAAAGATCTCATCAAGACGCTGCGCGAAGCGGTGAATGTGGTGAAAGAAGGCAAACCGGCGCTGGTGGACGTGGTGTGCCAGATGCGGTGAGTTAGACCGCACTGTTCATAGGAGACGAAGGCCGAGGGATAAACCCCGCCGGGAGAAGGCCTGCCCTGAGCGAAGTCGAACGGGCAATGCTTTCGTGCCTTGAAGTGGGTTGCGAGCCGCTCATTTGGAGCAAACAGCTGTGAGATTGAGTAACCGTGTGACCAACTACGACACGGGTCAATGCAATTGCACGTCTGAGTGCCTCCTCCCTCCAGGCTTTACCCCTCGGCCTACAATACGTTGTCGCTCTACCTGAGACCATGAATAATCCGGCTTAGGGACTGTTTAGGTCGCGTCGTAGAGGAGCCTCAGTCGAATGAATCGCGTGAGGCTCTGTTTTTGGGATTCCAGTCGCATCAAGCGTGATGTTTTTGGGTTTCCAGTTTATGCAGTCGATTGCGCACCAAATCGACGTGGAGGCGCAGGTTGTAGACGTAGTCGGAATAGTTGGTTCCGACGCGGGTCGTATTGACCCCGGTTTCGATCTCATCGAGACGGTTTAGATAGCCGTCAAGCCGCGCCGGGTCGGGGTTCGCTGTGACCTGGGATTCGAGGCGCTTTAATTCACGATACCACCTGAACAGGCGCGATTTGTTGCGCCATTGGATAAGCGCGGGCAAGATTTTGAACAGCGGCAGAAGCACGGCGACGAACGGTAGCAGTAACACCGCCATGCGTTCGATAAAGTTCGCTATCCAGAACGGCAGGTAACGCCGCAACAGCGGTGTGCCGCTTTTGTAAAATCGCTTAGCCTCGTCGGCAAGGGGAAATTCAGATTCCAGCGCAGAGGGAAATTCGCCGGTCTTTTGCAGCACACCGGCGCGCCCGTGGACTTCAGCCGCGGCCTGCAAGAGCAAGTATCCGATCGCGGGGTGAAAATCTTCTTTGACGATCAGGTTGGCGGTGGTGGTCAATAACGTCACGTCTCGCGACGGCAGGTCAGCCGCGAGATCGATGGCGCCGCGCGGCAGCCGAATCGCGGTGAGAAACGGAAAGCGGCGGGTGAAGGCTTCGGCCTGGACGAGGCTCGCCAGTTTGATGTCTTTCGCTTTCGCCAGCGCCCGCACCGTCGGCGCATCGGGTGAGGCGACGAGCAACGCGGCATCCACCGTGCCGTCGATCAGCGCTTTGACCGCGTCGTTGCCGCCGAGAGGCAAGAGTTTCATCGGCGGATTGTCGGCGCCGCTCGCTCTGAGCAGCTGTAAAGCGAGCGGGCGCGTGCCGCTGCCTTCGGGTCCGATCGCCACGCGTTTGCCCGACAATTGACTGGGCTTGTCGATCTCTTCTTTGCCGCGATAGAAAACCCAAAGCGGTTCGTAGTAAACGGCACCGAGCGAGCGCAGTCCCGCGGGGGGATCGCCGGAAACCACGCCGGCCTGTACGAGTCCGGCCTCGACTTGGGATTTGCCGTCTTGAAGTCGCTGCAAGTTCTCAATCGATCCGGCGGACGGCTTGAGCTGAATAGTGATTTTTTCTCGCGCCAGAATGTCGCGGTAGCGCTGCGCAAACAAGTGATACGCGCCGCCGTCGGCGCCGGTGGTCATGACGAAGGTATCCGTCGGCGCCGGTTTAACGTAACGAGCGGCGATCCAAAAAGCGGCTATGACCGCAATTGCGGGTAGACCGGCTGTGATCAGCAGTTCTTTGAAGGTTTCTTTGTCCAACCGCATGGAAGTGCGAATCGTGGGAGACAATGCGTTGCTGCGATTGTTAGGTTTCCTGGGTCTGCAACCAAGCGGTGAAATTGCTGCGCGACATGGGTTTATCCATCCATGACGTGTCCGGCTCCGACAGGCGCAACGCTTCCTTAACAGTAAGCCAGCCCTTCGGAAGCGCACAGGTGGAAGGACTGCCCTTGCGAGTAATCCAACGAAGCGAACGTTGCTGGTCGCACAAGCGCGCCAGATTCAGAGTCGTCCGAACATCCTGCGACACGTATTCCAGCACCTCCCGATGGCGGCCTTGGAGCCATAGTTGCGGCGCCTTAATTCCGGACATTCCCGCCGGCTTCCCGGCGATGCCCGCCCCGCGCGCCGCGCTGTCCAGCCCGACCGGGAAACCCTTAACGCAGAAAATGTGAAACATCATGTCGACCTGTCCCAAAGCGAGTTGCCGGCACTCGGCCGTCCGCCCTGATTCCTCAGCCAGCACGTCAAAGTCAAATGCCAAACCGTTCCAGGTGACAATTGAAAATCCCGAGCCGGCCATCGTCACCAAGTAATCCACAATATTTGCCGCCTCTTGCCTTCGCATCTTCGAGGTTGGCGTGGAGAAATCTTGCCCGCCATGCCAAAGTTTCGGCGATTCATCTTCCGTTGAAAATGTCGCAGCGCACGAGATCCCAAGCGGTCTGAAGGGTCTCCAGTTAAAGTCATCGCCCGGAACGTCCGTCGCGGTTTCAATGTCGAAAGCAAGGAATTTGCGAGTCATGGTGAATGTACGTCGATAAACCTAGATGATGTCTTGTAAATAGAGTGTCTCACGCCGCATATAGCACTCGTGCGGTTGCCAGAACATGATCACGAATGACGGGCTTCAGTCCATCCTTCGGCACCAAATCGACCGTGCGTCCCAAAAGAGCTTCAAGCTCGCGTTGCATTCTGGCAAGGGTGAGAAAGGTTACCCGTGCCGCCGGTTCGAAACTCACCAACAGGTCAACATCACTATCGGAGCGGTAGTCCTGGCGTAACATTGATCCAAAGAGCGCTAGCTCACGCACCTGGTATCGGCGGCAAAAATTTGTGAGTTCTTCAAAGGGAATGCGAAGAGGCGCTGCGTCATTCATGATCATTTCTGCCTACAGGCATGCACGCGTGTCAATGCTAGGGAACACTATAGATTACAGAGCAAGGTTACACTCACCCGGTGACTTTGCAAGTCCAAAAAACCTCTTCGACGTCTAACGCCGTGCCAAAGTTTCGGCGATTCATCTTCCGTCGAAAATGTCGCGGCGCACGAGATCCCAAGCAGACTGAAGGGTCGCCAGTTAAAGTCATCGCCGGGAACGTCAGTCGCGGTTTCGATGTCGAAAGCAAGGAATTCGCGGGTCATGGTGGTTCTAGGTAGATAAGATTAACGCTACGCTCAGCCGCCGCTTTTAGCGATCGGTCTGAACCGCCAAGTTCGGCGAAACAGCCATACCACAGTTTTAGGCTATCGCCTATTTTCAGCGAACAACCCCGGGGAAGCGCTCCCGAATCGTAGGCTCCCAACAGCTTGGATGTTCCGTTACTTGAAGACTATCGAGCACCTCCCGAGCGTCGCTCACATCAGACACGGTGACCACCATAACCAATCCCGGCAGAAAGGGCACGATCATACGCTTCTGTATTTCTACGGTCTGGCCTACCTTTGGCTTCTTGGACCCAAGTGCACGAGCTGCGGCCTCAGGGGTAATTGTGACCTCGTGAAAATGGAGAAGGACAGCCCCGCTTCGTGACGCGGGGAACGGCTCCACTTTGCTCGGAACTGACCGACCCCAATCCTTCTCGGTGTCCGCCTGAAAATACGCCACTGCTCGGGAGACCGGGTCGGCACCGGGCGCGCCTGGCATGATGTCCGTGGCAACCAGTAACACACCGACGAAGCGGCGCCGGTCGGGCGTACGGAGAGCTGCTTCCGCCATTGCAAACTCCCAGTCGCCGGTGAGTGTGTATGCCAAACAATGCGGAAGCCTGTTCTCGAAATAATGAGTGCGCCCGTCGCTCTTAATAATGATCTCGAACCCGCGCTGCTTCGCCTGGGCCTGGGAGTTACGAGTCGGTTGCGAGATCGCCGCACCACTGACAAACAGAACCAGGACACAGACGAGTAGGTTCGTCAACACCAAACGAGCACTCGGTATCGCAAGTTCAAATGTCACATAACAATTCTTCACGTTCGCCTAACTATTGAGCACACTGAAGCGTTTCGGGCAGTGTCTGATTTTCATGGTTGCGACTCGAATTGAAGCAAAACTGGAACGAATTTGTCAATGCCGTTCCCGGTTTCATTATATGAGGTTGACTAACATCATGACGAAGTCGGCGTGATCCGTTCGTCCAGCTATCTGTTTCGTTCCTACCCTGCGACGAAAAGGTAATATCCCACAATCGCGACGGCGATGAAGATAAGCCAGCGGACTAGTCTGCCCGTGGTTTCAGCCTGCGCCGCCGCGAACTTTTGTTGCAAGACAGGATCGTTTCTCACGTAGACGTCGACTTTGTCCTTCGCGTCTTTGAGATCGAGCTTCGATGCTTCCCGGACAATTTTGATTGCTTCGATTTTATTTTCCCGCTGAAGGGCGGCGATCGCTTCCGGCGGGAGGGCTGCGCTACGTTCTGCCATTGAACGTTTCTCCTTTTGTATGTTCGGTCTTCCGGGAATACTATGAAAGACCATTCACCACAGAGACGCAGAGTTCGCAGAGGTTACTTTCTACTCCCCCTTCTCCGCGACCTCAGCGTCTCCGCGTGCAAGTTCCGAATGGTCAGCCCTGCTAGACGCCGAGCTGGTCGGCGAGGTCGAGAAAATCTTTTGCCACGAAGTCGAACTGTCCCGCTGGCGGAATCGATGAGGCTTTCCCCGGTCCATGTTCCAACGGGCGATGGACGAGCGCGGTGCGCAGCCCATGTTTTTGAGCCGCTTGGAGGTCGTTTTCGTGGGCGGCGACAAGCATGACTTGTTCGGGCTTCAAGTCGAAAAGTTCCGGAATGAGACGGTAAATTTCAGCGTCGGGTTTGTAATGGCGCACCGATTCGGCGCAGAGGATGCAATCCCACGGCAGATCGGCGTGCTTGGCCATGTTGGTCAGCAGAGAGATGTTACCGTTGGAGAGCGTCGTGATCACGAAGCGCGTTTTTAAACGCTGCAATCCTGCAACGGAGTCCGGCCAGGGCTTGAGACGATGCCAGATGCGGTTGAAGTGGTCTATCTCGTCGCGGCTGAGCCCTTCGATTTTGAATTGCGTCAGGATTTGTTCCAGCGAAGTTCGATGCAGATCATCGAGCTTGGTCCACGGCAGCTTGCCTTTCTGAACGCGGTCCAATGATGGACGATATGCGCTTCTCCACGCGTCGGCGAAGGCGGCCCAATCAACGCTCAACCCCTTTGCGTTGCCGAGCTGCTCGCCCTCGGCGATCACACTGGAGCGCCAATCGACGACGGTGCCGAAGACATCGAAGGCGAGAATTCTGATGGAGGGGGTGGCTGGAAGAGTCATTTGCGTTCCTCACACCAAGTTTCTCTTGGTTAGTCGGTTTCCACCGGCCTCGGACGACTGTACTCGAAAATACTCCGCATGTCATTACCAGTAATCGGCATCGCAACCAGTGATTCAAGAGAAAGGAGCTGGACAGGCTGATATGCGACATTCCAAACCAAGGTTAATAGTTCCTTACCGTTAAACATCCTGTTCTTTTTTATCGCTTTTCATTTTATGATAATCGTCGCATGGAGTTTACTATTAAGCAGAAAGGCGTAGTCCGCAATGTCATTCCCGCGGCGGTTTTGACCGTGGTGGGTTTGTGCGGTGTGTCGCTTTTGCTGCCGCTTAACATCCTGCCGTTGGACGAGCCGGGCGCGCGAATCGCGTGGGGGCTCAAGTGGGCACTGCTGCCGACACTGACGCTCATGATCTTGATCATGCGCGTCGCGAATCATCGTTTCTCCACGCCGGAAGATATCGACGGCAGCGGTCTTACGGATGGCACGCCCGAAGTGCGCGTGCTTCGGGCGATCCTGCAAAACACTTTGGAGCAAGCGGTGCTTGCCGTCGCGGCCTACGCGATCTGGGCGGCGGCGATGCCCTATAGTTGGCTTCGGGCGATCCCGATCGCCGCCGGGCTCTTTGTCACGGGACGCGTGATGTTCTCCCGCGGTTACGCTCAAGGGGCGCCGGAGCGAGCGACGGGGTTCGGTTTGACCGCTTATCCAACCTTTGGCATGCTCGTCACCGTCGCGATAGTTTCGGCGCTTCGGCTGCTATTTCGATGACCGAGTTTGATCAGGAAGGAGAAAGATACTACGTACTGCCAGACCGTTGAAAAACAAACGCGTGGACAATACGTGAGCTAAACAGTGGACAAACCGAAACGTCTCCTTCCACCGGTATATTTTCTCGCCGCTATTCTCTCGATGGCGGCTCTTCACTTTTTCCTTCCGATCGTGCGGATTCTTCCGGCTGTCTACTCCAGTGGCGGCGTTTTGATCCTAATCGGGATGTCCTTAATTCTCTGGGCGGTCCGGCTGTTTGTCAAAGCGGGTACGGCGATCAAAACCTTTGAAGCGTCGACCAAAATGATAGTCGCCGGGCCGTATCGGTGGAGCCGAAATCCGATTTATCTTGGGATGGTGATTATTTTGTTCGGCATCGGATTGGCGCTTGGAACACTGACACCGTTCGCGATCGTTCCCCTTTTTGTCTGGTTGATACAGAAAAATTTCATCGCGCACGAGGAAGCAATGCTCGATAAGAGCTTTGGCCCGGCCTACGCGGAGTACAAAAAGCGCATTCGCCGATGGCTTTGAAACACGGCTTAATCTGGCACTTACCACGCGGCCATCGTGGGGCCGACAGGCAAGTAGATGAGAGCGCAACCGGGTGACCAAGTAGAGCAAATTATGACGAGGGCTATCAAGAACAGTTTTTTCGACGAGTGGTCGGTCTATGATCAGGTGCTGGACCACAACTACATGCACCACGACGACATCTATCGCGACGTGCAGCGCTTTCTTGCCGACCGGTACGACGATCGACCCTTTACGCTACTCGATCTCGGCTGCGGCAGCGCCCGCCACTTGGCGCAAGCGCTTAAAGGCTGTTCGATTATCCGTTACGTCGGTTACGATCTCTCCGACGTGGCGCTGGCCCACGCTTCGGGCAATCTCAGTCTCATAGGTTGCCCATTCGAGCTGCACCAAGGCAATTTGCTCAACGGGCTGAGAACGATCAACGAAACAGTCGACGTTGTCTTTACCAGTTTCGCACTGCATCATCTTGCCACTGCGGAGAAAGAAATGTTCTTTCAGTCGGCTTACGAGCGGCTGCGCAAGGACGGAATCCTGTTGCTGATCGATACGATGCGGGAAGAAAGCGAGGAACGGTCGGTTTATCTCGATCGTTATTGCGCGTGGCTGCGGTCCAACTGCGAGACGTTGTCGCCGGCGGCGCTTGACCTGCTTTGCGCGCACATCCGAAGTTGCGACTTTCCTGAGACCGCGTTAACGCTGGGCGCCATGGCAACTCGCGCGGGATTCGGCCGAGGGGTGGAAATCAGCCGAATCGGTTGGCACCATACCTTGTGCTTCGATCGAGCCGCGCCCGGGTTTCGGATCACATGACCGAGGAAGACTCATGAACGACTCGGATTTTCGCGGTGTCTTTCCCTATCTGGTTTCGCCGGTCGATTCCACCGGCGAAGTGAATGCCGATGTGTTGGCGCGGTTGTGCGATGATCTCGTTAAAGCGGGAGTGCACGGTCTTACGCCGCTCGGTTCGACCGGGGAGTTCGCTTATCTCTCCTGGGTGCAGCGGCGGAGAATCGTCGAAGTCGTCGTCGAGGCGGCACAAGGCAGAGTTCCGGTGGTCGCGGGAGTGGCCTCGACGACCATCGCCGATGCCGTCTGGCAGGCGCGCGAGTTTGAACGGCTCGGCTGCCAAGGTATTCTCGCCATTCTTGAGGCGTACTTTCCGATATCGGACGAAGGTGTGTTCGAATACTTCAAGGCGATCGCCGACTCGGTTTCGCTGCCGGTCGTGCTGTACACCAATCCAAACTTTCAGCGTTCAGATCTAAGCTTGCCGGTGGTTGAAAAATTGAGTCGTGTGCCGAACATTCGCTACATCAAAGACGCCTCGTCCGACACCGGACGCTTGCTTTCGATCATCAACAGAGTCGAAGGGCGGATGAAAGTCTTTTCCGCCTCGGCCCATATTCCCGTCTGCGTGATGCTGATCGGCGGCGTCGGCTGGATGGCGGGCCCTGCGTGCGTTGCGCCGCGGCAGAGCGTGCGACTCTATGAAGCTTGCCGGCGCGGCGATTGGGAAACAGCGATGGAATTGCAACGGCCGCTCTGGGCGCTGAACCAGGCTTTTGCGAAATATAATCTCGCCGCCTGCATCAAGGGCGCGCTCGAGCTACAAGGCTACGCCGTGGGCATGCCGCTGCCTCCGCAGGCGCCGCTCCCGCCCGAAGGCATCGACGAAGTGAGGCGGGTGCTCGCCGCCATCAGGGCGCTGTAGTTTAGGTCTCACTGAATCTGACAACGCCTGCCAGGGTAACCCATGCCAGAGACATTACGACAGATCATCGCTATCGGCGGCGGCGGCTTTTATCGCGACGCTGAAAATCTCGCGCTGGAGAAGTACGTGATTCAACAAACCGGCGTTGAGAGTCCGCGTGTCGTCTTCGTGCCGACGGCGAGCGGCGAGCCGGATCACTATGTTTCGAGTTTCTACGCGGCGTTCTTGAAGCTCGGATGCCGGCCGTCGGTTCTGACGTTTTTTAAGCGGACGCCGGAGTTGCGCTCGTTCCTACTCAATCAAGATGTGATCTACGTCGGCGGCGGAAACACGAAAACCCTGCTCGCGGTCTGGCACGATTGGGGAGTGACGGAAATTCTCCGCGAGGCATGGGAGGCCGGAGTCGTGCTCACGGGCGTGAGCGCAGGGGCGATTTGCTGGTTCGAGCGGGGCCTGACGGATTCGTTCTCGGATGAGCTGCGCCCGCTCGACTGCCTCGGTTTTCTTCCCGGCAGTTGCTGCCCGCACTACGACGGCGAGCCGCAGCGCCGCCCTTCGTATCACCGGCTGCTCGCCAGCGGTGAGATCAACGCCGGGGTTGCCATCGAAGACTGGTCGGGAGTGCACTTCATCGGCCGCGAGCTACATCGCGTGATCGCGTCGAAGCGCGGCGCCCGCGCCTACAGTATGCGCGCGGTCTACGGCTCGGTGCAGGAGGTGCCGCTGCCGGTGGAATATCTCGGGTAATCGCGCCGCGAGGGCTGGCGTACTGGAAGGTTCCACAGGGCTTGCCCGTGGGGTTCCACTGACAGTTAGAGGCGGGGGGCACTCCGGTTGAGCGCTACAGAATCACTCCCCCGCCGAGCAACCTTTCCTGCCTATAGAAAACCGCCGACTGGCCAGGCGCCACGCCGCGTTGAGGCTTCGCGAAAACGACCCGCACCTCGCCGTTCTCTTCTTCTACGACCGCGGGAACTCTCGGTTGGCGGTAGCGGATTCGGACATCGCAGCTCCCGCTACGAAAGTCGGACAGCCAATTGAGCCGGTGGACTCGTATGGCGCTCTTAAAGAGAACCGGATCGTCGGGTCCTTCGCCGACGATCAAAGTGTTGGCGTCGAGTTTCTTTTCCGCCACGTAGTAGGGAACCCTCCCGCCAATGGCGAGACCATGGCGCTGACCGATGGTGTAAAAGGCGACGCCGTCGTGTTTCCCCAAAATATCGCCACGGGAGTTGGCGACGATTCCTTCTTGGCGGGGCAGGTAGCCCCGAAGAAAATAACCGAAGTCGACTTTGCCGACAAAACAAAGACCCTGCGAATCCTTCTTCTCGGCGGTGGGAAGGCCGAGGCTGCGAGCGATTTGCCGCACTTCTTCTTTGGTGTAATCTCCCAGCGGAAAAAGGCAGCGGCCGAGTTGCCGCGGTTCGACCGCCCACAAGAAATAGGATTGATCCTTGGATTTATCCAAGGCTTCCGACAAAACCGGGTGAGGTCCGTCGTGATCCAGCCGCGCGTAGTGGCCCGTCGCGATGTAATCGATGCGCAACTCTTTGGCCTTTTCGAGAAATAGGTCGAACTTGATTTCGCGGTTGCACATGACATCGGGATTGGGGGTCTTGCCCTCCGCGTATTCACGGATCATGTAATCGAAGACGCGCTCGCGATAGCCGGCGCGAAAATCGAAGGACGAGAAAGGTATTTCCAGTTGCAGCGCGACGCGCAATGCATCGCGCCTTTCCTCCTTCCAATCGCATTCGTCCCAGCAGATCATGTGGGCGCCGAGGACGTTTAAGCCCGCCTGCTTTAGCAGCGCCGCGGCCATCGACGAATCCACGCCTCCCGACATGGCCACGAGGACGCTGGCTCCCGGTTGAAGACCTGCAACGGCATTCGAGTGAAGACGAGGGCTAGGCATAACTTGGGTAATGATAAATTATAGCACGGTCTGATCCAAAGGAACCAATTCACATGGCAACTCTCCTGTGAAGTGGCGCGCCATTTGCAAGCTTCGGGATAAATCAGGAGGCAGCGAGTCTATTATGGGCATACCATTCGAAAAATATCTGGCCGCGGTGGTTCAGGCGGCGCCGATATTTCTGAACCGCCAAGGAACCGTGGAAAAAGCTTGCCGTCTGATTCGCGAAGCCGGGCGCAACGGCGCCAAGCTCGTCGTTTTTCCGGAAGCGTGGATTCCCTCTTTTCCGCACTGGCCACGGGCTTTGCCTAAGGGAGAAAGAGACTTGAGCCAAGACGCATGGGTGGCGCTCTACCAGGAATCTATGGAAATTCCAGGGCAGGAGACAGAGATTTTGGGTGACGCGGCTAAACAAGCCGGTTGCCATGTCGCGATAGGCGTAAACGAGCGAAGCCGGGAGGCCGGGGCGACGCTGTACAACACGCTGCTTTTGCTCGGCAACGACGGCGGCGTTCTGGGAAAACGCCGCAAGCTCTTGCCGACCTATGAAGAACGCTGCTGTTGGGGCTCGGGCGACTGCGACGATCTGCGCGTTTGGCAGACATCGTTAGGGACCCTGGGAGGTCTGATCTGCGGCGAACACCATCATCCGCTGCTGCGCCACGCCCTGGCGTTGATGGGCGAGCAGGTTCACATCGCGGTGTGGCCGAAAGGAGCCCATCTCGACACCACCGCGGATCTCTTGAGCCGCTCTCATGCGCTGGAAAGCCAAGTGTATGTGATCGAGGCCTGCGGTCTCCTCTCGCCGGATCAGGTGCCGGATAATTTTCCACTCAAACAACGCACGCTCTGGAACGTCAACGGCGGCAGCGCGATCATCGGTCCCGACGGGGCTTACGTGGCTGGCCCGGTGTACGACGAAGAGACGATCCTTTACGCAGAAATCGATCCGGCGGCGATCATCAAAGAGAAATGGAAAATCGACACCGTCGGACACTACAGCCGAACCGATGTGGTGCGCTTGGTGATGGCCGGGGAAAAGCCGTAATTTTTGGCCGGCCGTCGCCGGCCTCCGCGTGGTTGGGCAGCGCAACGAAGCGCTAAGCCGCCGCCTCGTTTCCTGTCTCTTGTCGCCGTCCTTTGTTTTAAATCTTGAATATCGGAAAAGTCGGCGATTTTTTTGTATTTTTTGGAACTGCGATGGCTGTTTTTTAAGAGGATTCGTTCCTGGCACCTTCCTTGCTCGAAAACATCATGATTCCGCCGGCTTGAACATCGGTTCCACGGGAAGCGGGCGTGGGGCAACGGGTTCATGTTTCCTCGATTGAATTCGTTTGCTATCTCATCGCTGCCGCGAGGAGGATGTGAAGCTCCGCGCGCAAGCCGTGAGAACTTTTTTTGCTCTTCGATTATCAAGAGCGTCTCGGTTGCAGATGAACGACTTATCTAGGGGGTTAGCGTGAAGCTGTTTATTATGGGCGTGATCGCCGCTCTGCTTTTTACCATGCCTGCCCGCCTCGGCGCCGAAAAGATAACCATCCTTTACAGCAACGCCACTTTTACCGGCACCGCGTTGTTCGTCGCCAAGGACGCGGGTTTCTGCAAACAGAAGGGCATCGACCTTGAGTTAGTTCTCGGCGGCGGTTCCGCGCCTACGGTGAGCGCGGTCGTGGGCGGATATGTCCAGTTTGTCCAAACCTCAGCCGCGTCTCTCCTTAATGCTGCGCTGCAAGGCGCTCCAGTAGTCCTGGTGGCCAAGGTGATGGGACCGGCGCCCTATAAACTGATCGGTGGCATGCCGATCAGGAGGATCGCAGATCTCAAAGGCAAGAAGATCGGCATCAACAGATTCGGCGGCGCTCCCGACTTCCTGCTTCGATACGTGCTGGCGAAAAACGGCCTGGATGCCCAGAAGGATGTCACGATTCTCCAAACAGGCGATCCCACCGCGCGACTGGTATCTTTGTTCACCGGTGTGACCGATGCCACCTTGCTGCTCGTTCCGGAGGAGAAGCTTGCCGTAGAGAAGGGCTATCCGGTGATCATTGATTTTGCCGCGTTGGGACTGCCCTATGTCAATATCGTGTTGGCAACCAACCGGAGGTTTCTCGAGGACCATCCCGGCGCGGCTAAGGCCTTTCTCGGCTGCTATTGGGAAGCGGTCAAGGCAGCAAAGGCGCAACCGGAGGTTGCCAAGAAAGCCTTAGCCCATTGGACCCGGACGAACGATTCTGCGTTACTGGATTATACCTATAAATCTTGGCGCGCCGACTACGCCCCGCCATCTCCTCTGATCGAAAGCAAAGAGCTTGAGCTGTTGATGGCCTCGGCGCCGAAGAGCGCGAGCAAGAGGGACGTGTCGCAGTTTCTTGACATGCGCTTTTTACCGTAACGGAACCATTTTTCCAGGAGGCCTTAGTGAATTTACCTCAAGAAGCATTCGCGACCTGCGTGGATCTGAGAGATTGGCTTGAAAAGGCGGAGCAACTGGGCGAGCTCAAGGTCGTGCGCGGAGCGGCCTGGGATCTCGAAATGGGCGGTCTCGCCGAGATCGTCGCGCGCGAGGCCAAGGGCACCGCGCCGGCTCTGTTGTTCGACGACATTCCCGGTTTCCCGCGCGGTCATCGCGCCCTGTTCGGCCAGCTCGACTCGGTACGCCGGCTCGCCTTGACCCTCGGCCTCGATCTGCAAACAGCGGAAAAGCGCGCCTGCGCCCGCGCCTGCCGCGACAAGCTCAACGGCCTGAAGCTCATTCCGCCACGCAAGGTGGAGCGGGGGAAGGTGCAGGAGAACCTCGACCAGGGCGGTGATATCGACCTATTTAAGTTTCCGGTGCCGCGCCACCACGAGCAGGACGGCGGCCGCTATATCGGCACCGCTCACTGCGTGATCACCCAGGATCCGGAGGATGGCTGGATCAATCTCGGCACCTATCGCTGCATGCTGATGGGCAAGGACAAGATCGGACTGCACATGAGCCCCGGCCGACATGGCCGTACTATGCGCGACAAATGTTTCGACCGCGGCGCTCCGCTCAAAGTCGCCGTCGCCATCGGCGCCGACCCGGCGCTCTTTCTCGCCAGCACGATGGCGGTGACAAACCAGGTTTCCGAGTATGAGTTCGCCGGCGGCTTGAAAGGGAGCGCCATCGAAGTCATCGAAGCGCCTTACACCAAGCTGCCGGTGCCGGCGCACGCGGAGATCATCATCGAAGGCGAATGCCATCCCACCGAGCGCCAGGACGAAGGGCCGTTCGGCGAATGGGCGGGCTACTACGCCAACAACGGTCTCGCGCCGGTGAAGGAGCCCGTGATCCATGTCAAATCGGTGCTGTTCCGCAATAATCCGATTCTCACCTGTGCCCAGCCCGCGCGCCCGCCGGGCTACCATTTCGCCTTCTCGATGTTCCGCTCGGCGATGATTTGGGATGAAATCGAAAAGGCCGGGGTGCCGGACGTGTGCGGCGTGTGGTGCCACGAAGCCGGGGCGAGCCGGCTCTTCAACGTCGTCGCCATCAAGCAGCGCTATGCCGGCCATGCACGTCAAGCCGGCCTGATCGCATCGCAATGCGCCTCGGGGGTTTACATCGGCCGCTACACCGTAGTGGTGGACGACGATATCGATGAGACCAATCTCGGCGAGGTGGTTTGGGCCATCGCCACGCGCACCGATCCGGCTACTTCCATCGATTTCGCGCGCCGCTCGCGCAGCAGCTCGGCGGACCCGATGGTGTCGCCGGATCACAAGAGCACCAGCAGCAACCCTTCGGCGGTTTTCACCTCCAAGGCGGTGATCGACGCCTGTTGGCCCTATGAATGGAAAGCGCGCGCCTATCCGGTCGTTCAGGTAAGCGCCGAACTGCGCGGCGAGCTGTTGGCGAAATGGGCGGAGGAGTTCAAGGACGTGCTGTAATTGAAGCACGAAACTCGAAAGAGGCCCCGCGGACCGAAATTCGAAACAAATTCAAACGCTCAAAAATCAGAAAATTCCAAACCAGATGCTTCGGATTATTGTTTTAGATTTTCTTAGAGCTTGGATTTGTTTGGGGTTGAGTTTGTTTCGAATTTCGATATTCGGATTTTGGATTTCATTTTGGCGGAGTGTTGGCGCGATAAATTTTCTTTCGGAGATATTCATGGAGGCAAGGGCATGACGGAGAAAATCGTCTCATTACACGCGGGATACAACGCCAAAAGTGGGTTTACCAACGGCTTTCTCGCTCGACCGGCAGTTAGCGAGAGAAGGCCTGCTGTTGTCCTGCTCTCTGCGATGTGGGGACTGAACTGGATGCAAAGGGAGCTTACGCGAGATTTTGCGCGGGCGGGATTCGTGGCGTTGTCGCCGGACCTGCTCCATGGTCAACTTCCGAAAGACCGTGCGACCGCCCTATTTGCCAAAACGTCTCTTGACGTCGATCCGACCGTAGAAGACATCGTAGCCGCGTGCCGGTATCTTCGAAAACTTCCCTGGGTTGGAGCCCATGGCAAACTTGGAGTGGTGGGTTTTTGCCTCGGTGGCGGGCTTGCGTTGCTTGCCTTAGCGCGAACACAGGAATTTCAGGCAGGAGTTATCTACCATCACAGTCTTTTCCCGGACCCTGAAGAATTGCGCGGCATCTCGTGCAAAATTCTCGGCCACTACGGAACCGAGGATGAGACCACTCCCCGAGAAGAAGTGGAATCTTTTAGGGAGACTCTGCAACGGTTCGGGAAAAAACATGAGATTGTTTTCTACGAGGGGATGGGCCACGGATTTGTCGACTCACCGCTCTTGAAAGAGTCGAAAGAGAGGCGCAAGGCCGCAGCCGAGTCCCTGGCGAGAACCTACAAGTTTTTCCGTGAAGAGCTAGTCCACAAAGGCTCTAAGAAAAAGACGGCGCGACGGGCGGCTTTAGGGAACGATACCAAATGACCTGGCTCCGCGAGCCGCGACCAAAATGAGAAAAGTTGGATTCACCACGAAGGCCAAGCGCGGCGAAGCCGCAACCAAAAAGTGAAAACTGAGTTCACCACGAAGGCACGAAGAACACGAAGTTAAGAAGTTTAGAAATATCATTCTCCGAAACCTTCGTGGCCTTCGTGTGCTTCGTGGTGAGATAGTATTTTCGATTCGGCAAGTTAGGAATGATGCGTCAGAAAATTTGCGCAAGCGGCGCAAACTTTCAGCTATAGTAATAGGAAGGACACGAAGGTTTTCGTAGGGTGCGCTGCGCGCACCGCTCGGTCTCGGAATTTCTCTCGCCAAGGCGCCAAGCATGCCCTGAGCAAGGTCGAAGGGGCGCAAAGGCGCAAAGGGCGTCAAGGTTAATAAAGTCACAAATTCGAAACTCGAAATCCAAAATTCGAAACAAATTCAAATGTCCAAAAAAAAGGGAAAATTTTCAAACAACTTCAATCTGGATTCGGTGTTTTGGATTTTCTTCGGTTTTGGGTTTACTTGGCTGCGGTTTGTTTCGGATTTCGAGCTTCGGATTTCGGATTTTGTTTCACGGGCGCCTTGGCGGGAGAATAATTTTTGTCGTTAAAATCCAAAACTGGTGGGTAGGACCATGACTCAAGCATTACAAGTCGACGCGCCGGCGTTTCCAACTGGGGAGGACGTATGGATTCCCAGCGTCTGCCGCGTCTGTTCCAACTGCTGCGGCATTGCCGTCCACCGCAAGGACGGTGTGGTGGTAAAGATCGCAGGGCTCGCCGGCAGCCCGCACAACGACGGTAAGCTCTGCGCCAAGGGGCAGGCGGCGATCATGAGCCTGTACGATCCGGCCCGGCCGCAAAGACCGCTGATCCGAACCAATCCGCAAAGAGGAGTCGGCGTCGATCCGCAGTGGCGCGAAGCGAGTTGGGAAGAGGCCCTGGAGCGTGTGAGCGGGCGACTGGCGACCGTGATGGCGGAAGACCCGCGCAAGCTGGTCATTCTGCGCGGCGTCGGCGAGCCGGACTGGGTCGGCACTTGCGTCGACTCCTTCGCCAAAAGCTTCGGCACGCCGAACTTCGCCGGCGGGCCGTTTTTCGCCACCCACGTCGACGCCTGTTATCTGATCAACGGCACGATGCACGTGGAGATCGACGTGCCGCGTTGCCGTTACCTGCTGCTGTTCGGCGCGCAGCGCGGCGGCGCCGTGAACCACGACGCCATGCGTGCGGCAAAAGATATTGCCGAAGCGCGCAGCCGGGGCATGAAGCTGGTCGTGATCGATCCGATTTGCAGTCCCATGGCCTCCAAGGCGGACGAATGGGTGCCGATTCGGCCCGGCACGGATGGAGCGCTGGCGCTGTCGATGATCCATGTGCTGGTTAATGAGTTGGGCGTCTATGACCGGAGGTTTCTCCAAAGCCAAACCAATGCGGCCTATCTGGTCCGCGCCGACGGGCACTATGCGCGTGACATGGAGACCGGCAAGCCTTTGGTTTGGGATGAGATTGCCGGCCGCCCCCGTCCGTTCGATGAATCGGAGGCTCCCGCGCTTGAAGGGGAATTCTCTGCCGAAGGCGGTTCCTGCGAGCCGGCATTCGCCAGGCTCAAGAAACACTTGCAGAATTTCGCGCCCGAATATGCGGCCAAGATCACTACGGTGCCGCCCGAAAAGATTCGCCACTTGGCGCGCGAGTTCGGCGCCGCGGCGAACATCGGCGGCACTGTCATGATGGAGGGCAAGTCGTTGCCTTTTCGCCCGGTCTGCTCTTTCTGCGACAGCCGCGGCCTTTCCTCTCACCAGTTCGGCATGTGGGCCGCCATGAGCGTCCATATGCTCAGTTTGATCGTCGGTGCGTTGGACGTGCCGGGCGGCTGCCTGAGCACCAACATCCTCGGCCCGGGAGAGAAATTGCGCGTCGGCGAGAGCGCCGACGGTTTAGTCGTCGGGCCGGGCGATGTCCGTTCTTATCCGGCGCGCCAGCCGAGCCGTCCGGAGACGGTGAACCTGCGCGAGCTGTTGCCCACCGGGCGCGCCATGGGCACGATCATGATCGGGCTCAGCATCGTGCGGCGACCCGATCTGCTCGACTACAAGCCGGAAGTATTGGTTCTCAACAACTTCAACATGATGATGTCGGGCGTGGAGCCGGCGCTGCTCGCCCAGGCGGTGGGCAAGTTCGGTCTGGTGGTATTTCTCGGCGACAAGCTGACCGAGACCGCCGAGCTTGCCGATATCGTCCTGCCTCTGCGCCAGCACGCCCAGCGCCTCGATTTTCCGATGAACTCCATGCGCGGGTGGATCAACGGCGATCACTGGTACTACACCTTGCGCCAGCCGGTCGTCGAGCTCGAAACCGAAGCCAAGCATCCCGTCGAGATTTACATGGAACTGGCCAAGCGGCTGGGCAAGCTCGCGCCGTTCATGGAGCGCTTCAACGCCGGTCTAAGCTTGAAAGGACCGCTGCGCCTCGATGTCGAGCGGACCCATTCCATCGAGGAGATCCTCGACCGCCATATCAAGTCGACGCTCGGCGGCGAGTGCGGGCTTGAGCAATTGCGCGAAACGGGATTTGTCTCGTTCCCGCGCACGCTGGCGGAAAAGTATCCCCGGGCGCTCAAAAAGCTGCCGCGCGCTCATCTCTACTTCGAGTTTTTGCTTGACACCGGAGCCGAGTTCGACAAAACCGCGGCGGAGCTTAAACTCGCGCTCGACGGCCGGTCGTTTCGCGCTTTGCCCGTCTGGCATGCGTGCGCCGCTCAGGAGCGGGCGCCCGCGGAGTTCGATTTGATCGCGGTCAACTACAAGCTGCCGTTTCACAGCTACAACATGACCCAGGACAACCCATGGCTCGCCGAGATCGCCGAGCGCCATCCTTTCGCCTACCACGTGATGATCAACACGCGCACCGCCGCGGCCAAGGGGATCGCCGATGGCGATCTGATTCTGCTGGAAACACCGCATGGCGCCAGCGCCCAAGGCATCGCCAAGGTCTCGCAATGCATCCATCCCGAAGCCGCCGGCATCGCCTCCGCCTTCGGCCACTGGGCCAAGGCCCGCGCCACGGCGCGCGGCCGTGGCATCCACTTCAACTCACTCGTCCCCTACGACCTAAGCCAGATCGATCCGATGGCCGGATTGATGGACGCCTGTGTGAAAGTGAAAGTCAGCAAGCTCCCGAGCAGAGGAAGGCATGAGGCAGTAGGCTCTGCCTTAGGCGGATCAGCCCTGGCTGAAATACCCGACCGTGAGCGCAGGAGTTAGGACTGAGTAACGAGGACTGGATTCAAAGGTAAGGAGTGCTGAAGACTGAGGAAGGGGGACTTAATCGAACAGCAATGAGCAGCGAGCCGTGAGGACTGAGCCGGAGGTCGGGAAACTCAGGACTCGTCACTCAGGACTCAGTCCTGGAACTAGTGCGGGCGGACAGGGTGATTCGATAGGCGCGAGAGTTGAAGGGTAGCAATAAACAAGATCGTGACAGCAATAATGACTGCATGACCTTGGAATTACCATGGCCGATTCAAGCTTGGCCCCATTAGCTCTGTTAAATTCTTGTGGGCGGCAAGTAGTTTTTGAGTTGAAACACTTTCAACCCCGGCATGGAGGGAATTCTTCTGTCGTTCGTCAGAAAAGACTGGGAGTTCGCAACCATCGCGGCGGCTACCTGAATGGCGTCGGGAGGTTTGAGCCTAAAGGCTGCGCGAAGCTGCGCCGCTGCTCTGAGGAGGGGGCGGTCAACATCGATAAAACGGAGGCCTCGGCTTCTCGTCAATAACGCCTCATAGCGATCGGCAAGTGAAAAATTGCCGGTCCGATAAGGTACGACGAGAACCTCCATCAAAGTCAGACCGGATGTGACCGCGAGCAGAGTGCCGTGATCGATTGCTTCAAACAGAGGTCTCACAAGCGGGAGGAACTGTTTATCTTCCTCGATGAAGTAGATGAAAATCTGAGTATCAAGGGTGACCGGTCCGGGTTTAAGGTCTTCGATCAATCCCACCCGCGTCGTTCCTTGCTAACATGTTTGCTGGCGTCAACCTTGTTCCAGGCTTGTTTTCCGAGACCCTGGAGCTCCAAGATAGAGTGCGACCCAGCATTCTCTGTCGCTCGGCTAAGGATATGAATAACCTCTTGGGCAACGGATCGATGTTCTTTGTTTGCGCGTGCCTGAATCTTTCGGTAGAGGCGATCCGGCATATTCTTGATATTCAAGGTGGCCATATGTTCCTCCGGAACGGAGTTCATTATGGAGGAGCGCAAAGTTTTGGTCAAGCAGCGCAACTCAATGGAGCGATGAGTAATGAGCTTCCCGGCATCTCCAACTCGGTCCTCAGTCCTCGTTACTCAGTCCTGTCGTGAGGAAGAACAATGAAAAATCTATTTCGCCTCTTTCTAATCGTCGCATTCTTGGGTGCGGGGCCAATCGCCGAGGCGCAGCAGGCGAAGAAAGTTGCTCGGATCGGATTTCTGGGGAGCAACCGCCTGCCTACGCACGAGGCCTTCGGCCACGGTTTGCGCGAGTTGGGTTATATCGAGGGACAAAACATCTTAGTTGAATATCGTTACGCCGAAGGAAAACTCGATCGCCTGCCCGCCCTGGCGACGGAGCTCGTCCGCCTTAAGGTCGACGTGATCGTTGCAGTAGGGCCGGCGGTCCGTGCCGCAAAACAGGCGACCAACACGATTCCCATCGTTGCTGCCAGCGGCACCGATCTCATAGCTTCGGGCTTTGCTGCCAGCCTCGCTCAACCCGGTGGAAACGTCACGGGAACTACTAACTTTGACATGGATCTGACTGGCAAGCGGCTAGAACTTCTCAAGGAAACCTTCCCTAAGTTATCACGTGTAGCTATCCTTCATGGTGGGGCTAAACCGGATCATGATGAAGTGAAAGAGGCAGAGCGCGTGGCCAAGGCTTTCGCAATCAAGATTCAACCCTTGGAGGTACATGGCCCTAGCCAAATTAAGAATGCCTACGCGACGATGACCAAGGGACGCGTCGAGGCGCTGACCATTTTTCACGGTAGCGTTACCTTGCCAAACCGGAGCCAGATCCTAGAGCTTGCCAACAAGAACCGGCTGCCGACGATGTGCGGGGTGGCTTTGTGGTCCGAAGACGGCTGTCTCATGTCCTACGGCGCGGACGAAAGAGAAAAGTTTCGACGGGCAGCTTCCTTCGTGGACAAGATTCTCAAGGGAAGGACGCCCGCCGATCTTCCCGTCGAGCAGCCGATGAAGTTTGAGTTCATCGTCAATCTGAAGACAGCGAAACAAATCGGCGTGACGGTTGAACCTAATGTGTTGGTAAGGGCGAATAAGGTGATTCGCTGATTTTTAATTGCTGGAGGAGATCGAGGCCTGTGGCGATGCCATTTACCAACGGGCAGTGCTGTGTCGCTGCCGCCCGATTCCCCAAAAGGTTATGGCCTTTGTTGAAACTTTCATGACTTTCCCATTCCGCTTGGCTCTGGTGTTGAAATGAGGGTGACGCAGCAATTTAGAAACATAATGGGCAGTTTCCAACACCGGGACTGTCAATGCTACAAGGCAGTAGTTGGCATGACGCAACGGCGCGCGAAAGAACCCTAAGTCGCGCGTGAAAAACGTTATCTGTTTGGTCGCATGCAAAAACCTAAGAATTTCTTGTTGATCCTGCCACTCGGGTCGTCCCACTTCAAACCCGATTTGCCGAAAGTGAATTCGGCGGCGGCGAAGCTGTTTCGCCTGGTCTTCGGGGATGTTGTGGTCCAGAATGATCACGCGGCGTTTCTAGGTCTCGCCAACGTTTCTCGGATAATGCCTCGGCGAGTAAGCGCCAAGGCCTCCCTCACTCCTTTCGCCGAGATAACCCCGCGATATTCGCGAGCAATTGCCTCAGGAGTATATCCCGCTTTCGTCAATTCAAGCGCATCGGAGACAAGAATTCGCGTGCCTTTAAAGATCAAGCGACCACCGCAGACACCGGTATCGGCTGCCAGATGTTTGCCAATCTCTATACGCGCCATAAGCTTTCGTCCTCCTTGGCGAAGTCTATACCAACTACAGCGTCGGATCAAAAGCTCTCCTTGTCGTACGACCGAAACGCGTCGGGTCGGAGAGGTGCACGTTATTGCGGCAGTGTTGAGATTAGCGCTATATGTCCTACGCGCTCGATTCAAAGGCTCTTTGCCACCGCGCCGCCATCTTTGTCGACAAGTTTCTGAAGGGGCGCACGCCCGCCGATCATCCAGTCGAGCAGCCGATGAAATTCGAGTTTATCGTCAACCTGAAAACCGCGAAACAGATCGGCGTGACGATTGAGCCCAATGTGTTGGTAAGGGCGAATAGGGTTATTAAATAGCAGGGAGCAAGGAGCAAAGGGCAAAGACCAGAACGCAGCAATAACGCCGGAGGACGTCATGAAGAAAGCATTCGTTGGCCTTGCGCTTAGCGCTGCGCTCTTGGCGCTTAGCTTTCCATCTCAGGCGCAGCAGGCGAAGAAAGTCCCGCGGGTCGGGGTTCTGTTGCCATGGTCGCCCGCCTCCGGTGTATCTTTATCTTTTCTCAAGGCGTTCCGCCAAGGGCTGCACGAGCTAGGTTACATGGAGGGCCAGGACCTGGCAATTGAGTACCGTTATGCTGAGGGGATGAGTGAACGGTTCCCCAACCTTGCGACGGAGCTAGTCCGTCTGAAGATGGACGTCATCGTGACGACTGCTGGGCCGCCATCTCGTGCTGCAAAGCAAGCCACCACCACGATCCCCATTGTCTTTACTCAGGTCGATGACCCTGTTGCGGAAGGGCTCATTGCCAGCCTCGCTCGACCAGGAGGGAATATCACGGGATTGTCCCAAATCGGCCCGCAGTTGGCTGGAAAACGGTTCGAACTGCTGAAGGAAACTTTCCCGAAAATCTCCCGTGCGGCCGTCCTCTGGACAGGAGGTTCTCAATCCTCCGTTGCCCAGTTCAAAGAGACGCAGGTCGTGGCCAAGGCGATGCGTGTTCAGCTTCAATCACTAGAGGTGCGGAGATCTGACGAATTCGAGGATGCGTTCAGGGCAGCGACAACGGGACGAGCCGGTGCTCTCATCGTGCTGCAGAGTGCGCTCATCAATACTCACCGAACCCGGATCGTGGAACTTGCGGCAAAGGGCCGATTGCCGACGATGTTCGCGGAAAGCACGCACGTGGAATCCGGTGGGCTCATGTCATACGCGCCGAGCTTTTTTGACTTGCATCGCCGCGCCGCGGTTTTCGTGGACAAGATTCTGAAAGGCGCCAAGCCGGCCGACTTGCCCGTAGAGCAGCCAATGAAGTTCGAGCTAGTGATCAATCTCAAGACGGCAAAGCAAATCGGCGTGACGATTGAGCCTAATGTGTTGGTGAGAGCGAACAGGGTGATTAAATAGCAGGGAGCAAGGAGCAATGGGCAAAGAGCAGAACGCGGCAATGACGCCGGAGGAAGTCATGAAGAAAGCATTCGTTGGCCTTACGCTTAGCGCTGTGCTCTTGACGCTTAGCTTTCCATCTGAGGCGCAGCAGGCGGGGAAAATCCCGCGGATAGGGTTTGTATCAGGACCAGGCGATCCCAATACTCCTGGACTTCACGTCGAGGCATTCCGGCAAGGGCTTCGCGATCTCGGTTATATTGAGGGGAAAAATATCCTGGTTGAGTATCGCTACGTTGAGGGAAACGCGGCCCGGGCGCCAGGCCTCGTGGCCGAGCTCGTGCAACTCAAGGTCGATGTCCTTGTCACTGGGCTTCTAGGAGCGATCCGCGCAGGCAAGCAGGCAACCAAGACGATTCCCATTGTCATGGTGACACTCGTAGATCCGGTCGCAACTGGGCTAATCGATAGCTTGGCGCGGCCGGGCGGAAATGTCACGGGGCTCACCAGACTCACCCGAGAGTTAAGCGGAAAACGGCTGGAATTGCTTAAAGAGGTGGTTCCGGGGATATCACGCGTCGGAGTCCTGTGGAATGCTAGCGTTACGACTGCGGCTATGGGTTTCAAAGAGTATAAGGCTGTGGCGCGCGCTCTCAAGATACAGCTTCAATCGCTGGAGTTACGAGGTCCGAACCCGGATTTGGAGGGCGCATTTCGAGTCGCGGTAAAGGGGCGTGCAAGCGCGCTCGTGACCGTTAGGAATCCCATGCTTCGTCGTTATACAAAGCGCATCACAGAGCTTGCGATCAAGAACCGACTGCCTTCTATATACGAGGGAAGTGAGTCCGTAGAGGCCGGTGGCCTGATGTCCTATGGGGTCAACGATGCTGAGAATTTCAAGCGGGCCGCATACTTCGTGGACAGGATCCTTAAGGGAACGAGCCCAGCAGATCTGCCGGTAGAACAACCGATGAAGTTTGAATTCGTCATCAACCAAACGACGGCGAAGCAGATCGGCGTGACGATTCCACAGTGGACGTTAATGAAGGCGGATAGGGTGATTCGGTAAGGCGTAAGGAGTGAGGAGTTAGGAGTGAGGCGACAGGAGCGGAAAAACTCAGGACTCATTACTCAGGACTCAGCACTAAAATGCGTGAGGAGTAAGGTAACAGAATTTTAGATTTGCGATGGCTCGACAGAGTTGATCCTGAGCCTTTCGACTCCGCTCAGGGTAAACTCCGCCGAAGGGCTCACCACAGGTTTTGGAGTGGGGACTGGGAGAAGATTAGCTCTAATGTTGAGCGAACGCTTAAAATGGTCATGGAAGGTTGTAAGTTCAGTCGATTACAAGAACCGATGTCTCGGTTTAGGCTCACGCCCAAAGATCACCGAGCTGAATGGAAAGACCGGGAAAAAGCGAAGGGGCAAAGACCTCAACGTTTTGGGCGCTGGCGACGAGATTATAGTGGTCTCTGGCTAACTCGTAGGCCTCGAGTGTCCGCTGATCCGGATCTACAAGCCAGTAGTGAGGAACCTGATACCGAGCATAAAGCTGGGCCTTGGTTAGCCGGTCTGTCTCGTGAGTTGCGGGTGAGAGAATCTCGATGAGGAGAGTCGGGGGTCCCTCGATGGCCCGTTCTGTAACAATGTGGCGCCGATCGTTGTCAACGAAGATGAGATCAGGTTGGACGACGGTCGTGGGAGTAAGAATCAGGTCGGTAGGCGCTGCATAGATGTCGCCGAGGTGACGGGCAAAAATATGATTGGCAAGAATGACGTGAAGGTGGCTGGAAATCCTCTGGTGTTTAGGACGAGGTGCGGGTGTCACAGAAAGCTCTCCATCAATGATCTCATAACGGTTGCGGTCGTTGGGCAGCAGACGATAATCGTCATAGGTTAAGATGATTTTACCCTGCGGGATGCTTTGGGCGAAGGTAGACGACATGGGATCTCTTCAAAGTGTTTTTCAGCTTTTCACCAAGCAGCATGTAGCAACTGGATCTTCTTGTCAAGGTGTGCGAATGACCCGGAAGGTGATGTTTATGATCAAAATTTTGGCAGCAGAGATCGCCGAGTTGGCACGCAAGAATCGTCTGTCTTTGATGTGCGAGAGCGATGATTAGGTAGAGGTCATGCCCCATGCTGCCGACGATGCTGACAAATACCGCCGCGCCGCGACCTTCGTTGACAAGACCTTAAAGGGAAAGAAACCGGCGGAGTTGCCTGTCGAGCAGCCGATGGAGTTTGAGTTTGTGATCAATCTGATAACGGCGAAGCAGATCGGCGTCACAATTCCACAGTGGACGTTAATGAAGGCGGACAAGGTCATAAGATGACAGTGCTGAGTAACGAGTGCTGAGTACTGAGGTGGGGGGAGGTGCGGAGACTCAGGACTCATTACTCAGGACTCATTACTCAGGACTCAGGACTCATTACTCAGGACTCAGGACTTTGTTGAGTTTACGATGTGATGAAGATCATCGGTCAGCAGGAGAAAATTTGCATGGACCCATCGAAAGGAGGGAGCTTTATGACAGAGCCGAAAGAGGTAGGGAAAGGAACTTTTAGCGACCTGACCACATACGAGAAGTGGGTTCGAGGGGAAGGTATCCCCATCTACACGGGGTTCTTTGTCGAGGATTTGAGAACTCTCGCTGTGGAGCCGTGGGAGCGCAAAGGGGGACTTGGAGCCTTTATCAATTTAGAGGGCACCGGTCAGACCAACGACGCCTATGTGTGTGAAATCCCGCCGGGCGGTAGCTTGAAGCCGCAGCGCCAACTGTTCGAAGAACTGATCTACGTTCTCAGCGGTCGGGGAGCCACCACGGTGTGGCACGAAGGTGGAAAGAAGTTGACTCTCGAATGGCAGGCCGGGAGCCTTTTCTCGCCGCCGCTCAACACCTGGCATCAGCATTTTAACGGTCAGGGGAATCAGCCCGCCCGCTACGTGGCCGTAACCACCGCTCCCACTATGATCAACCTCATCCACAACCTGGATTTCATCTTCGCCAACCCCTTCCAGTTTACGGATCGGTTCAGCGGCGACAAGGACTTCTTTAGCGGCGATGGTGTGTCCTATGCTGGCCGGGTGTGGGACACGAACTTCGTCGCCGACGTGACGAATTTCAAACTCTCGACCTGGGAAGCCAGAGGCGCGGGAGGCTCCAACGTGATGTTCGAACTTGCCAACAACACCATGGCGGCCCACATCTCCGAGTTTCCAGTGGGGACTTACAAGAAAGCGCATCGGCACGGGCCTGGCGCCCACGTTTTCATCATCAGTGGGAACGGCTACTCCCTGTTGTGGCCGGAAGGGAAGGAGATGATCCACGTCGACTGGCATGTGGGCAGTGTGTTCGTGCCCCCCGAGCGCTGGTTTCATCAGCACTTTAATTCGGGGGCGGAGCCCGCTCGCTACCTTGCCCTGCGCTGGGGCAGCCGGAAATTCCGGCGTGGGGAGGAGCTTGCTCGCGGACGGGACGTGACCACGGCGGGCAAGAGCGAGACCAGCGTCAAACTAGGAGGGGATCAGCTCGAATACGAAGACGAAGACCCTCGGATTCTGCAAATGTTTAAAGACGCCTGCGCGAAGTCCGGGGCCGAGGTGCGAATGGACCGGTTTTTCCAGAAAAAGTAGCCGGCGAATCGAAGGGGTCTAACGGGCGATTCGGCTTAAAAAGAACAATTATTTATGTGGACAAGATCTTGAAAGGTGCCAAGCTCGCCGACCTGCCCGTGGAACAACCGATGAAATTTGAGTTTGTGATTAGTCTCAAGACGGCGAAGCAGATCGGCGTGACGATTCCGCAGTGGACGTTAATGAAGGCGGACAAGGTGATTAAATAGCAGGGAGCAAGGGGCAATGGGCAAAGGGCAACAAAACCAGTAAAGAACCAGGAGGGAAACCAATGATCAACAGAATTATTACCTACCTACTTCCTACCGTCCTTCTGCGTACAGTTTCTCTCAACGTGGCGCGGCAGCCTGCTAAGAAAGGAAAGTTGTGTTCGGCGTGTGCTTTGTCGCTTCTTTTCTGTCTACTGATTCGCTCTGTTTCCGCCGCGGAGCTGCCGCTGGTGCGTATCGCGCATGGCGCTTTTAATGAAAAAGTCGCGGCATTGTGGCTTGCCGCCGAGCAGGGGTTTTACCGCAAGCATGGTATCAACGTGGAGATCATCAACATTCGCACCGGGCCGCAGACCATGGCGGCCATCGCCTCGGGCGAAATTCAGATCGCCTACACGATTCCGGGTTCGGTGGTGAGCGCCGCGGCGGCGGGGATGGACGCGGTTTTTTTCGGCGGCATCGTCAACCGCGCCGACGGCGATTTCGTCGTGGCGCCGAATATCGCCCGGGCCGAGGATCTTAAAGGAAAAAGGCTGGGCGTCCAGAGCATCGGCGGCGGGGTCTGGTCGCTGGCGATGCTCGCCCTCGAACACCTGGGCCTGGAGCCCACCCGGGACAAAATCGCGGTGCTGGTGCTGGGCGACCAGCCGGTGCTCACTCAAGCGTTGGCGTCGGGAAAGATCGACGCCGCTTACCTGGGTTACACCTTCAGCACTTTGCTTAAGGAAAAAGGGTTTCGCGTCATGCTCGATATCGGCAAGGCGCCGATCCCGTATCAGGGGCTCGCGCTGGCCGCGCGCCGCTCTTATCTCCAGCAAAACGGCCCGATCATCGACGCGGTTTTACGCGGTACGCTGGAAGGCGTCGCGTTCATGCAAAAGCCGGCCAACCGGGAGGCCGCGATTAAATCGCTGATGCGCCGCTTGCGGCTCTCCAGCGCGAAGGAAGCGGAAAACGGCTACGAGGTGCTCCAGTGGCTGTACAACGTCGACATCCGCCCCAACTTGAAGGGCATCCAGAACATGCAGAGGTTGTTGGCCGTGACCAACCCGACGGTGTTAAAAGTTAAGGCCGAAGACGTTGTCGACGAAGAGCCGGTGCGCCGTTTGGAGAAGAGCAGCTTTTACGCCGAGATCGTGGCGCAGTTGAAAAGCTAAGGTGCGAGAGAACTCTGTGTCCCTGTGGCGAAAAGGAATTCGGATATATCACCGCGGAGGCGCGGAGGGCGCGGAGTAAAGAATTTTTGATTAAAAAATAGTCCGAACTCAGCGAACTCTGTACTACTATAGTTGAAGACTTGCGCAGCTTGCGCAAATTTTCTGGGAGTCGAAAACTCTGGGATTCGGATATTGCTCCCGCCAAGGCGCCAAGACGCCAAGTGACAGGCCCAAGGCCTGTCATCCCGAGCGAATACGAGGGATCTAGGAAAGATTTCTCTCTTCGTTCGAAATGACAATGCTCTTCCTTTGCGACTTTGCGACTTTGCGTCTTTGCGGGAGACTAATCCGAATTTGGTTGCGGCTCTGCCGCGCTGTGCCTCCGTGGTGCAATAAGGATTGCATCGTTGGTTGCGGCTCTGCCGCTTTAGGTCTATGTGGTGAATACTCCGTTACGGTAGAGCCGGATGAACCAGAAGAATTGAGGAGGGTCTATGCCGCAACAGTCGGAAATTCCTTCGGGCCGACAAGGCGAGGAAAATTTTGTCTGTCTGCTGGAGGATAACGCGCGGCGCTTGGGCGCGAAGCCAGCCCTCGTCTGGGACGGCGGGGCGCTTTCCTGGGCCGAGCTCGACCAAAGAGCTTCCGGCTTTGCCCATTTTCTTGCGGCCAAGGGAGCGGGGCCAGGCGATCGGATCGCCACGTTGATCTCGAACCATTGGAACTTCGCGGTTGCGCTGCTTGGAATCCTCAAGCTCGGCGCTACCGCGGCGACGTTGCATCCCACACTCAAACAGGAAGAGCTTGCGGAGGTGATGGCTGACCTCCAGCCGCGGCTGGTTGTTGAGGACGCTACGTCCGAAAAGGGGACTTGGAAAACGACGCGGATCGCCTCTGCTGCCGCGGTGATCGTCTACACCTCGGGAAGCACGGCGCGGCCCAAAGGCGCCGTATTCGGTCACGATGCATTTGCTTTCGCCAACCGATCTTGGGGCGGACCCGTCATGGGAATCACGCCGGATGATGTCGTGTTGGGCGTGCTGCCCTTCGCGCACAACTATGGCATGAACTCGTCACTTCTGGCGCCGCTGCTATTCGGCGCGACGGTGGTCATCGTCGAGCATTTCTCGCCCGAAGGAATATTGAAAATGATCGAGAAGCAGCGCGTGACCGTCTTTCCCGGCGTGGCGACGATGTTTCGCCGCGTTCTCAATTCGCCGGCCTTTGCGCGGGCCGATCACTCCAGCCTGCGCCTGGCGGTTTCCGGGGCCGCGCCTTGTCCCTGGGAATTATGCGAGGAGTGGCGTGCGAAAACCGGGACGAGAATCCTGCGCGGCTACGGCATGACCGAAGTACCGCGGCCGATTTCTTATTTCTCCGACGATCCCAAGGAGGTTGCCGACGCCATTGGCCGGGCGATCCCGGATGCGCGCTTGCAGGTGGTGGACGACGAGGGGCGACCGCTTGCCGGCGGAGAAGTGGGCGAGCTCTGGATTAACTGCCCCTCCACCACTTCGGGCTATCTCAACGCTGTGGAAGAGACTCGGGCCGTCTTGACGGATGGGTGGTTCAAAACCGGCGACCTCGCAAGCGTTTCTCCCGAGGGGTTTGTCCAAATCATGGGAAGAAAACGAGAACGGATACTCAGGGGCGGCTATTCGGTTTTTCCGCAGGAGGTCGAAAGAGTCATTCTCTCTCATCCGGCGATCGCCGAGGCTGCGGTGGTGGGGGTTCCAAGCGCGGACCTCAACGAGGAGGTGGCGGCCTTTGTAACTCTAAAGCCGGGCGCCGCCGCTGGCGCCGAAGAGTTGAGCAATTATTGCCAGGCCCATCTGGCGCATTTCAAGTTCCCGCGCCATTTCGTTATTCTCGACGAACTTCCCAAGGGCGCCGCGGGAAAAGTCATCAAAGCGGAATTACTGAAAAGGCAATACTGGCTTCAGCCGCAGCGCAAGCCTGAGCACGCCGCGTAGGGGAAAAAGATGTTTCACCACGAAGGACGCGAAGGTCACGAAGGGAAGAAAATATCACCGCTGAGGCGCTGAGTACGCGGAGAGCGCAAAAAAAGAAATCGGAATATCTCGCGCAAAGGCGCAAAGGAAGAGCATTGTCATTTCGAACGAAGAGACAAATCCTTGTTTCGAGCAAGGCAAGAAATCTTTTTCCCGGATCCCTCGCATTCGCTCGGGATGAAAGGCCTTGGGCCTGTCACTTAGCGTCTTGGCGTCTTTGCGGGAGAAGCAGATCGGTAAAAAGTGAAGGGTAAGGGGTGAGGGGGTGGCCCCCTAACTCCTTACGCCTAACCCCTAACCTGGAAGCGCAAAGGCGCCAAGGAAAAACGAGTCTTTGCAAGGAGGAGGAAAGAAAATGAGTGGAGAAAAATGGCTGCTTTCAGCCGGTCACCATCACCTGTTTCACATCGTCTCGCCGATCATCGGGCGGGCGCGCGGTTATTTCGATCAAGAGGGCGTGGGTGAGTGCGATTTTTTTTGCAGCGGCAGCGATGCCGAAACCATCAAAGGTATGCGGGAAGGGCGCTACCACATCGGCCTGGATCCCAAGCCGTTCCTTCTCTGCGGCGCCAAAGCGCAGGGCGCGGATCTGTTCATCGTCAGCGGTTGGCTCAACAGTCCCGCCTACGCCTTTATCGCGGCCAAGGGAAGGGGAGTTCGCACGCTCGCCGACCTCAAGGGCAAGAAAGTTTCCGTGCGTGAGCCCGACGGCATCGACACGCGGTTTGCCCGGGCAATTTTCCGCAGCGCAGGCCTCGACGGGGATCAACTGGTCGAATGGGTGGCTGCCGGCGCCCGCTCGCGGCGTATCCAGCAGCCGCTATTCGATTCCGGCAAGGTCGACGCGGCGATGATCATTCTGCAAGACGCGCCGGGCATGGTCGCCGACGGCTATCCGCTGTTGGGCGATCTCTCCAAGCTCTATCCCAACGGCTACGCCGTGCGCGTCACCGCCGCCAGGGGCGATGTCGTGCAGAACGAGCCCGAGCGGCTCACGGGTCTGTTGCGCGCGCTTATCCGCGGCTACCGCTTCATGAACCAGCGCTACGCCGAGACCAAAGAGATACTGACCAAGGCCGGCTACCAACTGGACAAAGACATGGATGCCGCGCTGTGGAAAGGGAAGTACCATATGTTCGAGCGGGTTCCGCGCGACGGCGGCGTTAACGAGACCGGCCTTCGATTGGTCATCGACGAAGAAAAGGCTGCCGGCAAGCTGCCGTCCTCTTTCAAGGCCGAAGACATTCTCATCGACGCTTTTGTCAGAGCCGCGGCCGATTCCGTCAACAGCCGCTTCGGTGACGGCTGTGAGTGAGCCTATAAATGGCAATTGAGGTGTTTAAGCGAGCTATCGAGGTATCAAAAGCGGTCGATATTCGGGCGCCAGAATTTCTCACCGTCGAGTAGAGAGGAGGCGCGTCGCTGTGCAGATCAGTGACTTCCAATGTATCCGCCCTTTCGGGCTTCGGGGCAAATGGCCACCAGATCATCAGCACGTTTCCTCCTCCCTCTCTAAAATTCCGTACAGCGGGTTTTCCCCAGTACGGCTTCAAACTGGAATTCAACCACGACCTTCATCCAACATGTCGAGCTTAAGCGCCAGACCCGCATGCACTCAACCACGCTGGATTTATACGCGGCTAAAGTCCCTGTCTCCAAAGAGAGCCTTGTTCCGTAACGGGACTTGCGTCCAAGCGGAACTCCCTTCTTCTGACGCAGACTATCCAGTCCAGAGGTCCTTGGCTCCCCAGCGGGTTATGTTGTCCCACCGGATCATCGCTTACTATTACCTCATGCGAGCTTCTCGCCCCCTCCCGCTGGTTTATGTTTTATCCAGCGGGTCTTTGCCCTACGGTCTAGTATGGGCTGGCTACGAGAAGGTCCCTAATTTAAGTCGCTCGTCTTTTCCCATCGTGCCATCTTCCGTACCCCGGCGGCTGGACGACTGCTTGCGGTTATTACTTGATCGTCCACTCTGGCCTTCCCCGTCTTCGCATAAGGTCGGCGCACGCTTGATCGCGCTGTCCGGAACTGCGCGTACGTGTAACGAGGCTGCAAAGTTCACTTCATGCTACGGCCCGATGGAATTGCTGGCCCTACTCCGGCTAGGGCGTTTACTTTCGAGCTTTCACCTCCTGGGTCACCCCTGGGGGGTGTCGAGTATAACTACACGGGTAAACAACCAATTCCCGTGGCCGGACTTTCACCGGCTAGACAAGCAACCGTATAGGCTGCATACGAAGGACACGAAGTAAAGAAAAATATCACCGCAGAGGCGCTGAGGACGCGGAGTCAAGAGTTCTTGATTAAGAAATTCTCCGAACTCTGCGAACTCTGCGTCTCTGTGGTGAGTACTTCTTCACGGTAAAGCCGGAAGAAGCAAATTCAAAGGAGAAGTCATGGAGCTAAAACCGTGTTCGCTCATCCCTTCGACTCGAGCCCCGGCCTTCGCCGGGGGCTCTTGCTCAGGATTCCGCCCCACGGGCGTACTGGAAGGTGTCACGGGCTTGCCCGTGGGGCTTCACCTTAGATTTCTTTTCGCCGGCACTTCCAATGCGAACGGAAAACTTCGGCGCCGGCGAGACTGTGCGAGATCTCTCTGGTTCATCTTCCTCTCGCTGCAATTGATTCTTGCCATTGGCGGTCCGCCGCTTTGGGCGGCTGAGCGGCTGACGATTGCCACCAGTGCGCTCAATATGTTGACGACCCCGCTATGGTTGGCCAAGGATAAGGGATTCTTCCTCAAGTATGGGCTGGACGCGGAACCGATTTACATTCCCAGCGGGACCATGGCCCTTCAGGCGCTCTTGAGCGGAGACATCAAGGTCGCCATGGCCGCCGGCAGCCCGGTCGTCAACGCGAATCTGCAAGGAGCGCCGGTCCGGATTATCGCCGGCAACGCTAATTTTTATCCGGTGGCTTTTTTCTCGGCTCCCGAAATTCGCGATCCCCGCGATCTTCGCGGAAAGAAAGTTGCGGTGACCCGCGCCGGCTCTTCTTCCTACACGGCGACCATCATTCTGCTGAGAAAGTTCGGCTTGGAAGAGGGCAAAGACTACACCATCCTGCAACTGGGCAGCACGCAAAATCGGCTGGTGGCCCTGACGAAGGGAATGATCCAGGGAACCACGCTCTCCGCGCCTGAAAGCATCATGGCGAAAAACGCCGGCATGAAAGTGCTCATTCCGGTCAACGAGATGAAAAGAGTGGGCGTAACGATCCAGCACCAGGCGGTAGCGGCGCCGGACAGAGCCTTGCGCGAGTCTCGCTCGGCGACGAAGGCTTTTCTCATGGCTTATCTCGCGGGGGTGAGAGAGGTTTACCGCAGCAAAGAAGCGACGATGCAAAGCCTCGGCAAGTATACGCGCATTAGCGATCCGCAGGTTCTGTCCGCCAGCTACGATGAGAGCTACGAGGCGATTGAAAAGGAGGGAGCGCTGAACGAGGAGGGGATTCAGGTGATCTTGAATGAAATCAGCAAAACCGATTCGCGGGCGCTCAAAGCGCGGGCGTCTCAATTTTTCGATCCAACCCTGCTCCAGGAGCTGGCCAAAGAAGGTTTCATCAAGAGTTTATGGCAGGGCGGCAAGTAGCGGCCAAGACAGTGCTGAGTAACGAGTGCTGAGGACTGAGTAAAGACGCAAATTGGGAGTCGGCGGAGAGAAAGCAAAAAAGTTGGTTCAAGGTTCAATGTTCCAGGTTCAACGTTTCAACTCGTTTCGGACCTTGAGCATTGAACTTTGAACATTGAACTCTGAGGGGACAGGCGACGTATGGGATACGCGGATCTGAGAGACTGGCTAAAGCAGGTGGAAGGTTTTGGAGAAGTGCTGCGTTTGAACGGCGCGGATTGGAACCTCGAGATCGGCGGGCTCTGCGACATCATCGTCCGCGAGGCAAAAAAAAACGTTCCGGCGATTCTCTTCGACGAGATTCGCGGCTATCCCAAGGGAACGCGGGCTCTGTTCGCTATGCTGAGTTCCGTCAAGCGGCTCGCGCTCACGGTGAACCTGCCGCTGGAATATGGCGGCATGATGGATTTCGTCAGGGCGTTTCATGAGAAGATACGCGATTTGCAGGTCGTCCCGCCGGCAACCGTGAAGCAAGGGCCGGTGGCTGAAAACGTCATGGAGGGAGATCGGATCGATCTGTATAGATTTCCCAGCCCTTTTCATCACGAGAAAGACGGCGGCCGATATTTCGGCACCGCCCATGTGGTGCTCACGCAGCACCCCGACGAGGGTTGGTATAATCTCGGCACCTACCGTTGCATGGTTCACGGCAAAGACACCTTGGGGCTGCACATCACAGGCGGCAAACACGGGCGGATTCACCGCGATCTTTACTTCGAGCGCGGCCAGCCGATGAACGTGGTCGTGGCCGCGGGCGTGGACCCGGCGCTCTACCTCGCCGCCGCCTCGGAAATCCCCTGGAGCGTGTCGGAGTACGGCTACGCGGGAGCGCTCAAGGGAGAGCCGATCGCCGTCATGACCGGCCCGTACACCGGCTTGCCGATTCCGGCGACGGCGGAAATCGTCGTGGAAGGAGAGTGCTATCCCGGCGAGCTTCAAGACGAAGGGCCGTTTGGAGAATGGGCCGGCTATTACGCCAACAGGGGATTGGAGAAAGTTCCCGAACCGGTCATCCACGTCAAGAGAATCATGCATCGCACCGACCCCATTCTCACCTGCGCGCAGCCGTCTCGGCCGCCGCACGAATACTCTTTTTACCGCAGCATCGTTCGCTCCGGTCTCGTGTGGGATGAGTTAGAGAAGGCCGGCGTTCCCGACGTCAAGGGAGTTTGGTGCCATGAGGCGGGCGGCAGCCGTCTCTTCACCATCGTCTCCATCCATCAACGTTACGCCGGTCACGCCCGGCAGGCCGGTCTCCTTGCTTCTCAAGTTCACTCGGGAGCCTACGTCGGACGGTACGTCATCGTCGTCGATGAGGACATCGATCCTTCGAATACCCATGACGTTCTCTGGGCGCTCGCCACCCGTTCGGAACCGGAACGCTCTGTGGAAATCGTGCGCCGCGCCTGGTCGAGCTCCGCCGATCCCGCCTTGCCCATCGATCAGAAGCTTTTCAACTCGCGCTGTATCATCGACGCCTGCAAGCCATACGAGTGGAAGGATAAGTTTTACCCGGTGGCGGAAACCAGCCCGGAGCTGAGGGCGGAGCTGTTGAAGAAGTGGGGAGATAAAATTCGATTCTTCGGGGTTTAGCTTGAAAGAGTGTCCACCACGAAGGACGCGAAGGTCACGAAGGAAAGAAGATATCACGCGGAGACGCGGAGGGCGCGGAGAAAGGGGTTTTTGATTAGGAAATTCTCCGACCTCAGCGATCTCAGTGCCTCTGTGGTGAATACTCCTGTACAGTAAACCCGGATGAGCGAAATTTTGAACCTTGAACCGAGAGCGAGGAGGTCAAGAACATGCCGTATGAAAATCTTTTTTCTCCGATAACGATCCGGCGGATGACCGCTGCCAACCGGATCATGCGCACCTCGATGGTGTCGGGACTGGCGACGGAAGACGGGCTCGTCACCGATGTGCTCAAGCAGCGCTATCAACGGGAAGCCAAAGGCGGCGTGGGTTTGCTCGTGGTCGAGGCGGCGGTCGTCCTGCCGTCGCGGAGCTCGTACAACTTGCGCATCAGTGACGAGTCGTTGACCGACGCATTGAAGGGGCTCGTCGATGCCGTCCGGAGCGCGAACCCCGAGACGAAGATTGGCATCCAGATCATGCATTTTCTCAAGATCGCGCGCAGCGGCTGGCGCCAGAAGGTGGAAGACTTCAAACCCGAGGAGCTGCCGGTGATCGTGGGGCAGCATGTCCAAGCGGCCCGGCGCGCGGTCACCGCCGGCTTCGACTTCATCGAAGTTCATATGGCCCACGCCTACACGCTCGCCTCTTTTATCTCTAGATCGAACGGCAGAACCGACGCCTACGGCGGCAAGCTGGGAAACCGCATGCGCCTGCCGGCTCAAGTTTTCGAGGCGGTGCGCACGGAGGTCGGGAATGATTATCCCGTCGGCATCAGAATCAACGGCGAAGACTTTACCGCCTCGGGAAGCACGCTGCTGCAAAGCACGCGGGTGGCGCGGCGCTTCGCGCGGCTGGGGGTCGATTACATCAGCGTCTCCGCCGGCAGCCGATTCGAGGACGCAGCCGCGCCGGCTCCCAATATGCCGCCCGATCCGATGTCCGGCTACAGCGGTCATCGCATGAGTCCCGCGTGGCCGTTCCCGGATATGACCCATGTCTATTTATCTCAGGCGATTCGCGAACAGGTGCGCGACGGCGGTTTCAACGTGCCGGTGGTTGCCGCGGGAAAGATTCGCACGCCCCATGAAGCGGAGCGGATTTTGGCGCAGGGCAAGGCGGACTTGATCGGCCTGTGCCGTCCGCTGCTCTGCGATCCCGATTGGCCGAAAAAGGCAAGAGCGGAAAAGGCGCGAGAGATCGTGCACTGCACCTCGTGCAACTGGTGCCTCGAGGCCGACTCTCGCTACGAAAAAGTGACTTGCTCGCGTTGGCCGGAAGGCGCCGTGGTCGCCCCCGATCCCTTTGCTGCAGCGATGGCGCGGCCGTCCGAGCTGCCTGACGACGTGAGCTTATAACCGCGGCGGCATTGGAGGCCAGCAATGGCGGTCAGCGGGCGCAAGAAAGCCGCAACCAAAGATTAACAGAAAACTTTCACCGCAGAGGCTCAGGACGTGAGAAAAAATCCCTTTTGGCGAAAATCAGCAGTTGCAAGTATTTGATATTATTGAGGCCAAATTTGCAATTTTGATAGTTTTTGAATTTTTTCTCATGACCTCAGAGTACGCAGAGTTAATTTTGTTAAGTAGCCCCTCCGCGTCCTCCGCGCCTCCGCGGTGAGATTCCTGAAAATTTACGCAGGCTGAGACAACTTTGAAACATAGTACAAAGAACGATCAGCCAGTCCATCCATCATCTCCCAAGCCGATGGGTCTCACAATCGGCGCGCTGATCGATCAGGCGGCCGCGGCGGATCCTGCAAGAGTCGCGCTGGTTGGCGACCACGTTCGTCTCACGCGCGCTGAACTCCAGCAATGTGTGAATCGCCTCGCCGCCGGTTTGCTTCGCCTCGGCATCCAAAAGGGCGATGCCGTGTTGCTGCAGTTGCCCAACTGGCCGGAGTTCGTTTACTCGTACTTCGCCCTGCAGAAAATCGGCGCGGCGCCGGTCTTGCTCATCTCCGGCTACCGCCGCGCGGAAGTCGATCATCTTTGCCGCTTGACCGAAGCGACCGCCTGGATCGTGCCGCAGACCTATCGAAAAATGGACTACCCCTCCTGGATCGGTGCGGTGCGGGAGGCGAACCCGCAACTGCGCCATATCATTTCGGTCAGAGCGCAAGACGAAGATGCGAATTACACCGCGCGCCTGGAAGATCTGATGGCGCGCATTCCGGACGCCGCCGCTGAAAACGAAATTGCCGCCTGTTGTCCACAGCCGACGGACATCGCTCACATTCTTCCCTCCGGCGGGACGACGGGACTACCGAAGGCGATTCCGCGCACCCACGAGGATTACCTGTGCAACGTGAAGTTTCTTCACGACGCCGGTGAAATGAGCAACGACGACGTCTGTCTGCTCGCGGTGCCGGTGGGGCACAATCTCGCCCTGCTCAACGTCGTCGGTGCCGCTCTGGTGGGCTACCAGATCGTGCTCCTGGACTCGACTCGGCCCGAGGACATTTGCCGGGTGATTGAAGCCGAGCGCGTCACCTACTTCCCGACGGTGCCGAGCTTGCTCAAAAGAATTTTGGAGTTCGCGAGCATCGACGATTACGATCTCCGCTCGCTCAAAAAAATCTCCGCCGGCGGCGAGCCCTCCACGCCCGATCTCGTCGAGCGCGTCAGCCAAAGACTCCACGCCGCCTACATTACCGAATTCGGCATGAGCGAAGGGCCGCTCTGCCGCACCCGACTCAACGATGACCTCAAGACGGTCTGCGGCTCGGTGGGAAAACCGATCTGTCCCGATGACGAATTCAGGATTCTCGACGATGCGGGCCGGGCGTTGCCAGCGGAAGCCGACGGCGAGTTGGCCGCGCGCGGACCGGGAATCTTTGCCGGCTATTTGAAAAACCCAGAGGAGAACCAGCGAGCCTTCACGACCGACGGATTCTTTAGGACCGGCGATCTCGCCAGGTTCGACCGATTGGGAAACGTGACGATCACGGGAAGAATCAAAGACATGATTAACAGGGGAGGAGAAAAAATCAGCCCCGGCCAGGTCGAGAAGCTTCTGCTCGCTCACCCGGACATCGCGGACGCCGCCGTGATCGGCATGCCCGATCGCGCATTGGGAGAGCGGGTCTGCGCTTACATTCGACTCGCGGCCGGTAAGACCCCAACTCCTGCCGAGATCGCTGCCTTCATGACGGCCAATGGAGCCTCGAAGTTGCTTATTCCGGAGCGATTCGAGTTCGTCGATATCCTGCCGCTCACCGAGGCGGGAAAGCATGACAAGAAGGCGCTGCGCGAAGATATCAAACGGAAACTGGAACGAGAGGAGGGGCGGGAGTAGTAAGGGGTGAAGGGTAAGGAGTAAGGAGCAGGGAGCAAAGGGCAAAGAGCAGCAAGAATACGGGGGACATTCTATGAGAAAGTGGATTTTGCAGCAAAAAACCGCCTGCCGGCGATGTACCACAACGAGGATTTTATCGAGGTTGGCGGCCTCATGACATACGCGCCGAGCCTGCTTGACATGCACCAGCGCGCTGCCACATACGTCGACAAGATTCTGAAAGGCACCAAACCTTCTGACCTACCGGTAGAGCAGCCGATGAAGTTTGAATTGCTCATTAGTCTAAAGACGGCCAAGCAGATCGGAGTAACGATTCCACCGAATTTCTTAGTCAGAGCTAACAAAGTAATCAGATAGCTGGTGAGGCGTAGCAAGTTAGCAGTGAACTGAAATAAATCGCCAATCCGTATTCACCCGTTCGACTCGAGCCTCGGCCTGGGCCCGCAGGCTCGTGCTCAGGTGAGGCCGAGGAACCGCGAGAAGAGCAAGATGATCGATTGTGACCGAGGGGGAAGGAATTTGACTCCCTCCCCCTGTCCCAAGAACCTTAGTCGCTATCTCTGTCGTCGTAAAGTACCCAGGCAAGTTCACGTTGCTGGGCCACGATTTGCTCGTTTCCAAGAGGATCGTGGTCGCACGGACCGTAAAAGTCGATGATATCACCAGATGCCGCATCTTTGAGGACCGGCCGAGCCCAAGACAAAGTCTCCTCGTTAATTGCTGGAAACTTCATGTGGCAGTAATTAGAGTCCGGGAGCGCTTCGATCTTCAGGAGAACGCCTTCTTGAGCCCCCACGGGAGCAGCGCTCCAGATCAGGGCTACCACCACAAACAGAAATGGTAAAAACGACCTAACTTTTTTCATTTTTCTAACCTTCTTTCCGGCTTTACGCCAATCTTTGCACGCCTACAGATTCAGAGACGATGGGACTCAGTCGCTGCTCGGCTTTCCCAGTTTCGGCTCTTGTGGTTTCTCCTGCGGCACTTCCAGCTTGCGCTTTGCTGGACTCTCCTGTCCGTAGGTCACCGGCGCAGACAGAGTCAGCAAGAATCCGCAAGAAGCAAGGCAAATCAATACCCTCGCAAGCAGGAGCTTTTTCGTTCCTACTCGCCTTTCTTTTTGAGATTTTGAATCGCATCGCAATGAGCAGCTGCTTTTCATTGCGAATTACTTTCGATGCGGAGCAATCATGATGCCAATCGAAGCTGTCGACAAAACCCATGAAATCACGGGCTTAGTTTTCAGACCCTGGCGTGAGGTTGTTACAAAATTCACACAGTCAACTCGCTTCCTTCCCGCCAATGCAACGTAAGCAAACTGATTTACTATGTAAAATTGTGGTGGCTGCAAACGCCTACACGGCGCGGTAAATTGCAACAGCGCTTGACTCGGCACCACCCGCCGTCGAGTTCATGCTGGTTTTGTTTCTTAGAGTTTGCCTTATCTTCAAGCAACCGCATCCTCATGACCTGTCGGCTTTGGTGATCCTGTTCTCACTCGTCGTGCTGCTCATTGTGCGCCGCAACATCACTCGACGCGTTAATCATCTGATCGAGCGCATCCGCGAAATAAGGAGGGGCCGCTGGGAGCAGCGTGTCGACATTGTTGACCACGATGAAGTGTCATCACTCGCCAAAGAGTTTAATCTCATGTCGGAAGAACTTGCGCGAAGCTATTCGCAGCTCACGGAAGGGCTACAGGAGAAACTCGATCTGGAGCGAGAGCGGAGCTATCGAAGTTCAGGCGCAATTCCCGGTTGAGGCGGGGACGGATCCTGTAGTGACAAACGGCCCTAAACGGTGCCGCATTAGTTTTGAAGATGACGGTGCGGGTATGACGCTTGAATGCAGATTGCCATGGGAGTTGAACTGAAACTTTTGCTACTCGAAGCTCGTCAGGTCGGACCGCTCCTCTTTGAGCTGCATCTCTTGCCAAACTTTTTCGATATGATCTTTCACGCGCGCGCTTTCTAGCCCTTCTACCACCACAACCCGCTGGCCCCGTCGCTCGACGTAGGACTCAGCTACCTGAGAGCCGCTGTGTTTTCTTGACAATAACTGCTGATAGCTCCGCGAGAATTCATCGGCATCATTGGAGGAGTCCCAAACCGTGGCCCAAATAAAGGAAACCTCGTCGCCCCGACGGAAAGCTATGAACCGATCTCCATCCCAACCGCTGGCGACTGTCTCGGCCTCTCCCTGAGAGAAAAAACGCTTGAATAGACATTGAACCATCAGTTCCCCCAACGTATTACTCTCTATCTCTCGCCAGTCTGATGGAAATAGGCCGGAGAGGCCCGTGAGTTCTACTCTCGTCGGGAGGTCGGGAAGTTCCAGGTACTTCTCCGGGTGAAGCACTTGCTTTGTGGAAATTGGAGGAGAATCGTAGAGACGGTTGATTCCAGGCCAACCCTTCTCCTTAAAAACCCGATAAACAAAAGCCGCTCCGACTTTGTACTGAAACAGGACTCTGTCCGTAATCGCCACAGGGGTGTGGGAAAGGACCGACCGTAATTGCTCATAGCTGTCCTGAAGACTTTGGTCGATCTCAGCAGAGGGCCGTTGGTCTACACCGCCAAGGCGATAAACAAACTCGCTTAAGATCGCATCGCCCTCAGATATGGCGCGTAAGGCCAAAGTCTTGTCGTTATTATCGGATGGAGCCAACCTCGGACCCAAGGAGAAATTTTGGTCTTGCAGCGCATGAGTCAGCTCGTGCAGCAGAACGATCTCGTCCAGAGCAGTTTCACGATAAATTATGCCATCGGAGTGATTCCTACTCGCCGGCTCTCCGCTTAACACAACTCTTCTTTGCCTGGGATCGTAAAAGCCCGCGACCCGGTCGCCATAAAAGCCCAGCAGGGATCCTTTTAAATCCATGCCCCGCGGGAAAAGCCGGAGTTTCGCGTAAGCTAGAGAATGATCCTTTAATTTCTCCTCTCCGTAATTCTGAAGCAGATCGGCCTCAAGCTGTTTTTTAATTACATCCTTTTTCCCGAAGACGATTGGGATCTCCCCGGTGAATTTCAAACCGCGAACGGTAGTTAGCGCCTCTTTTATCTCTTCGATCTTCTCCTGGCGCGGCGTTAGGCCACTTGCAACTATCTGCGAGGCACATCCGGTCAGACTCAATAACAGAAAAAGAAGGAGAAAACTCGGGCTCAAAGAGTGGAGCTTAACGGGTTGGCCGAAAGCCAAGTGGCAGCACTTATTGCTCACAACGAATGTTGAAAGTTGTCGTCGTTAGTCTTGGGATTGCCAGATCAAAAACTTTATTCAGCAGAAAATATGCCATTTCAGTCATGGCCTCGAATACAGCGAATTTATTCCGAAATTGATAGAAGACTCTGAAGCTACGAAGTCAGCCACAATAAAGTTCTGATGACAATTCTTAGTATTGGGAAACTTCATTCGTATTTATGTCAGCTTAAACTCTTGTAAATTAGCCTTGATCACGCCAACCAGCAGGTTAGCGGGCAAGGAGAGACATTCGGAGTCATTGACCTATTAGTCTTGCCGTTTCGATGGCACTCGCGACCACAGTCCAAAGCCGATTGCGAACTGAACCAGCTCAAGCGTTGGGAGTTGAACAAGCTTTACCGCCATTTCAGGGAATCATTCTAAGAGGGAAGAAGAAAAGGGAGAGGCTCGATGACGAAACCGAGATTAGCTGGAAGCCTGAAATTGTCGAGATGGTGACCGCCATGCTCGGAGAGTTCTGTCAGTCGTTGTTAAAAACAGTGCCTTAACTAGCGCAACGTCGCCGTGACCTTCTGGACGATGCTGAAGTCGAACACCTGCTCTGGAAGGACCGGCTGGGCGGGCTTAATCCGGAGCGACGCATCCGCGATCATTTGCCGCTGAATATCTTCGTTCACCAACCCGTTTTCCAAGAGCGCCGGAGCTGCGATGTCGTATACGCGCGCGGCGATCTTTTCCGGCTCCTTGCCGATGTCGAGCCACGGTCCCTTGATGAATTCGATGCCGTACTTTTTGTCGGCTTTGATCAGGCGGATCGCCCGCATCATCGCACGAACCACCTTCGTTACCAACTCGGGCTGCTCGGACAGCATGGTTTTGGTTGTTGCGAGCCCTCCCTGTACGGATCGATAAACGTCGCCGGCGTCGACGAGCTTGCGAAATCCTTCGTCCTGAGCGGTGAACGTCAACGGCATCTGGAGCGGCGCGGCGTCAACGACTTTGGCTTTCAAGGCCATATAGGTGACATAGCTCGGACCCGTGGCAAGGATGGCAACCTCTTCGGGACGAATTCCGTGCGCGATCAAGATTTGGCGCGCGAGAATTTCCGCCAAGGAACCGACACCACCGCCGCCGATTTTCTTTCCTCGCAACTGTTGAACACTCGTAATGGAAGGCTGGGCTATAAGGTCAAATGAAGGCCGGTCGGTTACGGCCAACACGACTCTCATGTCTGCGCCTCTGACGGCGGCGCCAACCGCCGTGCCGGTTGCAGACGCGAATTGAAGGCTATTGCCCAGCGTCGCCTGGATCGTCTGAATCGCCTGCATCACGATCAGCTCGACTTCCAAGCCCTCCTCGCGAAAGAAGCCGCGTTCCCGCGCGACAAAGAACGGCATAGTCGTGGTGCTTCGCGCCGCCAAGCCCATGCGGATGCGCGTCAATTTGTCGGAGCGGTCAGCGGAATGAGCATTGGCAGCCGTGAATAGGCCCAGGGTGAAAGAGAGAAAGAAAAGTAGCGCGATGTTCGGCACCGAAGTCATCGTTCTCTCCTCGCGAGCGGTTCTATCAATCCCCCGCTGGTTGGGCAGTACCTTGGACCATCCTTCGACTCGATCCCCAGCCTTGGCCGGGGACTCTCGCTCAGGATTTCACCCCACGGGCGTCGTGGAAGGCGCCACGGACTTACCCGTGGGGCTCTACATGTTTTACCAGCCGTTCCAACTCCTCATACGGTTGCGCACCGACCATTAGATAACGGCCTGCGAGAAAAGTCGGCACGGCGTTGACACCCAAAGCCGCGCAGCGGCGCCAGTCATCATCGACGGCATCCTTGAACTTGCGGCTGAGCAGTACGTCGGTGGCTTCGTCCGCGGGCAGGTCATTTTCCTCGGCGATCTCGCTCAGTACCTCCGCTTTGCCGATGTTTTTCACGTCGACAAAGTAGGCGCGGAAAAGCGCGTTGGTGACTTCTTCGGCCTTGCCTTTAGTTTCCGCCCATTTCGCCAGTTCCTGAGCGAGGCGGCTGTTGTAGGACATGTTGCGCTCGGCGTTGTAGGGCAAACCTTCGCGCTCCATGTTGACTTTCATGCGCTGGTTGCGTGCGATGATCTCCGGTCCCCTGACGCTGCCTCCTTCGGGAGTCTCCGGATGGAGCGGAAAGTTAATGAACTTGATCGCGAGACCGTAATCGTTCTTCAGTTTCTCGACACGCCCGGTGACGAGGTAGCACCAGGGTCAAACGAAATCGGAAAAGACTTCCAGTACAAGCGGCTCAGACATGGCGGCCTCCTTCATCTAATAAGAGTTCCAATCGTTCCAATCGTTCAAGTCGTTCAAACCGTTCCAGACGTTCAAAGATTGGGAAAACGCAACGACAGATTCTACGGTTGTTGGCGGGCGGAAGTCAAAGGGAAAATTCGCTTGTTGCGCGGCCCGAAGTTGACAGGCAAGCAGCGGGTCGGATAGTTTCACTGTGAAAATGGCAAGCCAAACAGCTAATGACATTTTGTCGAGTGGAATCTTCCAGCCATGACGCATTCATCTCCGGCGACCCTGACGGAATTGCTGAGCGCTCGCGCCGCGCGCCATCCCGACAAACTCGCGTTGGTTTTCAAAGACCGGCGGTGGAGCTACGCCGAATTCCAGGGCGAAGTCGACCGCGCCGCCAACGGCTTTCTCCGCGTGGGCGTGGAGAGGGGAGACCGGATCGCATTTGTTCTGCCGAACTGCCCCGAGTTCCTCTTTTCGGTCTTTGCGCTGACCCAGATCGGCTCCGTCTTCGTGCCGCTCAACCCCCAGTACACGGCCGAGGAAGCGGAGTACGTGTTGCACCACTCCGAAACCTCCGTCGCGCTCACGTCCCCGGAGCTTTTGCCGCTGATCGAGTCGGTGCGGGGAAGGCTCCCTGATCTCATAAAGGTGATTGTGACCGGAGCCGCCGCATTCGAGGGCGCGCGCTCCTGGGACCAATTTTTGGCCGGTGTGCCGGCTAACGCGCCGAAGATTCACATCGATCCTGAAGACCTCGCCTCGATCACCTACACTTCGGGTACCACGGACCGGCCCAAAGGCGTCATGCTGTCCCAGTACGCATACGCTTTTGCCCCGCGGATGCGCGCCGAGGGCCTGGGCTGGACTGAGGACGACCGGGTGCTGTGCGTGCTGCCGCTTTTTCACGTCAACGCGCTTTGCCATACCTGTCTCGCCATGTTGTCGGCGGGGGGCAGCATCGTGCTTTTGGAAAAGTTCAGCGCCTCGCGCTTTTGGGTTGAGGTGCGCGCGCATGAAGTTACGACTTCGAGTTTGATGCGCACGATACCGCAGATTCTGCTCGCTTCGCCGGAAAAACCCGGTGATTCCGATAATCCCCTGCGCTACGTTGTGACGCTGCTCTCGCCGGAGATGCATGTGCGCTTCGAAGAGCGATTCGGTGTCAAGGCCGTACCGTCCTACAGCCTGACGGAAGACTTGCTGAGCGTCATCGGTCCACGGAACTTGCCGAGAGAGAAATTAGGCGCTTGCGGCTTGCCGCTGGCCCCGGAGGTTCACCGGATACGGATTGTCGATGAAGCGGAAAACAGCTTGCCTCCGGGATATCCCGGCGAGATCGTCAAGCAGAGTCCGGTCGTTATGAAAGGGTATTTCAAAAATCCCGCAGCCACCGCGAAAGCTCTGAAGGACGGTTGGCTTTACACGGGGGATCTTGGCTATCTGGACGAAGACGGTTATCTCTACTTCGTCGATCGGGTGAAGGATATGGTGCGGCGCGGCGATGAGAATATTTCGTCGGAAGAAGTCGAACGGGTATTGAATTCTCACCCCGCCGTGGCCGAATCGGCGGTGATCGCCGTGCCGGATCAGATTCGCGGCGAGGAAGTGAAAGCCTACATCGTGCTCAAGCCGCCCGCGACGCCTGAAAGCATTACCCCTGAAGAGATCTGGAATTTTTGCAAACCCCACCTCGCGGCTTTCAAAGTGCCGCGCTACATCGAGTATCGCGCCGAGTTGCCGAAGACTCCGAGCTCGAAGGTGCAGAAAAATATTCTGCGCGAAGAGAGCAAGGGGCCTGGCGCAGGGGGCTTTGATCGGCTCGCTAGGTAGTCCCATAAGACTTTCAGTTGGTTTTCCCAAGACCGTAGCCTCGCTATCTCTTTGCCGCTAAGCGGCGAATTATTCAGGGTTTTATTTTTAACGGTTTTTTTATCTTTTCGGCCGCCAATTTAATTATCATTCCGCGGCTGGGGCGATTAATTTTGGGGTGTGAAAGCGTGGCATCCAGTACGGCGAACAGCGCTATTCACGGCGCTATCGGTGACGAACACAAGGATGAAAAACTGATTGAGTAGAATCGATGAATCAAGTGACCAAAGAATCATTCAAAAAACTGGTGTTTGGAAAAGCGAAGGATCCGCTCGATCCGAAAGTGTTTCATCAAATCTCATTGGTGGCGTTTCTGGCCTGGGTTGGGCTGGGCGCCGATGGTTTGAGCTCATCGGCCTACGGGCCCGAGGAGGCCTATCTGGCCTTGGGCGAGCATTTCTTCCTCGCCCTGCCTCTCGCTATCCTCATGGCGGTGACGGTCTTTGTCATCTCCGCGAGCTACAGCCAAATCATCGAACTCTTTCCAACCGGCGGCGGGGGATATTTGGTCGGCACAAAGCTGTTGGGTGCAAAAGTCGGATTGGTTTCCGGGTCCGCGCTGATCGTCGACTACATGCTGACGATTACCATTTCCGTGGCGAGCGCGGGAGATCAGCTATTCAGCTTTCTCCCGGCCTCGATCCACGGGGCGAAATTGGCCACCGAATTCGTTCTGATCCTTTTTCTAATTTACCTCAACCTTCGCGGCACCAAAGAATCGGTGCTTTTTCTGCTCCCTATTTTTCTCCTCTTCGTCGTAGCTCACCTTTTCGCTATTAGCCTGGGGATCGTCCCACAAGCGTCAAACATTCCGGTGCTCACCTCTACGACCTATCAGAAGTCCATCGGGGATATTCAGGGCCTCGGGTTGTGGGCAACCCTTTTCATCGTCCTGCATGCTTACAGTCTCGGCGGCGGGACCTACACGGGCATCGAAGCAGTCAGCAATGGTCTTCAGGCCCTGCGCGATCCTAGAGTTGAGACCGGAAAAAAGACTATGGTCTATATGGCCACCTCGCTCGCTTTCACCGCCAGCGGTCTGCTGCTTTGTTATTTGTTAAACCAGGTTTCCCCTGAAACCGGCAAGACACTGAATGCCAGCCTGTTTGCAAAAATCTACGGCGGCTTTTTCTCAGGCGATCTTGCTTATGTTCTTGTGGTCGTAACTCTTGTTACCGAGGCGGCCATTCTTTTGGTCGCAGCCCAGGCGGGATTCATCGATGGGCCGCGGGTTCTCTCCAATATGGCGATAG
>Ga0326597_10000444_pt1 | contig 73989 bp, 79 predicted proteins | sample RVTome_12_FD_203789 | JGI IMG/M metagenome (GOLD analysis project Ga0326597, IMG submission 203789) | Soil microbial communities from uranium-contaminated site in the Upper Colorado River Basin, Wyoming, United States - RVT100D185 | ecosystem: Environmental > Terrestrial > Soil > Contaminated >...
CCGGGGTGGTTCCCCTCCTAGTCTAGGAGGGGTGGCACGACGTGCCGGGGTGGTTCCCCTCCTAGTCTAGGAGGGGTGGCACGACGTGCCGGGGTGGTCATCCCTCATCCCTTCCCCTTCTCCCGAGAGGAGAAGGGCAAGCTCGAGCCTCCCCTCTCAGCTTGGGAGAGGGGCGGGGGTGAGGATTGGGAGAGGAATAGGGTGAGGAGAAAGTACGCCTTTCCGCGTCATGCATCATCGCGTCACGCTCTACCGTGTCACGCTTCGCTGCGTCACGCCTCATCGCGCTTACCGCGTCACGACTCACCGCGTCACGGTTTACCGTGTCACGCCTCATCAAACAAAAGAGGGACAAAAAAAGCCCCGACCAAAGTCGGGGCTTTTTTCTTGATCTTGACGAACTATCTTGTGCCCGTAGTAGCCGTAGCCGCCGCCGTTACCGGGAGAGCATCATCGTCATCGTCGGCTACATTAGCAACAACAACGACTGCCACAACAATAAGCCCGACTGTAGCAGCCATCCCGAGGCCAAACAATCCGGCAGGCGGAGGACCCCCTTGAGCGACCTGCATCGGCTGCTTGGCCGGCGCCGGCGCTTGCTGAGCCAGCAGGCTAGCCGCCGGAAAAGCCAAGGCCAACGACAAAACTATCGCAAGCATCTTCTTCATAATCCGTCTCCCTAAGAAAAAATTAACCTGTCGGCAGCGATTCTAAGCCCTGAAACGCCCTTTAAGCAACCCCCACGCATGAGCTCGAGTTCCAGCCTTTAAATGCGCCTTACGACCGATATACATCCAGGTTTGCCGATCTATTCCATTTACCGTAAGATATTGATAATTATCCATTATCTTGAAGGCCTTAATGAAACAGGACGCTCCCCATCCATGCCACAGCCTCGAATGGTTATGAAGATATGACGTTAACCGCTTTTCTTACCCACCTGCTATTTGCCATAGGCCTGTCGGGACTGTCGTTTGCCCTCACCCGTTTCATGCTCGTTCGCGTGCGGGTAATGGACCTGCCGAATGACCGGTCTTCCCATACCCTGCCAACCCCGAAGTCCGGTGGAATCGCCATCGTTGCGACCTTCCTCATAGGCGTGGTGGTCATATTTCTTTTTGCCGACAAATCGCTCATCAGGCAGGACTACTTCCTCGGCTTCGTCGTGTCCGCATTGCTGATCGCCGGCATCTCTTTGTACGACGATGTCCACGACAAGCCGTTCATCATCAAGCTGGTCACCCAGTTCCTGGCCGTCTTCCTCGTCCTGGCGTTCGGCATCGTCATCGATCAAATTGCCCTGCCCTTTGTCGGGCTCATTGCATTGGGGGGCTGGGGATTTCCGCTTTCATTTCTCTGGATCATTGGACTGACGAATGCGTTCAATTTCATGGATGGCCTGGATGGACTGGCCGGGGGGACGGCGGTCATCGCCAGCGCCTTTTTCTGCGTCATCACCTTCAGCCAGGGCAGCACGTTTGTGTACATCACCTGCTACGCGCTGGTTGCCGGGGCGTTCGGCTTCCTGATCTACAATTTTCCTCCAGCGCGGATTTTCATGGGGGATGTGGGCAGTACTTTCCTCGGCTTCACCTTCGCCGTGCTGGCCATCATCGCCGCACGCTACGATCATTCTCATACCTCGTTCATGGTCATGCCGTTGTTGCTGTTCAACCTCATCTACGACACGTTTTTCACGTTCATGCGGCGGCTGTTTGCCGGGGAGCGGGTCATAGACGCGCACCGCACGCACCTGTACCAGCTTTTCAACCGGCTGGGTTACAGCCACCGCACGGTCAGTCTGTTCCATTACGCGCTATGCGTTCTGCAAGGTGCAGCGGCGGTATGGATGGTCAATATCCCGGGAGCCGAAAGGACGCTGGTTTTTATTCCCTTCCTGCTTTTCCAGTTGCTGTATTCTTGGATCATAATCAGCCGGGCGAGGAACGCAGGACTTTTGTGATGGGTAGTAGCCATCTCCACCCCCTCACCCTAACCCTCTCCCAAGGGGAGAGGGGATTTTCTCCCTTCTCCTCTCGGGAGAAGGGTGGGGATGAGGGGGCAGCGGGCAGCGAAATCGTTTTTGAGATGGCTCCTGGTTATATCAGTCAATTGAGATTGAATCGAGGTTCGTGGTGCCAAGTGGATTGAAGCGATATCTCCCGGCCCTGTTGATCGCGCTCGCCGCGGTGGCGACCCTGGTCGCCATCGCGGCATTCAAGAGCGCCCTTTACTACCCCACCGTAAGAATCACCGGGCCCGAGCAGATCGATATCACGTTTCTCTTCAGGGGCAGGAGCGACAAGATCCGCTGCGAAACGCTGACGGCCAACGTCGCCAACAGTATCCTCTCCGTTTGCCCGATGTGCCAGATCAAGGAAAGAGCCTGCCTCGACGCGCTCGGCTTTCAACAGCGCAGGATGCTGTCCGCCGAACCTCTGGACCTGGCCTCCTCCCGCATGCCCGACGGCGGCGCGATAACTTACCAGGCGGCAAGCCCCGGCGCCGCTCTCGCTCTCTGCCAGGCGAGCGAAAAACAGGCTTCTTCGTTGTTGCAGGGCGGGCGCGTCGTTTGTTATCCGCCCAAGTCGGTACGACCGGTTCTCCGCACCCAGGAAAAATTTTTCGCCGGTTCCAATTTCTATTTCGGCTTGCTGCTGCTCGCCGTGGGCGGCATCGCCTTCGGCATCGCCTGCTATCTGATCGCCCGCTACGAGGACCTTCAAGCGCACCTGCGGTCGCTCCCACGAAGCGTCAAGCGCATGATCATGCTCGGCGTGGACATCGCTTTGCTTCCCGCCGCGCTGATTACCGCGTTATTCGTCCGGCATGGCAAGCAGTGGCTGGAGCTGGACGGCCTGCCCCTGATGCTCATGCTCGCGCCAATGATTGCGATCCCGGTATTCGTCAAGCTCGGCATGTACCGCGCGTTCATCCGTTACCTGGAGTTGCGGATGGCGCTGACCGTGTTCAGCAGCGTCTCGGTGGTGGTGCTTGTGCTTCTCGGCATGCTCCACCTTCTCGGAATCGACAGCCTCACGATGGAGGATGCGATCGTGTACTGGCTGGTCGCGCTGCTCTATATCGGCGGAAGCCGGATGGTCGCGCGTGAGTACCTGCGCCAGCCCGGCGACCCCGACAAAGCGCCGGACCGCGTGATCATTTACGGCGCCGGCGATGCCGGCGCTCAGCTTGCAATTTCGCTCAAGAGCCATGCCGGATTGACGCCTGTTGCATTCATCGACGACAACCAGGATTTGGCGGGCAGCATTCTTTACGGGATCAAGGTCCACCCTGCGGGCAGCTTGCCGACGCTCATCAAGGAACTGGAGATCCGGCAGGTCCTGCTGGCAACGCCGTCCGCGTCGAAACGGCAAAGAAAAGACATCTTTGACCGCCTCGAGCACCTGGGCGTGAGAATCCGCTCAATCCCGGATCTTTCCGCTCTGATCCAGGGGCGCGCGCAGATCAGCGATATCCAGGACATCAGCATCGAGGAGCTGATCGGGCGGGACCCGGTGCCTCCGGTCCCGGGGCTGCTTCTGAAGTGCATCGAAGGCAAAATCGTGCTGGTGACCGGGGCCGGCGGATCGATCGGGTCCGAGCTCTGCAGGCAGATCCTGGCGCTGGCGCCGAGGAAGCTGATATTGCTGGAACTGTCAGAATACGCGCTCTACTCCATTCACGAGGAGCTGGCCGCCCATAAGGAAAAGTTCGCTTTCTCCGCGGAAATTGTCCCGGTGCTGGGCTCCGTCATCTCGAAAAACGTATTGCGCCGCGTCCTGGTTCAGCACCAGGTGAACACTATTTACCACGCCGCGGCGTACAAGCATGTCCCACTGGTGGAAGCCAACCCGCTGGAGGGCATCCGGAACAACGTAATCGGCTCGCTGCGCGCCGCCGAGGCGGCCATCGCGGAGCAAGTCGAGACGTTCGTGCTGGTTTCGACCGACAAGGCGGTGCGTCCCGCGAACATCATGGGGGCGAGCAAGAGAATGGCGGAGCTTATCGTGCAAGCCATCGGCAGCAGCGGCAGGACACGCTGCTGCATGGTGCGGTTCGGGAACGTGCTTGACTCCTCCGGGTCAGTCGTGCCGCTGTTCCGCAAACAAATACAGGAGGGGGGGCCACTGACGGTCACCCACCCGGACGTCACCCGCTATTTCATGACCATTCCGGAAGCGGCGCAGCTCGTGCTGCAGGCGGGCGCCATGGCGAAGGGCGGAGACGTGTTCGTCCTCGACATGGGCAGCCCGGTGAAGATCCTGGATCTCGCGCGCAGGATGGTCCACCTCAGCGGGGGCACGGTGCGGGACAAGGAGCATCCGGCGGGGGACATCGAGATTCGCTTCACCGGGTTGCGCCCGGGAGAAAAGCTTTACGAGGAATTGCTGATCACGAACAGCGTGTCCGGCACGGACCATCCCCTGATCCTGCGGGCGATCGAAGAAGCGGTTTCGTGGACACCCCTCCGGGCTTCGGTGAGCGCTATCGAAGAAGCCTGCGACCAGCTCGAGGAAGCAAAAGCCGTCTCGATCCTGCTTTCGATCGTGCCGGTTTCCGAGCGGGCGGAAAATACGGATCCCGGGATATCCGATGCCGAGAACCGGCGATCGCCTGCACTGAAGCTTGTAAGCTAGCCGTTACCTCGCAGATAGAAATGTCTGCGGCCGCGCCTTATCGGACGGCTTCCCGCACCACCGCATCGATGACATCACCCGTAAAGGCGATCGCGTCGGCCGATAAAGTCGGGTGCACCATGAACGCCAGACTGGTTTCGCCGAGTTCCCGCGCGACCGGCAGCCGATCCCGTGGTCCGAGGCCGGCGTCCTTGAAAGCCCTTTCAAGATAAATCTCGGAACACGATCCCCCTGTGCATGGCACCCCGCTAGCGTTGATTTCATCCATCAGGCGATTGCGGCTCCAATCCGGCTTGAGCTGCGCTGTTTCCAAGAAAATATAGTACCTGTAATAGGAGTGAAATACAGTATCGGGCGGCACGGTCAGCCGAATACCCGGCGTGTCGGCCAAGCGGGAATTAAGCGCATGTGCATGCGCTCGACGTTGCTCGACCCAGCCGGGTAGCCTGCGAATCTGGATTCGACCGATTGCCGCCTGCATTTCAGTCATGCGCCAATTGGTTCCGAATGACTCTGTAACCCAGCGGAACCCCGAAGCGTGCTCCCGCCTGTAAGTCGCATCGTAACTTCGCCCGATATCCTTATAGGCCCAAGCACGCTCCCACGCTTTTTCGTCGTCGAGCACCAGCATTCCACCCTCACCGCCGGTGGTGATGATCTTGTCCTGGCAAAACGAGAACGCGCCAGCGTGGCCGAAGGACCCGACCGGTTTCCCCTGATAGCAGGCGCCATGGGCCTGGGCGCAATCCTCGATCACCACCAGGTTGTATTCCGCAGCGAGCGCCATGATTTCATCCATGGGGCAAGGCCAGCCCGCCAGATGGACCGGGATGATTGCGCGCGTCCTTGGCGTCAGGACCGCCCGTATGGATTCGGCCGTTATACACTGGCTGTCGCGATCCACATCCGCGACCACGGGCACGGCGCCGCGCATGACCGCGCAACTGGCTGAAGCTATGTAGGTACGGCTGCTGGTAATGACTTCGTCTCCAGGCCCGATGCCGAATGAAAGCAAGGCCAGCTCAAGCGCAACAGAACCATTGGCCACGGCAACGCCATGGCGCCGACCGGTATGCGCCGCGTAGTCCCACTCGAAATCGCGACCGATTTCCCCGGTCCAATAATTGACCTTGTTGGACAGCAGGACAGCGGAAACCGCGTCGATTTCTTCCCGTGTGAAGTTCGGCCATGAAGTAAAAACAGATGCATCGAGTACTTTCATAACGCTATTCACTCCCCTTCGGCATGGGCCGGGCCGGCACTCCGATCATCGTCAAACCGTCCGTAACATCCGAAATGATTGCAGCTCCCGCACCCACCGTCACGCCAGTCCCGATCCTTACCCCATGCCGCACTGCGCTGCCGATACCAATCCAGCTAGCCTCGCCAACGTGAACGCCGCCGCCCAGATTCGCTCCCGGGCAAATATGCACACCATCGCCAAGCACGCAGTCATGATCAATCGTGGCGCCGGTATTGACGATGCACCCCATTCCAAGGCGGGATCCGATATTGACGATCGCGCCGGCTACGATAAGACAACCTTTTCCCAAAACTACGTCCCTACTGATAACAGCCGATGGGTGTACGACAGTTGCAATATCAACGCCAGCTGCCGTCAGCCGGCGCAACCATGTCAGCCGGGTTATGGCATGGCCAATCGCTACAAAAGCGCTACAGCCGGAGTCCGCCGCATCAACTAAAGAGGACCCGGTTCCCACCGCTCGCCACTGCCCGCAAGTGTCGAGCGCCGGCCAACGGTCATCAAAAAATAACAACTCCGACCAGTCGCCGCCAGCCCGGGCGCAGTCCCCTACGACTTTACCGTGCCCCCCCGCACCAAGAATCAGAAGTCGCTTGCTCATCATTGACTCGAAAGCTCCGAGCCGCTGCCGCTGAACCGTTCCATCGTAACGTTTCCGTCCTGACTGATCCCTTCTCGCCTGATAACCTTGCCCGCCGTCAACCAGAGAATCGTCAAATCCAGCCAAAACGAGCGATTTTCCACATACCAGACGTGGAACTCAAATTTTTCTTCCCATGACAGCGCGTTCCGACCGTTCACCTGTGTCCATCCTGTCATGCCTGGTTTTGCCGCATGACGACGGGCTTGGCGCGCATTATACAAAGGCAGGTATTCCACCAAGAATGGGCGTGGCTCCACCAAGCTCACGTCACCCTTTAGGATGTTGAAAAGCTCAGGCAGATCATCGAGACTCGTCGATCGTAGAAACTGGCCTCAACTTTGTGAGGCACCCCGCATCAGGAAGCAGACTCCCCGTACATTTCGTGCGTCGGTCATAGTGCGAAACTTGATAAACATAAATTGTATTACAACGCGTACATTCATTTCGTTGTCGGCAAGCCGAGGATTTTGCAATAAAGTCCAACGTACCTGGGCGCGATCGAAATCCAAGCGTATCGTCTCTCAACGAAGTCTCGCCAGGCCGCAGCCAGACGTTCAAGCACACCTGCCTGGGCGAGAAGAGAAATTAATCCATCCGCTATGCCCGTTACTGTAGCTGGCACCTCAAGCCTCGGATCCACCAAGCGCACGCCGCCGAACCCGCATTGGTCAGTCAAAAGAACGGCAGTACCGCAAATTCCGGCTTCAAGAGCTACGATGGACATCGCCTCCTGACGCGATGGAACGACCAATAGCTTGGCGAAGCGGTAAACACCCTTTTTGTCATCGCCATCCACGTAACCCAGAAAATGGACGCGTTCCGCTATCCCGTTATGTTCGGCGATTCTTCGCAACTCGGATAGCATTCCACCGTCCGGCCCAGTGAAGATGAGGTGGTAGTCCGGCAGGCGGTCGCGCACCAGGATAAAGGCCTCCAACAAAAGATCGGGGCCTTTGACCGGGTGGAGGCGCCCCATGAATAGAATCGCTGGCGCGACAGGCAGGCCGTGCCGGTTCAGGAAAGCTTCAGTATCTACTGCCGGAAAGTCTTCCTCGCACACACCGTTCGGAATCACGGTAACCCATGAGGCGGGAATCCCGTAGCGCTCAAATTGCCGGGATTCGTCGGACGTGACGGCAATCCACGCGGAAGCATTACGGATGATCGCGTTACCGATCACAAGGTTGTAAAGTCGCTTTAGCCAACCGGATCGTCCGAACAGCGGCAAAGCCCCCGCCGGACAAACTACATACGGTTTTCCGGCAAGGCGAATAGCTAGATACACAAGTGCATTGATTACGGTCCAATGCGACATCAGGTGGATGATATCGGCCTCTTCTACCAGTCGCCGGACTGTGTTCCAGCCCAAGCGGGGCAAATAAAAACGCCTCCAGAAGCAGGCCAATGCTACGACTCTTACCGGCCTGAGCGCAGAGATCCTCAGATTATCCAGACCGATATCGAGAGTCAACACGGTGCATTGCACACCCTCCTTGGCCAGGAAACGACTCATCTGGAACGTCCGCTCAGCGACACCCGCGCCCGTCTTGCGGTCGAGGGTTGCAACTACGTTTAGCACATGCAACAAGCCGCGCCTCATCCTAAGTGGACAATAACCTCGGCACCATTCGACACCCGCGCCACCGCCCGCTCATCGCAGGCGTCGCCCTCGATAAGCCGTACCTGAGGAAACGGGTCGAGATTCTGGCGGAACCCCGACGAGAGGTCGTCAAGCACTACGACTTCGTGTCCTTCCGCGACGAACAGCGCGACTACATTCGACACGATGAAACCGGCACCACCCGTGACGAGCACTTTCAAGACACACCTCCTGAATCATGGTTTGGCGGATCGAGATCTGTGCTTGAGCCGACGGATGGCAAAAATCTCCTGGCTACCACGGTGTTGAACAAAGTCAGGAACTTCTCCACACCGACTGCCATAGAAAGATTATGAGCATAAAACTCGCTTCCGCGTTTTCCCATTTCATCCAGGGTGGCAGATGGCAAACCGGCCATGCGAAGTACCGCATCGGCGATAGACTCCTCGTTCCCGGGAAGCGCGCAAAGACCGGCTCCAGATCTTTCGATTAGACGCGCTGCATCTCCCTTGACTGCCATCAAGATCGGCTTTCCTGCCGCCATGTATGCCTGGGTCTTGGCGGGAATGGTAATCTCAAAAAGCGTTTCGTCCTTGAGGTGCACCAGCAATACGTCTGCGGCGGCGAGCACTTTGCCGACCTCCGTGACGGGCATTCTCGGCAGAAAGCGCAAGTTGCCGACCTGGAGCTCTCTGGCCAGGACTTTCAAATTCTCCAGTTCGATCCCGTCGCCGACGAATACGAATTGGATGCGCGGGTCAATCAATTGAACACGGTTGGCAGCCCTGATGACAGCATCCAGCGCCTGGGCCTTGCCCATATTCCCGGCATATACCACATTGAAGCGTTCACCCATGCCATATTCATTCCGATTGACGTGCGTCGGCAGGCGCAGTGCGTGCTCGTCGCACCAGTTGAAAACAATCTCGATCTTTGCAGAAGGAACTCCCCTTTCAATCAATTTCTGACGGAATCCTGGCGTCACAACCGCAATTCGGGACGCCCGGCGGTATATCCACTGACACACTTTGCCGGCCCAACCCAGTACTCGCTTGCTTCGGATCATGCCACTCGCCTCCAGCGAATCCGGCCAGAGATCGCAGATGTCCACCACAAATGGCGTTCGACGGATCAGGCTGACCACGGCTGCGGCAAAGGCGACGGACATGGGCGGGTTATATACATAAATGACATCAGGCTTGCGCACCCCGAAGATTCCGTAAAGGCAGGCGGACGCCGCGAAACTCACATAGTTCAAGACACGCCGGATCGCAGACGAATCATGACTGGGGTACAGCGGGACCCTGTTCACGCGAACCTCATCGATTATTTCCTTTTGCAGCCATTTGATCTTGTAGTTGGGGTAAAGCTTGCCTCCCGGGTAGTTGGGAAACCCTGTAATGACCTCCACCTCGTGCCCGGCACGCTTAAGCGACTTTGCAAACACCAACCCCTTGAACGTGGGTTCGGGCTCAAACCACTGTGAAATCAATAAGATATGCATTTTCAACTGATCGGATTGGAGCTGCGCTGGTCGGTGGAAAATATCGCCTGGTGCCAGCTCTAAAACAGGCTGTAATAGAGCAGCCCGTAGAACTCACGCAAGGCCGCCTCAGTCCTGCTGAGGCTGGCGGCATTCGGCAGGAATTTCAGAACGGAGATTCTTTCTCCAGCCGACACCCTGAAGTCAACAGGAAAAGGGGTGGCATTCACGCCGGCACGAGCAAAAAGCATCACCGCACGTCGCATTCCATAGGCTGACGTGACGAGCAAGACTCGCGGATTGGCTTTGGCGCCGAACCGTGAAACCAGCAAGCCTGCTACTGCGCGAGCTTCTTCGTCGGTATTCACTACCCGCGCCGTCGTCAGCACATTTTCGCGCGGAACGCTCAGGTCCGCGGCATAACGGGTCAAAACCTCTCCCTCCGGTTCCACATCCGGCAACCACGGGGCCCAGCCCCCGGTAAAGATCAATAGCGGCGCCTTGTTTGCCTTGTACAGCTCGACCCCGCCATAAAAACGATCCGCATCCCCCCATTCGCTCACGGTGGGGTCGCCTGGCGGCTGCATGCGGCCCCCGCTCAACACGACGATGGCGTGGCTTTCTGGCGCTGATGAAATCGGCTGTCGAACTTGCCAGCCTTCAGCCGCACGCATTACCGCATCGCCCACAATAGGTGTGCTGGCCAGCCAGAGCACGGCGATTCCGATCCAGCAGAGCATTCTTCTTTGCAGCACAAGCCCGGCCACGACCAGCAGGAGCGTGATACCGGTGGGAAGCAGGAAAAGCGGAAGAACCTTGTGGAAATAGATCATGCTGGGGCCGCTGCCTCCGGCACTTCCGTAATACGATTCGCAAGCAGCCGTCGAACGAACTCACGGATTGCCACGCCAGGCCCGTATCCCGGCTCGGCACATTCCAGAACTGCGGGACCAGCGATCGTGCGAGATAGGATCTCTGAGCTCACTTCGAAAAGACACTGGCTGCCCGGCTAAAAAACATCCGACATTACCAGCAGGAGATCAAACGCGCGCTGCCGTAACGCCCCCAGAACCCTTTCATGGTCTCGTTTCCCGCAGAAGGACGAAGGCCTCGGCCGCACTCGTTCCGATATGGGCGCCCCGTAGCCTGGCCAACGCCCTCAGTCCCTCGATCGAGCGTGGCTGATTGTCCGGCTGCAACTGGGAGCGGTAGGCCCGCATGGCCTCTAGCTTACGCTCAAGATGCTCTGAAATATCCACAAAAACCGTCGGCTGAAAAGAGGGAAGGTAGGGAGGCGCGAGATTGGTCCCGGACAGGATTTCGTAAGCAAGCACGCGTTTCACCTTCCGGCCGAGCGGCAGATAGGGGCGCACGGCGACAATGGCAGCATAGGATATGGCTTGATGGTCCTGGTGCAAGTCGTGCGGGAACGGCACGTAGATTTCGTCAGGCTCCACCTCCTGCACCACCTCGGCAACGACCTGGTTGATTTTCCAGACCGGAAAATGGTCGAGGCAGGCCGCTGGCAATTCCCGAAACATCAGCTCGGACACGCCGAGGATGTCGCACGCGGCTCGACACTCCTTCCGAATGGAGTCCCAAGATTCCCGCGGCCACAGTGGGTGTTTCTCCTCTCCGTGACCTGTCATCACCGCTACTACCACCCGCTCCCCTGCCGCAGCCGACTTGGCGATGGAACCGCCAGCACCGAGCACTTCATCGTCAGCGTGAGGAGCCAACACCAGTATAGTCATGAACGCTGCTTCCTCTTACGAAGGAGTTGCAACCGCGGTGGGCGCTCCCTTTGTATCACGCAGAGCGCGCGAGCAATTTTCCGAATTGATGGTTCACCGCAACGAGAAGATCCGAATCACCAAGTTAGGCGGCCCCCAACCGATCGGCGCATTCCAATGACTCAGTGTATGCGAAAACTCGTGATTTTCAATAGGTTATCACGCCGTTTCCGGAATCCAGGAACCCAGTATCAACCAGGGGAAACACTTTCCGCCGTTGATAGCTGGAAAGGAATAAAAGGGCGCATCAAACCCCCGCTTGCTTAGCCCAGGACAGATATTCCACCAGGCCCTCGCGCAATGGAACCTTGGGATCGTAGCCAAACGTGTCCCGCGCCTTCTGCACGGAAGCGAGGCTATGACGCACATCGCCGGGACGAGGCGGTCCATGCTCGATCTTTGCAGGAATTCCAGTCACCTCACGCATAAGTGACGCCAAGTGGTTAATCGTCACTCTGGTGCCGCTTGCGACGTTAAAGGCGCCCCATGCGCCGGAAATTTGTGATGCGCGGTAGTTGGCTTCAGCCACATCACGGACATTCACCAGGTCACGAGTCTGCTCCCCGTCGCCAAATATAACGAGCGGCTCTCCCGCAAAAAGTCGATGCGCGAAGATGGGAATGACATTGCCATAGGCATCGTAACGCTGGTTCACACCATAGACGTTGAAGTATCGCAGACACATCGTTTCGAGCCCATGGAGCTTGCTGTACGCGAGGCATAGTTTCTCGGCACACAGCTTGCTCGCTCCGTACGGCGAGTCCGGCTCCACGGGATGATCTTCATAAATCGGCATCGTCTTCAGCTCGCCGAATATGCCGGCAGATGACGAGAAAACAACTTTGCGAACCTTTGCTGCCCGAGCCGCCTCGAGAATGCGCAACGTTCCAATGACATTGATTTCAGAGTCTTCAACCGGATGATTGATTGAGCGGGTATTTCCCACCGAAGCTGCGAGATGGAAGACAGCATCAGATCCATCAATGGCTTTTGCCACGGCAGCAGGATCCCGCACGTCACCTTCCACAAATCGAATGGGCAGGCCCTTGCTGTTGACTTGATGGCCACTGGACAAGTTGTCCAGCACCGTCACCTGGTGGCCTCGATCAAGAAGGAGTCGCACGAGATTCGAACCAATGAAGCCCGCCCCACCGGTCACCAGCGCGTTCATGCAATCTCCACTGAAATATCTCTATTTATTGCGGCGAATCAACAAATTATATCTCACTTCCATGTGACCCTGGCGGCGCGAACAATCTGGAAAACCTGAGAAGACTTCTACTCTTCCGTCAGCGCGTTTCTTGCGCGCCTGCATCCCCGGCTCACAAAAAAACACCTGATTCAACTCATAGTCGTAGTTCTGCCAGGATTGCACCAGCACATGCTCGGCCTGCAGATCCAGTTCCGCGATGACACGGTCAGCTTTGAAATAGGCTTTGCGGAGACATTCTCATCATCTTGATTTGCTACGATCCGACACAATTTTTCTCACAGCTTCTGCTACCCCAAACGAATACTTGAAGCCCTCGGAACAAAGCCGACTGGACGAATACCTGACGCTTCCCCGGTTGCCCGCCCGACGCGTCAGCCGCCTGAGCATATGCGGAATAGCCACCGGTAGATGCGGGAATGGAGTGACAACGTTTCCGTCCTTGCCTGCCGCCGATGCCTGGTAAAGCCGCCACAGGTTGGCCACGGTGTTCAAAGGATCATGATCCAGGGATACGAAGAAGAGCTGCGAATCCCGGGAAGGTCGATCCATGAAATACATCGCAGCTGCCGCCACATCTTCGGCGTGAACGATATGCGCGCACTCCCCGCCTTTGACGAAGGCCTTCAGCCTGCTCTTGAACGACCCGTTGGCGGGCAACTCCATCTCGCCGAGGTGATTTTCGTCCACGACATTGGTCGGCCGCAGAATGACCGTGCTGCACCCGGCAACTGGACGGCCGGCAATTCGTTCGGCCTCCAACTTGGTAACCTCGTAGTCATTCTGTGGATCGCATGGAGTGGATTCGTCAACCCATTCCTGTGAAGTGCGTCCAACAACGCCCGCACTGCTGATGTGGCAAAAATAATTGACACGGTGCTGCGAAACCAATTTCACAATTCGTTTTGTGCCGAGAACATTGACCTCGCGCATTTTCGATGCGTCTTTAATTTCAGCGGCACAGTGAAATACCATGTCTGCGCCAGAAATAAATTTCTCCAGTTCCGGTTCGTCTGACAATCCCGCTTTGAAGACCTGCACCCTGGGATTCAGGTATTCGCCACGGGTCAGGACTCTCACTTTGCAGCCGCGCATCAACAGTCCCCGGACGATGCGGCGCCCGATCATGCCGGAAGCGCCGGTCACGCAGGCCGTGATCGGGTTGTCGGGAGCGGCGTCATTCATCATTTTCTGAAATGCAAAAGCTACCCAGGCAATAAATCTGCCTTTGCAGGTTCGAAATGCTTTGGCGCGACCCCTTCCGGAACCCGGCCATGCGATGACCTTCTCAAACGGCTATTGGCCGTGATGACTATTGCCAAGCTGAATGCAAAAAGATGCATCCCGCCTGGAATGAGAACAATCAGGTAATGCGCACTCGATAAAGCCCATGCCGCACATAGAATAATATTGACGAACAACAAAGAGCTCCAGGCAGCCACATTCAGTTCACGGGCATTCCTGAATCTTTGATAACGCATGAACCCGGCGATCAAAATGCTCGAAAGCCAGATAAACAGCAAACCCACCACGTATACCCCGCCTATGTAAGCCACGGTAGCGAACCCCAGCTCACCGGATTCGAGCGCCTCTCTATCGCTTCCGTGTCCAAAGAAAAACTGCATTGGCTGGGCATCCAGCAAATTTACAAAGGGGATGGTCAATAGCCACCAATAGAGGTCGAACGATTGGGCTAACGCGCCGCCTTCATAAAATTGATAGAAGATCGTCGGCAAAAATGCATCCAGAAACAGATACGCGATGAGCGGCAGAAGCAACATTGTCAAGACCTTGACGTATAGATTTGCCCTGATCATCCAGATTGCCGCGAAGAGAATAATAAGGATCACCAGGGAAGTATTGCTGGTTACCACGAAGAACAGCAGGAATAGCAGAGTCAGTACCAAGAAATTAGAACGGCCCGGCTTTCCACCTGAAGCCAGATAGAAAAGCAAAAAGGCCGCCATGACTAAATGACCGGCAGCCTGGCCCTGTAACAGCATGGAATTGGGCGCGAAGTTTCCGAATCGCGGGTCAATTCTGACAAGGAGCGCGAAGTAGATGTCCCGGTAGCGATCGCCGGAGAGCGCGCTTAAAACATACCGAAGGTCGAAATAAAACAACAGCAACTCGATAATTATGAAACCGACATGAAACAAATATACCCACTTCAGCTGGCGCAAAAGCTCGCCCGGGTTCACGGACGAATGGGTGAGGAAAATCACGTATGCAAGCGTGACCGGCACAACCACCAGGAAGCTGATGAGAAAGTGCATCCGGTGTAGAATGAACAGCACGACAAGACACAAGCAGAAACACAGCGTGAACACCCACGATGGCAGGCTGATTCGCAGGTGAAGTTTCCGATCAAGAGCTAACGCGATTCCGGCAAAACAAATTAGTGCCAGATCAAAAAAATACGCGGGCACGTTGGAATTTGTGAGCCCATCGACCCACGGCACGAACGCGGCAGCAAGAGCCGAATAAAACGGCAATCTCGCGGATGAAATTTTCATGTGTTGTTGGATGGCGGACGATGATCGAACGGTTTCGCGGGGCGGGGCCTGGAGAATCGCGGAACGGGTGATTGATAGGGATAATATTGCGGCCCATGACTAGTGACAAGCTGTTTTGAGAAGCTATGAAGAGTTTTTCCAGCAACCCCACCCTTCCCCGCAAGATCTGGAGCGCGCTTACTCCCGCCGAACGGCGCGGCGCGGGGGTGTTGCTGGGCTTGATGTTCATCGGCATGATGCTGGAGACGCTCGGCGCGGGTCTGGTGATCCCGGCGATTGCACTGCTCACGCAACGCGATTTCGCAAGCAACCATCCAGCGCTGCAGCCGGTCATTCAGGCCCTCGGAAATCCCGACCAGCAGACCCTTGTCGTCGGCGGAATGCTGGTGTTGGTCGGGGTCTATCTCGTCAAGGTCCTGTTCCTCGCGTTTCTAGCCTGGTGGCAGATGCGCTTCGTCTTTGGCGTGCAGGTACAACTCTCGCAGCGGCTGTTCGCGACCTACTTGCGGCAGCCGTATACCTTTCACCTGCAACGCAACTCGGCGCAGTTGATTCGCAATGCTACCGGGGAGGTGAGCATATTTGCCTTTCAGGGAATTCTTCCCTGCCTGGTGCTGCTCACCGAGGCCATGGTGTTCGTCGGCCTGTGCGGCCTGTTGCTCGCGGTCGAGCCGCTCGGCACGATCGTTGCGGTGAGTGTATTGGGTAGCGCCGCCTGGGTGTTCAATAGCCTGACGCGCGCAAAGATTACGCGCTGGGGCAAGGCGCGACAGCATCATGACGGGTTGCGCATCCAGTATTTGCAGGAGGGCTTGGGTGGCGCCAAGGACGTGAAACTGCTCGGCAGGGAATCCGACTTTCTCGAGCAATACCGCCTGCATAATGCCGAGAGTGCCCGCGTCGGCCAGTTTTTGGCCACGCTGAATCAAATGCCGCGTCTCTGGCTCGAGTTGTTGGCCGTCGGCGGTCTTGCAATACTGGTTGTGAGCATGCTGGCGCAGGGCCGTGCACTCGAAGCTTTACTTCCGGCCGTCGGCCTGTTTGCGGTTGCCGCTTTTCGCCTTATGCCCTCGGTTAGCCGTGTTCTCAATGCGGTGCATTCGCTGCGCTACGCCATGCCGGTGTTCGATACCCTGCACGCGGAGCTCCAGCTTGCCGCTCCGGAAGCGGCCGGCGCTCGCCCGCCGGTCCCTCCTTTCCGCTCGGCGGTGGAACTGAGGAACGTCACCTATACCTACCCCGGCGCTCACACAACCGCGCTCCATGACGTCTCGCTCGTCATCCGCCGCGGTGAAGCCGTGGGGCTTATCGGTGGCAGCGGTGCCGGCAAGAGCACGCTCGTGGACATCTTGCTTGGGCTGCTCTCACCCGATCACGGCGAGGTGCGCGCCGACGGCGAAGATATCCAGCAGTCAATTCGCAATTGGCAGGATCAGATCGGCTACGTTCCACAGACGATCTATCTAACCGACGACACGTTGAGGCGCAACGTGGCCTTCGGTCTGTCGAATTCGCAGATCGACAGCGAAGCCGTGTGGCGCTCTATTCGCGCCGCCCAGTTAGAGGAACTCGTTGACAGTTTGCCGGAAGGACTCGAAACAATGGTGGGGGAACGTGGGGTTCGCCTGTCGGGCGGCCAGCGCCAGCGCATCGGCATCGCGCGGGCACTCTACCACGACCCCGCTGTGCTTGTGCTGGATGAAGCTACGAGTTCCCTAGATACAGCCACCGAGCGCGGTGTCATGCAAGCGGTACGCGCCCTGCAGAGCACCAAGACCATTATTATCGTCGCCCATCGCCTCTCGACCGTCGATCACTGCGACCGACTCTACCGGCTGGAGCGAGGGAGATTGGTGCAGGAGGGAACGCCGGCAACAATGGCGATCAGCAGGGCGAGCGCGTGAGGAAAATCAAGTTTCCCTCGTCCGTGCGAAGCAAGACTTGAGATGAGAAAATCGAGATGAAAGTCTTGGTGACCGGCGCCGACGGTTTTATCGGCTCACATCTCACCGAGGCTCTCGCCAGACGGAACCACGATATCCGCGCCTTCGTGTTTTACAACTCCTTTAACTCCTGGGGATGGCTGGATCATGTGCCCAAGGCAGTTCGTGACAGCCTCGACGTATTCTCCGGAGACATTCGCGATCCCTATGGGGTAAAAACCGCCATGCAGGGCTGCGACGCAGTGTTGCATCTGGCTGCGTTGATCGCCATCCCCTACTCCTATCATTCTCCGGAAACTTACGTAGACACCAATATCAAGGGTACGTTGAACGTGCTCCAGGCGGCTCGGGAGCTCGGGGTGCGCCGGGTGATTCATACCTCCACCAGCGAAGTTTATGGCACCGCTCGTTTCGTGCCAATTACCGAAGAACACCCCCTTCACGGCCAGTCCCCGTACTCCGCAACCAAGATCGGCGCCGACCAGTTGGCCTATTCCTTCCATGCCGCCTTTGGCTTGCCGGTCGTCATTGCCCGGCCGTTCAATACCTACGGCCCGCGTCAGTCGGCGCGAGCGGTAATACCCACCATCATCAGTCAGATTGCCAGCGGCAAGCGCCGGATCGACCTCGGCGCATTAACGCCAACGCGGGATTTCAACTACGTGCACGACACCGTGGCTGCGTTCATCGCAGTTCTGGAAAGCGATGCCGGCGTCGGAGACGTAGTCAACTTCGGCAGCAACTTTGAAATTTCCATTGGCGATACCGCCCATCTGATCGCGGAGGCGATGGGAGCAAAAATAGAAATACACACCGACGCGGCCCGCCTGAGGCCCGCAGCTTCCGAGGTAGAGCGTCTCTGCGCCGACAATCGCAAGGCCGCGGCGCTATTCGGTTGGAAGCCGGCCTATAGCGGGCGCGAGGGCCTGAAGCGCGGCCTGCAGGAAACAGCGGCATGGTTTACCGATCCGGCGAATCTTGCACGCTACAAGACCGATCGATACAACATTTGATGAAAACACGCCGCAAAATCTGCATCGTCACCGGCACGCGGGCCGAATACGGCCTGCTCTACTGGTTGCTGAAAGCGATCGCCGCGGACCCTGAATTGCAGTTGCAGATTATTGCGACGGGAATGCATCTTTCGCCTGAGTTTGGCCTGACACATCGTGGAATCGAGGCCGATGGCTTCACCATCGACGCCAAAGTGGAGATGCTGCTGTCGTCCGATACCCCGGTCGGCATAGCCAAGTCGATTGGTTTGGGAACGATAGGCTTTGCGGACGCGATATACAGGCTGCAGCCAGATGTGGTCGTGGTGTTGGGCGATCGCTTTGAGATCCTGGCGGCCGCCCAGTCGGCGTTGGTGGCACGCATTCCCCTAGCGCATATCCACGGCGGCGAGAGCACAGAGGGTGCGTTCGATGAGGGAATCCGCCACGCCATCACAAAGATGGCGCAATTGCACTTTGTCGCGGCCGAGCCGTACCGCAAGCGAGTGATCCAAATGGGCGAAGCCCCAGAGCGCGTTTTCAATGTGGGTGCGCCGGGGTTGGACCATCTGCCGAATCTGAAATGGCTGGATCGCCCGGAACTTGAAGCCGCCCTGGGCGTTCCCCTGCGAAAACCACTCTTTCTGGTAACTTATCATCCAGTAACACTGAGCAGCGCGAAGCCGGTGGTGGCAATGGAAGAACTACTCGCGGCACTCGATCAATTTCCCGAGGCGACGGTGATTTTCACCCACCCTAATGCCGATACCGGTGCGCGAGCGCTGATCGACTGTATTGATAGCTGGGTGGTTCAGCACGCAATCCGTGCAAGAGCATTCGTTTCCCTCGGCCAACAGATTTATCTAAGCCTGATGCGCGAAGCTGACGTGGTGGTCGGCAATTCCTCCAGCGGTCTTAGCGAGGCGCCTGCGCTCAAGAAGGCAACAGTCAATCTTGGCAATCGCCAAAAGGGTAGGCTGAAAGCAACTTCGGTGATCGATACCGAAGAGAAACGGGCAGAGATTTCCGCTGCCATCAAGAAAGCCCTTTCCGAAGAGTTTTGCCGGACCCTCCCCGGTACGGTATCGCTCTATGGAAGCGGCAATGTCAGCGTGCGAATCAAAGATACCCTGAAGTCCGCCCGGTTGACCGTCCACAAAAGTTTCTTTGACATCGAACACGGATCCTAATATGGCAACCTTTATTATTGCCGAAGCCGGCGTGAATCATAATGGTTCGCTCGAGATGGCCGAGCACCTGATCGACGTAGCCGCCGAAGCTGGCGCGGACGCGGTGAAGTTCCAAACCTTCCGTGGTGAACTGGGGGTCAGCCGCCACGCCCCCAAGGCGAATTACCAGACGCGCACCACCGAAAAATCAGAAAGCCAGCTCGAGATGGTTCGCAAGCTGGAGCTCACCGAGGCTGATCACGTGGCGTTGATCGACCGTGCCAAATCCCGTCGGATCGCATTTCTCTCCACACCCTTCGATGTGCCCAGCCTGCAGATGTTGACGGGCCGCTTTGGGCTGGAAACAATCAAGATTCCATCCGGAGAAATCACCAACGCGCCATTCTTGCTCGCCATTGCACGGGTAGCAAAACGAGTGATTCTCTCCACGGGCATGAGCACTCTGGCGGAAGTCGAAGCGGCTTTAGGCGTGCTGGCTTTTGGTTTCGCAGAGTCGCCCGAAGTCGCGCCTAGTTGCGAGGCCTTTGTCCGCGCCTTTGCGAACGATATCGACCAACAGGCCTTGCGCCAGAGGGTAACTTTGCTTCATTGCACCACGGAATACCCGGCCCCTTTTGCCGAAGTTAATCTGCGCGCCATGGATACCATGGCGGCCGCCTTTGCCCTTCCCGTTGGCTATTCCGATCATACTCTGGGCATCCACATCCCCGTGGCGGCGGTGGCGCGTGGCGCGAGCGTGATCGAAAAGCATTTCACGCTGGATCGCGGCCTTCCCGGGCCGGATCACAAGGCTTCCCTGGAACCGGACGAACTGCGGCAGATGGTGGCCGCAATCCGCGAGGTGGAGTTGGCGTTGGGCGATGGCGTTAAGCGCCCAACACCCGCGGAGTGGAAGAACCGTGATGTTGCTCGCAAGAGCCTGATTGCCGCTCGCCCGATCTTGGCAGGTGAGGTGTTTACTACCGAAAACTTGACCTTTAAGCGGCCAGGAAATGGGATTTCACCCTTTAGGTTTTGGCAGATCGTGGGACAAGTGTCTGCCCGGTCCTATGCCGAGGATGAGAAACTGCGCGATTGACGAGCGCTCTCAATTATCTGCGGGCTCTCTCTACAGACAACGGAGCAGGAAGCTGAGACTCAACGTGGCTTCTTGGGCAGGCCACAACGTCAAGTCATTTCAAGCTTTTCCCATGTATAATGCGGGCGCAATTGAATATTGCCGCAATTGAGTCAAGCGCAATCGCGGATTTCGAACATCTGGCTTTGGCAAAGAGCATTCGTAAGCCGGAGCGTCCATAGTCACCTGATTTCGACGACTTATTCCCTTGGCATCAAAGCGCGTGGAGTGTCATAGGTGAGCGAGCCACTTGTAATCATCGGTTCAGGGGGATACGCCCAGGAGGTTCTCTGGATCGTAGATGACATCAACGCGCGCAAGCCGAGCTGGAACTTTCTTGGGTTCATAGATCAGGAAAATCTCGGCAGGAAGGGGCCGACTCTCTATGGCCGGCCGGTTCTCGGAGGCTATGATGTCTTGGCAGGTCTTCCACCTGGAACCCAGTTTGCCAGCGGCGTCGGGTCTCCACGGATTCGTCAAAAAGTATGTGAGGCCGCCGAGAATCGCGGTCTTATTCCGTGTACACCTCTGATTCATCCGACAGTCGTGACAGCCCGGCACGTGGAAATAGGCCATGGCACAGTGATCGGCGCTGGCTCAATCCTCGCACCCTACGCGAGCATCGGACGTCATTGTGCAATAAATCTGCACGTAACCGTAGGTCACGACAGCAAGATCCGCGACTATTGCGTACTGTCACCCGGCGCGCGCGTCAGCGGCAATGCGGTGCTTGAGCAAGGAGTCTTCATGGGCACCAACGCGACCATCTACGTGGATCGTCACGTTGGTGCCGGTGCCACGGTAGCGGCCAACTCGTTCTTACTCACGAATCTAGGAGCGGGGCTAAGCGCGATTGGCATTCCCGCGAAGGTTTTCTCGCACGCTTCTGAAGCCGGAACCTGCGCGATCCAGGAGATTCGGCAAAACGCCATTTCAAGGGATCGCCAATAATGACACGTGAGGAGTTCGTAAAGGAATTTGCTGAGATTCTCGGTATCTCTCCTGATCGACTACACCCCGACACTGAGCTTGCGACATTCGAAACATGGGACTCCGTAGCTTACCTGTCCACCATGATCCTGTTCGACGAGCGGGTCGGTTTCGCCATCTCTCCAGAAGTCGTCGCGAAGGCCGTTACCCTCACGGATCTGATGAAGGTCGCGGGGGATCGGTTGACCAATTGATCCTCGATCGCGGCTCTCACACCCGGAGCGCATGCACAGTGAACGGAGCCGACTGATGACCCGCAGCGCTGGGATAATCGCCAGCACGTTTTCTCTGCCCGCTCAGACGCTCACCTACGAGCAGCTCGAAGAGCGGTTTGGCGCCCAGTCGATGAAGAAAGTACTGTCCGGTTCCGGAATTCGCCATCGCAGAGTAGCGGACAACGAAACAACTGGAGCCGACCTCGCATTTCAAGCGGCGACGCGTCTCCTGAACGAATTTGATATTTCACGTGATTCGATCGACCTTCTTATCCACTGCACACAGACTCCCGACCATTTCCTACCCACGACCGCCTGTATCCTCCACGACCGCCTGAAGCTGAGCAAGCAGTGCGCAGCGTTCGACATCAATCTCGGCTGCAGCCAATATGTCTACGCCCTTGCTGTTGCGCACGGAATGATCGTGGCAGGCACGGCGTCACGCGCCCTTGTTCTGACTGGCGACACGCTCAGCAAGACTCTCAATCCTAGGGATAGATCGGTGGTGCCGATCCTTGGCGACGGCGGGAGTGCATCGCTAGTATCGGAGGTGCCCGAAGGCCAGGGCTTCCTCGGCTTCGAGCTTGGAACCGACGGGAGCGGTCATAGCTACCTGACGATCCCCGCCGGCGCGTTCAGATTGCCACTCTCTCCGCAAACCGCCATCGAGACGACGGACGCGGAGGGAAACGTTCGATCCCCGCAGAATCTTTTTATGAGTGGCGCAACAATCTTTCACTTTGCAATCTCCACGGTTCCTGAAGTTATAAATCGTCTCCTCGATAAGCTCAATTTGACTATTGACAACATTGATCTTTTCATTTTTCATCAAGCGAACAAGTACATGCTGGATTATTTGTTCCGGAAGCTAAAAATTCCGATGGAGAAGACACATGTATTCCTGGAGGATGTCGGCAATTCAAGTGGTACGACGGTCCCTGTTGTCCTTACCGAGGCGTGGAGGGCGGGCAAAATCCGCGCAGGCGCGTTAGTGCTGCTCATCGGGTTCGGGGTGGGACTATCCTGGGGCGCCACTGTCGTCCGTTGGCCCGCGCACACGCTCGGGCCGGCGACTCCCATTATTTAGGAAAAAGGGGCTGCATGTCCCGTTTTGGGGGGAAAACGGTGTTGGTAACGGGGGCCTCGTCGGGATTGGGGCGTGCATGTGCCGAACGCCTTGCGGCGGATGGCGCACGCATCGTCCTTGTTGGGCGTCGTGCCGCCGCATTAACGGATGTCCGTGCTGGAGATTCCGCCGTAACTTGCGTGGTCGACGTGACCGACGAGATAGCGGTCAAGGCCGCTTTGGATCAGCTGAAGTCAAGCGTCGGCCCCGTTCATGGCTGGATAATGGCAGCTGGCATCCACGCGGTGCGGCCGCTCATGTTGGAATCGTTTGATTCAATCACTTCGATGCTGCGAGCTAATGTGGTTGGCACACTCGGATTCCTTGGCGCTGCGCTTAAAGCTCGTATGGTTGCGCGAGGCGGCGCAATCCTGCTGTTTTCATCCGCTGCAGCCCACGCGGGCGGAGCCGGGTTAGTCTCGTATGCAGCATCGAAGGGTGCGATCGAGGCCGCTACCCGTTCGATGGCGGTTGAACTTGCGTCACAATCGATCCGCGTCAATACTCTTTCCCCTGGCGTCGTACGGACCTCGATGAGCGAGAACTATCTTTCGAAATTGACACAGGAACAGTTCCAGCAAATCGAAAGTGGACATCCGCTGGGTTTCGGGACAGCCTCGGACATTAGCGACTTCGCATCCTTTCTGCTCTCGGACGAGGCTCGATGGATTACGGGCGCAACCCTGGTCATTGATGGCGGCTTTTCGGCACGATGAGTAACATGGGCACTCACCGTTTTGCGCCTGCTGAACTGAACTATGACGAGATCTCCGTCGGGATGATGGCTTCGTTTCGCCATACCGTTACTATCAACGACATAGCACTATTCGCAGAGCTTTCAGGTGATCACAACCCGCTGCACATGGATGATACGTACGCCGGACAATCGCGCTTTGGAAGGCGAGTAGTCCACGGTATGTTCCTCGGTGCGCTTTTCTCTCGCCTTGTCGGCATGCATCTCCCTGGCCGCAGGTGTCTGTACTTATCTCAAAGCCTTGATTTCCTGGGACCTGTACATATCGGGGACGAAGTCGTCGTGTCCGGAGAAGTCCAGCGCAAGCACGATGCCTCGCGTACTCTGGTGCTTCGCACCGAGTTGACAGTACTCGATCAAGCCGCGGTTCGAGGCAAGGCACTCGTTCAAGTACTCGAATGAGCGAAGAGTCTCTAAGCGGACGACGGATTCTGGTAACGGCAGGTGCTACCGGAATCGGCGCCGCAATCTCCGAACATTTGGCCCGGGAAGGCGCTCACGTCATAATCAATTACCGCTCCAGGCGATCCGAAGCGGAACAGTTGCGGCAACGCCTACTGCAAGACCAGCTCAATGTTTCGTTAGCGCCCTTCGACGTCACGGTCCCCGAGGAGGTAAACGCACAACTCCGTGCGATTGCTGAAGGCGGGGGAATCTACGGTTTGGTTCATGCCGCAAGCGCTCCGATAAATGAACATCATTTCCGCAAGACGCCATGGGACGACTTTGCCCGGCATTGGGAGGTGGCCGTCAAGGGTACATTCCTTTTGCTGCAAGGTGCGATCGAGTTGAAGACCCCGTCGGTATTGAGATCGGTGGTCTTGGTGAGCTCTTCCGTAACTCTAGGCGCCCCACCTGCTCAGAGCTCAGCGTACACCACAGCGAAGTATGGTCTGCTTGGACTGGCGCGCTCGGTCGCCAGCGAACTTGCCTCTCGGGGGGTGCGCATCAACTGCGTCTCGCCAGGCTTTGCCAATACCGCCCTGACGGCTCACGTGGACGAGCGTGTCCAGGAGCTGATCGCCAAATCCATTCCCATGAAACGCTTGACGCTGCCGAGCGATGTGGCTGGGACAGTAGCTTTCCTTATGAGTGATTCCGCAATTTACATCACTGGCGTCAACCTGCCGATCGCGGGTGGCGCAGTTATGTAACGATCAAGGCTAGGCGCATGCTACTTTCCAACCCTGAATTTGTCACAGGCAAAATCATTAATTCGGTGCCTCTGGACGCCCTAGCGAATGCTTTGCGCGAATTGCCGTCGGAATTGCGCGTCCAAACGATACTGGATGCCGTGGAACGTCGCCGCACTTCACTGCCAAGCGGCCGGGAGATCGCACGGTTCGTCGAGGACATTACGACACTGGATCATGCACTACCGGCAGCCCTTCTCTCAGCAATGCGGGCACCAGATAACGGTTTTACGCAATGGCTTCGTGCAGAATTACTGGCGGCATCGGGGAACATGGAGGCGGCGGCCGAGGACTTTGCCAGCATCGTTGATGACGGAACGAATGAAACTCGTTGCCAACGACTCGTCGCGCAAGCCCGCTGCCTTTCGCGTACGATCGCGGCTGACCGATCTGTGCCGCTGCTTCGCGATGCGGCCAAGATCGCGCGCTCACAGTACGGCATTCGCGAGATCGATAAGCTATTACGCCGCCTGCGTAAGTCGAAGGCACTGACAGCTCGACGTACGTGCAGGCTCGCACTCTTGGGTAGCGCGACCCTGTCTCTCTACGAACCCGCTCTTCGGGTAAGCTGCTTTGCGCACGGGATCGATCTTGAGCTTTTTGTTGGTGAATTCGATCAATACCAGCAAGAAATCATCAACCCAGATTCTGCGCTTGCGCGGTTCCGGCCGGACGTGGTCGTTCTGGCTACCGACTGGCGGTCGCTGCACCTCCCGGAGGAAGCGGAGAAGCCGGAACTACTTGTCGCGCAGACCATGGAGCGGCTGCGTAAATTGTGGGGCAGATGCCGGGAGCAACATAATGCGTTTGTCATTCAGCACAACTTCGAGGTGCCTGCAACTGACCCATATGGGCGAATGAGCAATGTACTATCAGGGGGGCGAGCCAGCGTGATCCGGGATCTCAACAGCGCCCTCTGGAGATCGGAGCAGTCGGAGACAGGACTGGCGATTCTGGATGTGGATCAGACCGCGGCGCTACACGGAAAGATTGAGTGGGACGACGCGATTTTGTGGCACTCTGCGCGCCAGTATCCATCGCCACGTGCAATTCCTCTGCTGGCACATCAACATGCGACGCTTTTGCGTGCCATCCTTGGGCTAACGTCCAAGTGTCTGGTTCTTGACCTGGATAACACGCTATGGGGAGGTATCGTCGGCGAGGACGGAGTCGAGAATCTTGAGCTAGGCGGTAGCCCTCGAGGTGAAGCCTTCGTTTCATTCCAGAACTACCTTGTGGCGTTGCGGCGCCGCGGTGTAATAATTGCGGTGTGCTCGAAGAACAACGAGGAGGACGCCAAGGCCCCGTTTCTCCGTCATCCGGAAATGATGCTCTCACTAGACGATATCGCCTTGTTCGTGGCTAACTGGAAATCCAAAGACGAGAATATTCAGGAGATCGCGAAGACTCTCAACATTGGCCTCGATGCGATGGTGTTCATTGATGACAATCCGATGGAACGCGCCTGGATCCGGCGTCGACTCCCCGATGTGGAGGTCCCTGAAATGCCCGCAGACCCTGCGCTTTACATCACGCACCTACATCGGGGCGGATACTTCGAAGGACTGGCATTGACCGCTGAGGACAGACAGCGTACGGATTTGTATCGGGAAAACGCGGATCGAAGGGCGGTGGCGGAGAATGCCACCAATCTGGATGAATTCTTGCAAAACCTTCAGATGTGTATAGAGCTGTTTCCATTCGACAAATCCAATCTACCGCGGATTGTTCAATTAATAAACAAAACAAATCAATTCAATCTCACCACCCGTCGCGCAACGGAGAGGCAGATTCAAGCGCTGACGGAGAGAGAGGATTGCTACACCCAGGCGATGCGCGTCCGGGACCGGTTCGGTGACAATGGCCTTACAGGTGTGCTTTTTGCCTACGAGGAGGGCCAGGATCTTCGTATCGACACGTGGTTGATCAGCTGCCGGGTTCTTGGTCGAAAAGTCGAAGACGTAATGCTGCGATCTGTAATCTCTTACGCCACTCAGCGCGGTCTCCGGCGTGTGATAGGTGATTACTTGCCAACATCCAAGAACCACCAAGTCGGCGAGATCTACGACCGGTTTGGCTTTACACGACTCGAAGATCTCGAGGGTGGTGGGCATCGCTATTATTGGCCTGTCGGGGTAAAGGAATTTCCAACGCCTCTCGCAGTCACGATTAACGATCGCACTGTTACCGGAAATCGAGTCGAGACGTGACTGTTTGCGCTTCTGCATTCCGCTAGAGGATCTGACCTGCCGTGGCCACGACACACCAGAGAGTGACTCGGGTATTCCGCGACATTTTTGATGACGATGAATTGGTCATTTCTGAGGCAACGAGCGCGAAGGACGTGAGAAACTGGGACAGCTTGGCTCAGATCAAACTGGTCATCGCCCTTGAGGAGGAATTTGAAATCAAGTTCACAACTCACGAGGTGGCACAGATGAAGTGTGTTGGTGATTTGTTGCAAGCAATGCAATTGAAGGGCATTAATGACTAATTGGAAAAGCATCGTCGTCTCTCCTGACACCCCTTTGAAGGACGCGATCGCCCGTATTGACGCATCGGGCATTCAGGCTGCCCTGGTACTTGATGCCGATGGCCGCCTGACTGGCGTGCTCACCGACGGGGACATCCGTCGCGCCATCCTGCGCGGTGAGAGCCTTCAGACCCCCACAGGCGAGGTGATGAACGCGCACGCTACCGCGGTCTTGGCTCCAACCCCTCGGGACGAGATGATGGCCTTGATGCGCAGCAAGGGCATCCATCATCTGCCCCTTGTGGACGAAACCGGCCGGGTGGTCGGCTTGGCGACCTCCGACGAACTGATTGGGGTCGTGGAGCGGCCTAACTGGGTGGTATTGATGGCAGGCGGACTGGGAACACGGTTGCGCCCGCTCACCGAGGAATTTCCCAAGCCGCTGCTGGCGGTGGGGGGCAAGCCGATCCTGGAAAGCATTCTGGAGAGTTTCGCCGAGCAAGGCTTCAAGCGCATCTTTCTCTCCGTTAATTTCAAGGCCGCGATGATTCAGAACCACTTCGGCACCGGGGAACGGTGGGGCGTGCAAGTGGATTATCTGCAGGAGAGCACCCGACTGGGCACGGCGGGTGCGCTTTCGCTGCTACCGCAGCCGCCCAGCGCGCCGTTGATCGTCATGAACGGCGATCTGATCACCCGGACGAATTTTGATGGTTTACTGGAATTTCATGCCGACCAGCGCGCCGCGGCAACGATGGCAGTGCGCGAATACGATTTTCAGGTCCCCTACGGCGTGGTGCGCCTGGATGGCCCGCGCATTACATCCATTGAGGAAAAGCCGGTGCAGCGTTGCTTTGTCAATGCCGGTATCTACGTGCTTTCGCCTGAGGTGCTGGCGCACGTGCCGTTCCAGAACTATTTCGACATGCCCACCCTGTTCGAGAAACTGATTGCGGCCGGCGAGACTACAACGGCCTACCCCTTGCGGGAATATTGGTTGGATGTTGGACGGCGGGACGAGTACGAAAGGGCGCAGAAAGAATGGGGGGGAGATGGCAAGTGAAGTCACTGGTCATCGGCTTCGGATCTATCGGGCAGCGTCATGCCCGGCTATTGGCGGAAATCGGTTGCCAGATCGCGGTCGTGAGCCGGCGCGCCATAGACTTCAAACCCCACTATTCTGACCTGCAGAGGGCGCTCAGTGACTGGCAACCAGGCTATGTAGTGGTGGCCGGCCGCACCAGTGAGCATCACCAAACCCTCGAGCTGCTCGCCAGCCAGCGTTTTGAGGGCCGTGTCCTGGTAGAAAAACCGCTGTTTGACCGTCCTTTGCCGTTGCCGTCCCACTCATTTGCCCTGGCGGCTGTGGCCTACAACCTGCGCTGCCATCCCTTGCTGCTTCGTCTCCATGATTTTTTGTCAGGACAATCTCGTGCGGTCGCCGCCCATCTGTACGTCGGCCAATATCTGCCCCAGTGGCGACCAAATACCGATTACCGTCAGAGTTACTCGGCACACCGGAAAGAAGGAGGGGGAGTGCTGCGCGATCTCAGTCACGAACTGGATTACGCCCGGTGGCTGTTTGGCTCCTGGCGACGGCTCACGGCGCTGGGTGGACACCTGAGTACCCTGGAAATTGACAGCGACGACGCCTATACCCTGTTGATGGAGACCGAGCGCTGCCCGATGGTGACCATACACCTCAACTATCTGGACCGCGCCCCGCGGCGGGAAATCCTGATTCACTCCGATGAGCATACCGTACGGGTGGACCTCATAGGCGGTGTCTTCGAAGTGGATGGCGTCCGCGAAACAAGAACTGTAGATCGGGATACGACCTATCGCGCCGAACACCTGGCCATGCTGGCGGGCAATGGCGATGGACTATGCACTCTTGCCGAGGCCATGGAGATATTGATGACCATTGAGGCTGCAGAGCAGGCTGCGTCAACGCATACCTGGGTAGAACGATGAGCCGGGTCTGTACCATCTGCGCTCGCGGCGGTTCAAAGGGTGTCAAGAACAAGAACATTCGCGAATTGGCGGGCAAGCCCCTGATCGCCCATACTATTGAACAGGCGCGGTCCAGTGGATTGTTTGAATTGATCGCCGTGAGCAGCGATTCATCGGAGATTCTCGACACCGCGCGCAGGCTCGGCGCTGATCTGATGGTAGAGCGCCCGGCGGAGCTGGCGACCGATACGGCCGCGAAGCTGCCGGCCATTCGCCATTGCGTCGAGGAAGCCGAAAAGTTCAAGGGCCGCAGGTTTAATATAGTTGTGGATTTGGATGTCACCTCTCCATTGCGCCTGCCGGAGGACATTCGTGGCGCCGTAGAACTGCTGGAATCCCGGGGTATTACAAATGTAATTACGGGAACACCGGCCCGCCGCTCGCCTTATTTCAATCTGGTGGAACTGGGCGAGGATGGCGTAGTCCGGCTATCCAAGCCGCTGGCAAGTCCAATAGTCAGGCGGCAGGATTCGCCTCAGTGCTTCGATATGAATGCCTCAATCTACGTTTGGCTTCGCGACGCCCTGTTCGATCATCCCGCAGTGTTTGCCGCGGACACACGGCTCTATCTAATGCCGGAAGAACGCTCGATCGATATCGACTCGGAGCTGGAATTTGAATTCGTCGAATTGTTGATGAAGAAAAGGGCCGCTCAATGAGCGAGCTTTCCTATAGGGGATTGTTTGATCTTTCCGGGAGAACCGCCGTGGTCACGGGCGGCGCCGGCATTCTGGGCAGACATTTCTGTGCGGGATTGGCGGAATCGGGTGCTGCGGTTGCCGTTGTGGATCTGCAAGAAGCCGCGGCAAATGAGCTCGCACGGGACCTTGGCAAACGATACGGCGTCCGGGCCATTGGTATTGGTTGCGACGTGTCAGCGCCTGACTCTGTGAAAGCCATGGTCGGGCGGGTCGTGCACGAATTGGGCGAAATTCACATCCTGCACAACAATGCTGCGGGAAAATCCGACGACCTCGACGCATTTCTTGCGTCGTTTGAAGACTACAGCCACGAGCAGTGGCGAAAGATCATGGCCGTGAATCTGGACGGGATGTTCTTGGTGGCCCAGGCTGTAGGCAAGCAGATGGTGGCCCAGGGCAAAGGCGGCAGCATTATACAGACCGCGTCGGTCTACGGAGTGATGGCGCCCGATCATCGCATCTACGAAGGCTCGTTCTATCAGGGACGGAAGATCAACACCCCGGCTGTTTATACGGCCTCAAAGGCTGCGGTCATCGGGCTTACCAAGCACCTCGCCACGTACTGGGCCGACAAGGGGATACGGGTCAATACCTTGACACCAGGCGGAATCGAAGACGGCCAGAATGATGAATTTCAGCGTCGCTACGCAGCGCGTGTACCTTTGAACCGGATGGGAGCCCGCCATGAAATAGTAGGCGCCCTGCTCTATCTGGCTTCTGATGCCTCGAGTTACGTAACGGGCCAAAATATCATCGTGGATGGCGGCCTGAACGCCTGGTAAGGCGTGCAGTAATCATGGCTTTGATCGCTCTCTTGAAGCGCATCGACTACTGGCGCGGCGCAGACCGGCTGGGTCCGGATATTCCATGGACGCATTGGCGCCTGTATTTCCATGAGCTTGCATTCCGACTATGTCGTGATAAATTCCGCCGTTTTGGCGACTTGGCTGAGTTCAGGCCGGGTGCGTACGCCGATACGTGCTCGAAAATCGAGATTGGCAGCCGTGTTGTCATTCGGCCTGGTTCAATGATATTCGCCGATCCCGCTCTAGACGGGGCAGGAATTACGATAGAAGATGATGTATTGCTTGGCTCAGGGGTTCATATCTATACGACAAATCACGAGTTTCGGTCAGTGACAATTCCGATTATTGACCAAGGTCATTCTTCATCCAGGCAAGTTATCCTGCGACGCGGTTGTTGGATAGGGGCAAATGCCGTCATCCTCCCCGGAGTCGAAATAGGCGAAAACTCGGTTATTGGCGCGGGCAGCGTGGTGACTAAACCAATTCCGCCACGGGTTGTTGCTGCAGGTAATCCGGCCAGAGTAATCCGAACCATCGACTACCCACCCCGCTGACTGTTGCGCGAAGCCCATTGTATATGAGCCCGCCGCGGGGGCAATGAAGATCATTAACACGTACAATCTGTTCCAATTCCATTGATCTGGAGACTCCAAGTGAATTCCTCTGATCGTGACCAAATCAAGAAAGTCGAGGGCGAGACCCTAAAAACTTTCCAGGAGGAGATCCCATCAATTTATTATTCCGACAAGACAGAAAAGGATTATTCGGAGTTCCGGAAAAATGCCGAATATAGCTACCGGGAACTTCTCAAGTTTCCCCCCAAGATGTTTGAAGGCGCGGAGCTCATCGATTTCGGCGCTGGGACCGGAGAACAAACCGTCTACCTCTCCAATTGGGGGGCCACGTGCACGCTAGTGGAAATGAACGAACTTGCGCAGAATATTTCAAAGGACGTGTTCAAGAGGTATGCGACTAACTACGAAAAGCATCGCTTTGTCCATTCGTCAATCTTTGACTACACCCTCTCCCCCGGAGAACAGTACGATATCGTCCATAGCCGGGGAGTATTAGCCCACACTGCCGCCAAGGAGGAAGCCTTCCGGAAGATCTCCACATTTCTAAAACCTGGCGGCTATCTGATTTTTGGGGACCCAAACAAGGCAGGCGGGTTTCAGAATATGTTGCAACGGTTTGCCGTCTGTCAATTTGCGAAGGCGCCCGACGAGATGGTCGAGGTATGCGAGCTATTGTTCAAGGAGGATATCGATCGCAGCCACAGGTTCGTCCCGCGTACTCGGAGATCCATCATCTTCGACCGCTGGGTCATACAAAGTCAGGATGATCCCTCCGTGGCCGAAGTCATGCGATGGATGCATAATTGCGAGCTGCGTTTGTATTCCGCCTATCCACCTGTATTGATGCCTCTGCTGGGGGACTCTGTCAATCATCAGCCCAAGTTCGACCAGCGCACCATGCACAACCTTTTTGCTGTTTCTGAACTCGTGTGGATGCTGCATACGGATTCGGACAGCGCGAACATGGAGGTTGTCTGCAATAACTTGACAGACTTCGCAAAAAGTCTATCTGAGATAACTTCCTACGTAGCGAATTTCAACCTCAGTTCGAACCTCGATGTAAGGTCCTTCGAAAAGCTCTCGAAAGAACTTTATTCCTCGACGCGGTCCCTTCAGGTACTTGACCCTCTCAAACAGAAGCTGTCCCCGTTTCTGAAGGAAGCCAACGAATTTGTCAGGCTAGTATTGCATTCCGACATCAAGGCAGTCAGGGAATTCGTCGTATCGACAAAGGTGCTATTCAAGGGGGCATGCGGGGTTCGCCACGTGGACTTCATCGCATATAAGCCACGCTGAGCATTCAATATAATTCAAATATCACTGATGTCGAGGCAAGGAAAATGAAAATAAACAGCCACAACGAATGGGATAAGTTGAAAGAAATTATTGTGGGATCAGCTGTCGGAACCAGCGCGGTTCTGACGTGGGATAGTCCCGAGCCGATTCCCGCTAAACTCATAGATCAGGCATCCGAGCTTGCCGCCCGAGCGTATCCATCATGGTTCCTCAACGAGATCGAAGAGGATTTGGACAATCTCGCGGCGACAATTGCCCGATTCGACGTCAAAGTGTATCGGCCAAACGTGCATGACATCAGGAAGATGTACTCGACCCCGTTCTGGTCCTCTACGGGGAACAATACATATAACGCGAGAGACCTGCATCTAGTCGTCGGAAATACGGTTATTGAAAGCCCATCCCACCTGAAGGGCCGGTATTTTGAAGCCATGGCCTTCTACGATATCTGGTACGAATACTTTGAGCATGGTTTTAGGTGGATCTCCGGCCCAAAACCGCGCCTGAACACCGAAGTGATCTCAGAGTATTTCCGCAGAGAGGACGCGCGGGAGTTAACTCCCGAGGAAAAACGATACTCGGAGTTGACGAACGGCCGTGTCGAGAAGCTGCACAGATTGAGCGAAGCGGAGATCCTTTTCGAAGCGGCAAATACATTGCGAATGGGGAAAGATTTGTTGTATCTGGCCTCCAGCTCCGGTAACCTGAAGGGTGCGACGTGGTTGCAGAGCGTTCTCGGAAACGAATATCGGGTGCATGTAGCTTCGGAAATTTACAGGTCCAGCCACATCGATTCCACGGTCCTGTGTTTGCGCCCAGGGCTGGTGATGCTGAACAGCAAGAGAGTAAATCCGAGCAATTGCCCGAAGATTTTCGACAAATGGGAAAAGCTATATTTCGAAGATGTCGCACCAACTTCCCAAGTCGAACTAGATATCCAGAACAAGGTTCGCGACCCGATAGCAAAAGAATTGAAGAATTTGGGTTTCAGCACTAACCTGGCGGATATGTCTTCCCCGTGGGTGGGGATGAATTTTCTGTCCATCGATTCACGAACTGTCATCGTTGACGAACGCCAAACCAATCTGATTCGCCTCCTGGAGAGTCGGAAATTCGCTGTGGTGCCGGTAAAGCTGAGGCACATTTACACGCAGGGTGGAGGTATTCACTGCGCGACTCTAGACACGGTACGGGACGGTGGCTTGGAGGACTATTTCTCCTGAGGGGCCATGCAGACGCACGAACGGAACCAGCGGCGGCGTGATACCAGGCCTTTTGGGTTGATGTTTCATTATTTCCATGACGGAATCAAGCATCCGCGCGCTCAGGGAACGATATCAGCCGTTCAATTCGAAAAAATCGTCGATCGTTTCGTAGCTGACGCTAGAGTTCTTCCAGCCAAAGAGTGGGCTCACATAGCCGAAGGCGGTGGACTGAAGAATGGGGAAGTCTGTTTGACGTTCGACGACGCCTTAAGAAGCCAGTTTGATGTTGCTTTGCCTGTTCTCAGACGTAAAGGGTTGACCGCATTTTGGTTTATTCAGTCAGACATGCTGACCGGAGACGAGGGTTTACTAGAGGCGTTCAGGCATTTTCGAAATTCTTATTTCCCCTCAATGACTGATTTCTACCAATCGTTCTACGCGATGGCGTCCTCTGTCTGCCCGGATGGAACCGCGCGGCGCATGGCTGCGCCAGTGCCCGAGGGCTACTTGGCGGAGTTCAGCTTCTACACGCCGGAAGATCGCAGGTTTCGACATGTCCGCGACAACGTGCTGGGCCCGCAGGAGTATGTGCGTGTCATGGAGGACCTGATTCACTCGAAGGGCACCAGCGTAGAGGCGCTTTCAAAGGGACGTATGCTCGACCGCAATTGCCTGAAAACACTAGAAGGCGAAGGACATATTATTGGCCTTCATTCACATAGCCATCCGACTTGCCTGGCCGAAATGCCAGAGGATGAGCAAAGGCTGGAATATGAAAAAAACTGTGAAGTATTGAGAGAAATTCTTGCTGAATCGCCGTTTACTATGGCACATCCATGTAATTCCTATTCGAGCGGTACTTTGGCGATTCTTCGCAGCTTGGGCATTCGGATCGGGTTTCGTTCGAATATGGCAATGCTGAGTTACTCCAGTCTTGAATTTCCACGCAAAGACAGTGCTGACTTGCTAAGCGACATCCCCGGGTGAATTTCCCGAATCACCTGAGCTTACCTCGGACAATTTCGGATGATGTGCATGACTCGATCGTACGCAGATTCGTTCAGATGATCAAAACCAGTGAACAGCATACTAACCATCAAAAAAACCATTAATAACGTCAGACTCTTTCTGGTTTCCGACAAGGAATGGAAAAAGCCAGAAAAGAAAAAGATTTTGATATTTGACGCGCGTGCCAGCAAACCACTGTTGAACTATATAGACCCAGCGCATGCTAGCCTACTCTATCACTGGCGGGAGAAGGCGAATATGTATGTGCTCTTTAGATGCATACTTTCTCGGAATCTATCTTGGCTAGAGTACATCAAGCAATACATTAATGCAGTCAATCCAGTGGTGGTTATAACCGGAGCCGACAATTCGCTTACGTTTTACGAACTCAAAGCAGTCTGCCAAGGCGTAACTACGGTTTCAGTGCAAAACACTTGGCGAGGAGAGGAAGATGACATATTTCTTCTTCTCAAAAAGCGAACTGCCCCCAAGAATCTCTGTGTGGACTACCTGCTAACTTTCAACGAGGAGATTGGCAAACTGTATCAACGGTACATCGAAGGAAAGGTGATCTCTATCGGCAGCCTGGTAAACAACCATCTTCCGCGGACCGCAAGAGTTAGCCAAAACACTCTCGTTTTCATCTCCGAATTCCGTCGGCCCCTAGGAAAGGTAGACTTAATAGCAAAAAGCGGTCTACCGGCAACTTGGGAAGATATCTATTCACTTGAACGTATCCTCTTGCCCTTTCTAGCCGACTATTGTGAAACGAAGGGCATAACCTTAAAGATCTGTGGCGCGAAGCCTCGTGATCATGAGTTTGAGTTTGACTTTTACAGTAGTTTGTTGAGGAGAAAACAATGGCAGTGGATACCAAGGATCGACTGGTACAGCAATTACAGTGTAATGGATAGTGCTGAGTTTGTTGTTTTCGTAAACTCCACCTTTGGATATGAGTCTTTGGGGCGCGGGAAAAAAGTTGCCGCTCTCTCTGCCAGGAACAACTGGTTTCAGAATTCTACCAGTTTGAAGTTTGGCTGGCCATTGGGATTGCCTGACACCGGGCTGTTTTGGACAAATCATGCCGACGTACTGGAGTTCGCGAGGGTTCTGGATTATGTTACTTCTGTGAGCGAGGCCGACTGGATGGAAACTTGGCGTCAGTTCGGCCCCAGGTTGATGGCTTATGACCCGGAGAATTCACGACTCGTATTGCTTCTCAAAAGGCTTGATGTTCCCGTCAAGATTGATAGTCAAACAGTACCGGTACTAAAAGCGGTACGGGGTTAGCAAGTCGACTTGGAAGAGAATAAATTCAGCGGCATATCGAAGCTGGCCCCAAGTGACCCGTGCTAGCATGCGGATGAGAGTTCGCGCGCGGGTTAATCACCAATCCATGCCCTACGCCTCGCCTAGACGGGCAGTCATTGGCACGGCCGCTTTGTCAGCGGTGGGAGTTCATTGACACATTCCGATACTTGTTATGAGAATCAAGAAAACAAGCAATCTTTCCAAGGATCTCCGATGAAATCTTTTGAAGAAGCGCAACGTCTCGCGGACAAGGATATTTACTTAAAAGAAGACCGTTTTGAATCGCCCAAGGAATTTTTCAAGCTGGGCTATCGCGAAATTTTGAAAGACCTGCCGGAATGTCAGTCCGTCTTAGACGTTGGGTGCGCCACGGGCGAGTTCTTGTACTTCCTGACACGCCAATTGCCTCGAATCCAGAGGGTGGCAGGTATCGACATCGTTCCGGATTTCTTCGAGATTGCGAAAAAGCGGATTCCAAACGCGCAATTTGTCGTCGGAGATATCGACAAAAGGGGATTTCCTGAAATCGGTCGCTTCGATTTCGTCGCCCTGCTTGGAGTCCTCGGCGCTAATTTTCATCCGGAACAGGTGATTGATAATCTTTTCAGTGCCGTGAGTCCAGGAGGCATGATTTATATTATTTCGAATTTTAATCAGGATCCCGTGGATGTACATGCGATCTGCCGGCGCTCGGGAGTTAGCGAACAATGGGAAACCGGTTTCAATATTTATTCAATCCGTACGATGGAAAGGCTAGTCTCAAAGCATAGGGGCACCGTCGAGTGGGTCGATTTTCGTCTCCCTTTTTCCCTTCCTAAACAGACAGACCCCCTGCGGGGCTGGACGGAACCGTTCCGGGACAATCCGTACACGGTTTTTTACGGTAGCAGCCAGTACACGAATCTGCGTTTCATGAAAATCCGCGCGCCCTACCGGTAACCTAATTCAAACTGCGCTTGGATATTGTTACTTCAGTGGGTGACGCTGACTGGATGGAAACTTGGCGTCAGGTCGGACCCAAACTGATGGTTTACGATCCTGGGAATTCACGGCTTGTCTCGCTCCTTGGGAAACTGAACGTTCCTGTCCGGATCGACAACGAATCGGTTCCCGTGCTAAAGGCGGTCAGCAGTGGCTCCACGGGTTTAGACAGAAAAAGTGCCTTCGTTAAGTGTAGAACTGCGATTCAGGGTTTCAAGCCTCATACCAAACGCATTAGGATGAATACTCGATGCGCCGCATGGATGTCCGGACCTAGCAACGCGGACCGGAGAACTCTCATCACCTCATGAAAAGCCTGAACATCGCCATCCTGCTGTTGCGGAGAAGCAAAGCTAACGTATGCGACGTCGCTGCGCGATGCGTTAGTCAATGCCCACGAGATCACGAATCACGAGCAAATGCTCCGCGAACGTCTCATCCCATTTTGAATGTAAAAGACCCATGCTAACTAGAATCATTAATGCCCTGATTTCGCGGTGCAAGTACTATCTTCTCCCGCGTCAGAGTCTATACGTCTATAGAGACTACGAACATTACAGGCAGACCCAGATAGCGGGGAATCTTCGCAAGATTGACCAAGTTTGGGCTGAAGAAGAAAGCATCAAATTCTTGTCTGGCTATCTCAAACAGACCGTAACACCATTGCGGTTCGGAATCTGTCATGGGACCAGACAGGGTAAGGAGCAGCAGTGGTTTCGCAATCACCTTGGTATCGACGTGATTGGCACTGAGATTTCACCGACAGCGAAGGATTTTCCCTTTACGATTCAGTGGGACTTCCACGATGTGAAACCAGAATGGATCGACAAGACGGATTTCATATTCAGCAACTCGCTTGACCATTCGTATCAGCCCGAGAAGTGCCTTGATACTTGGATGAGCTGTATCCGAAAGGGAGGCGTCTGCATACTCGAATGGAGCTCTTCCAACGTGGAGGCGACAGAGCTTGATCCCTTTGGCGCGAGTTTGGTGGGCATAAAGAGGCTTATTCAGAAGAAATACCTTATCAAGGATGTACTCAAGGTGCCTAGACATGTCCCGCGAGATCCAACGCACCCTGAACCAACTTTCCTAGTGGTAACTCAGCGACGAGCAGGATAGGCGTGAAGCTGACGCTCTCGTATAGCGGTGGCACCACACGCGGCCAGCAACTGGCTCGCGAGTTCAGTCGGCGTGGCTGGTTGCATGAATTCCACCAGCCATCCGCTAGAACTTTGAAATCCGGCGAGATTGAGGCGGGCCGCCTTGTCACCAACCGGGCAGTCGTTCTCTTTCAAGCCCTTCTCGCTCGCACGAGGCGCTTGAGGCGAGCCAAACCGTCCGAACGTTTTCTGGCATGCGATGTGATTGACCGGTCGGTGGCCCGGAGACTGAGACCCGGAGCCGACATGATGTTAGCTGAATCTCAGATAGCCCTGTCTTCGATCCTCCGCGCCCGCGAGCTGGGAATGATCACGGCCATAGACCGAACTAACTCGCATATCGAATACCAGAATGAGGTGTGGGGTGAGGAGAATCGCAAATTCGGCCTCAAGTGGACGCCGAACAGCCCTCGAGTCATTGAGAGAGGCCTCCGCGAATACGACGAAGCCGACTTTATCTTTGTGCTCTCATCCTACGTGGAAAAGACTTTTCTCGACCGTGGAGTCCCGGCCAGAAAACTGGTCAAAGTCCCGTCAGGCATTGATCTGGGACCGTTTCGTCCACTTCCCAAAGAAGACAAGAAATTCCGAGTTATTTTCTGTGGGGCGATTCAGAACAAGAAGGGAGTTCATTACCTGCTGGAGGCCTTTCGCTCCTTGAATTTGCCCAATTCCGAACTATGGCTTATTGGTACCGTCATCGAGGACATGCGCCCCGTGCTGGAGCGGTTCGCCGGCAGTTATCGGTTGCTGGGACACTTGCCGAACTCGGACCTGGCCCGTCATTATTCTCAGGGTTCGGTATTCGTCCTGCCCTCGCTAGAGGAGGGTCTGGCGAAAGTGATGCTCGAGGCCATGGCATGCGGACTCCCGGTGGTAGCGACGACCAACACCGGAGCTGCGGATGTAATTCGCGAGGGAACGGATGGATTCGTTGTGCCCATCCGGGATGTGACCGCATTGCAAGAAAAGATTGCGTTTCTGTACGAGAACCCTGACCATTGCGATGCGATGGGCCAGAATGCGCGAGCCCGTGTCCATGCGGAATTCACAATCGAACAATACTTCAAGCGTTTGACCGACGCCCTCCAAACAATAAAGCCTGCACGGAAATAACTCGGTAAGGTGGACTGATAGGAATAAAACACGTCATAACGATTAATCACGACAAAAGCTGTTCGTATCCTCAAATATATCAAGGTCCGCACGTCCCGAGTTGGCATTACGGAGACCCTATATTCGTTGGCAGGATTTATTGTTTTTCCAAAAGGCGGTTTTCCACGATATGGCGTAGATGATTTCATGCGCTCAATTTGCAAAATGATCGGGCATGGGTCCCTTGTCCTGGATGCAGGCGCCGGTGGTCGCCCTTACATGAGTCTCTTCGACCATGCCCGTTACCAATCCTGCGAATATAAAGGCACCTACGAGAAGGTCCAGGAAGACGCTTCAATAAAACACACGTTCTATTGCGATCTGGAGACCATCCCGGTCGAAGACAACACTTATGACGCAATTGTCTGCAATCAAGTCCTCGAGCACGTAAAACGGCCCAACAATGTAATACAGGAATTCCACCGGATTCTCAAACCAAATGGTCAATTATTCATTTCCGTTCCGCAATGCTATGGCAGCCATATGATCCCGTACAACTATTTCAACTTCATCAGCTATGGATTGATCTTTCTGCTGGAAGAGGCGGGATTTCGAAACATCTCGATTAAGCCCTTGGGCGGCATATTTTCGCTTCTGGGTACGGTGATACTCAGGGGGTACGATACGCTTCTGTCAAGAGTGCACCCCTCAATTCGGCCATTGGTCCTGCCTTTCCATGTGGTAATCCGATTGGCCTTCGTTCCCGTTTGCGTTGTACTTTTTTACCTTGACAGGCTCGACAACAAGAGGCTATGGACACTCAATTACGGTTGCTCGTGCGTCAAATGACCTGATCGAAGCAAAACTGAATGCAACTGGAAAAAATATTTGACGACCGCCGGATCGTCATCACCGGCCATACCGGCTTCAAGGGTTCCTGGTTGAGTCTCTGGCTGCACCAGTTGGGCGCGAAGATCGTGGGGCTTTCGCTGGACGTGCGGACCCAACCCGCCCATTTTGAGGCGGCGGAGTTGACGCGCCTGGTGCAGGACCACCGTGCTGACCTTCGCGACGGCGATGCGATTCGAAGGCTGGTGCGGGAGGCACAGCCGGATTTCGTCTTTCACCTAGCGGCTCAGGCCTTGGTGCGGCGCGCCTATACCGATCCAGTGGAAACCTGGCAGACCAACACCCTGGGTACGGTGAATATCCTGGAAGCGCTACGGGAATTGAAGAAGCCTTGCGTGGCGGTTCTGATCACCAGCGACAAGTGCTACGACAATGTGGAGTGGGTGTGGGGCTACCGGGAGACCGATGCCCTTGGTGGGCCGGATCCTTACAGCGCTTCCAAAGGCGCGGCGGAGCTTGCGATTCGTTCTTACGTGCGCTCGTACTTTCCCAAGGATGGCCCGGTGCGTATCGGCGTGGGGCGTGCCGGGAACGTGATTGGCGGGGGCGACTGGGCGGAGGATCGCATCGTGCCCGACTGCGTGCGTGCCTGGTCACGGGGTGAAACGGTGCAACTGCGTAACCCCCTGGCGACACGCCCATGGCAGCATGTGCTGGAACCATTGAGCGGCTATCTCACATTGGCCATGGCGCTGTACGCCGATGCGAAACTACACGGTGAACCATTCAACTTTGGGCCGCCCGCGCAGCAGGACCATTCCGTGCGTGAACTGGTCTCGACCATGGCCAACCATTGGGATCAGGTGCGCTCGAAGGATATTGCGGCCCAGGACGGTGGGCCGCACGAATCCGGCTTGCTGAAGCTCAACTGCGACAAGGCGCTACACCATCTGCACTGGCACGCGGTTTGGGATTTTGAGACGACGGTGCGCGAGACGGCGTTGTGGTACCGCCGGTACTACCAGGCCTCGCAAACTTCGATTGCGGACTTTTCTTTGCAGCAGATTGCGGCCTACGCCGCACGCGCGCGGGAACAGGGGTTACCATGGGCGCAGTAGCGCTGGACCGGATAACGCTCACACCGCTTAAGCGTATCTCCGTAGCTGGAGGCGACGTGCTCCATGCGCTCAAGTGCACGGACGCGGGGTTCAGGGATTTTGGCGAGGCCTATTTCTCGATGGTCCAGGCGGGCGCGGTGAAGGCATGGAAGATGCACCAGCGGATGACACTCAACCTCGTTGTACCGGTTGGCGAAGTGCGTTTTGTATTTCTTGCCGAAGACGGCAAGACGCAGCGCAAGGAAATTATCGGGGTCACCCACTATGCCCGTTTGACGGTTCCCCCCGGAATCTGGTTCGGCTTTCAAGGGCTGGCGGCGCCGTTCAGCCTGATTCTCAATGTGGCCGATATCCCCCACGATCCCGACGAGGTGGTGGGCAAATCGTTAGAAGCATTTGATTATGACTGGCATGCATGAATTGATATGAAAGTGATGCTGCTCGCCGGCGGCTTCGGCACCCGGCTCTCCGAATACACCGAGACCATACCCAAGCCGATGGTGACGATCGGCGGCAGGCCGATACTCTGGCACATCATGCGCACGTACTCGCGCTTCGATCATAAGGACTTCTACCTCGCATTGGGCTACCGGGCCGAGATGATCAAGGAGTATTTTCTGCATTACCGCTCCATGAATGCCGACTTCTCGGTGGACCTGGAGACGGGGGCGGTGAAGCCGCACCAGACGGATGACGTCGACTGGCGCGTGACGCTGGTGCATACCGGCCTTGAGTCCATGACTGGCGGCCGGGTCAAGCGGCTGCAGCGCTTTATAGGCAATGAGACATTCATGCTGACTTACGGCGACGGCCTTGCAAACATCGATTTGGCGCAGCTGGTGGCATTTCACCGCAGCCATGGAAAACTGGCGACGGTGACGGCGGTGCACCCGGGCGCGCGCTTCGGCGAGCTGGAAATCGCAGGTGACAAGGTCGCCTCATTTCAGGAAAAGCCCCAAACCACCCAAGGCTGGATCAATGGCGGCTATTTCGTGATGGAACCTGGCTTCTTCGATCTCATTGCCGGTGATGACACGATACTTGAACGCGAACCTCTCGAGCAGGCTGCGAAAATGGGCGAACTCATGGCCTTTCGCCACGACGGTTTCTGGCAGTGCATGGACACCAAACGGGACCGGGATTCGCTTGAGAATCTCTGGCAGTCAGGCAAAGCCCCCTGGCGATGAACCGGATGCTGGTGGTTGGGGGGTCGGGTTTCATCGGCAGCCACCTTTGCCGCATTGCCCAGGCACGGGGCTACCGAGTCACCTCACTTTCGCTGCACCCCCCTCCGGCGGCCGGTGCGGGCGTAATCTATCTGACTGGAAATCTTTCGGATCGCGGACTTCTCAAGCAGTTGCTCGCCGGAAGAGACTTCGAGTACCTGGTGAACTGTGGCGGTTATATTGATCACCGTTCCTATTTTTCCGGCGGCAGAGATCTCGTTGAAACCCATTTCGATGGCGTCCAAAATCTTCTGGATGCCGTCAATCGGGATTGCCTGAAGCGCTTTGTGCAGATCGGCAGCAGTGACGAGTATGGGTCCGTTGCGGCACCGCAGTCGGAGGGAGCCCGGGAGGCCCCCATTTCTCCCTACTCACTCGCCAAGTTGGCCGCCACTCATTTCCTGCAAATGCTCTGGCGCACCTGTCAGTTCCCCGCGGTAACCCTCCGCCTCTTTCTGACTTATGGCCCGGGCCAGGGTGACCAGCGCTTCGTGCCCCAGATCATCAACGGTTGTCTGCAAGATCGACGCTTCCCCGCTTCAGAAGGAGGGCAATTGCGGGACTTCTGCTATGTGGACGATGTCGTGGAGGGAATTCTCCTTGCCCTCGACGCACCCGCGGTTTGCGGCCGTGTGATCAACCTGGCGTCCGGCACCCCGGTGACGATTCGCGCCGCGATCGAACGGATTCGCGCTATCGTCGGGCGGGGTCAACCGGATTTCGGGCAGATTCCTTACCGGGCGGGCGAAAACATGGCCTTGTGGGCGGACATCAAGCTTGCCGGTGAATTACTCGGCTGGGCGCCGCGGGTGCAGCTCGATGAAGGGTTGGCGCGCACCATCGACTGGTGGAGGGAGAAAGACCGTGGCAGCTGATCAACTTCTCGTCAGCGTGCTGATGAACTGCTACAACGGAGAACAATTTCTTCGCGAAGCTTTAGACAGCATACTGGCGCAGACCTACCAGAATTGGGAAGTGATCTTCTGGGATAACCAGTCGACGGACGGGAGTGCGGCAATCTGCAAGAGCTATGGCGACGCCCGCATACGGTATTTTTACGCCAAAGAGCACACCGAGCTTGGGGCGGCGCGAATATTGGCTTTTCAGGAAATTCGCGGTGAATTCGTGGCGGTGCTGGACGCCGACGATATTTCCCACCCCGAGCGGCTGGCGCGACAGGTTGAGTTCCTGGAGGCGCGTCCAGACGTGGCGCTGGTGGGCTCCTGGGCGCGATACATCGATCAGAACGGCAAGACCTTTGCCGAGTTCAGACCCCCTACCCTCCATGATGAACTGCGTGACTGTTTAGGATGGCGCCACCCGATCGTGCACTCGTCCACGATGTACAGGCACTCACTCGCACTGCAGGTCGGGAGCTATTCCAAAGACCTCATCTTTGCATCAGACCTCGGATTGCTGATCGCGTTAGCCCAGCACCACAGGATCGCCATGATTGACGACTTTCTTTGCCAGTTCAGGGTCCTGGCCACCAGCATGACACGTTCCAAGATTTACTACGTGATTGTTGCCAGTGAGACTTTGACGTTGCTCCAGCGTGCCGCCGACGTATTGCCATTGAGCGCAACTGCGCGCCGGTTGAATCGTCGCGCTATTGCAGGCAGTGAGATTGCGCTCGGGATCACCACTTTGAAAGCCGGAGCCGTTCTGAAGGGCGTAACATTGCTGCTTCGCGGCCTTGCGCGCGACCCGTCAGTCCTCTGGGTCAACGGACGAGTGCGCCGGTATTTCGGCATGCAGAACGGATTCCTCACCTATCTACGCGTAACCCCGCAAGATGGGCGCTGATGGCACCGGTCAAGCCCGTTACGTCGCCTTGCTGCCGCGTGTGGTAGCCAGAACTTACCTGTCATGGGACTGTTGTGCTTGAACCTTGTCCAGCTTGCTGCTCCGACCAAATCCGTGTCTGCGGTTCCTATCGCCACCACAACCCGCTATTCGATGATTGCTCGAGGATGCGATGCGATAACTGCGGCATGGTTTTTGTATCGCCCATGCCAGATGCTGGAGCGCTGGACGCCTACAATTCGGGCTACTTCATCAATGCTCATGGAGGAATTCCTACTGATCCAGTAGCCGTCGCCTTCCACTCTGCGATCAATCGGCTACGCGTAGCACATGTGGAACGGTTTGTAGAGGCTAAATCCGTCGTCGTGCGGGAAGTTCTCGAGATCGGAGCAGGGAGCGGACACTTTGCAAGACACTGGCTGGCCCGCCATCCTGAAACTCGGTACCACGCCATAGAGGCTGACGACAGTTGCCATTCTGGGCTGATTCAGCTTGGTATCACCTTGCATCGAAAGCCCCAGGAACTGTTCCAGAAAACGCAAGTGGATCTGGTGGTCATGTCCCACGTGCTTGAGCACACCGCAGATCCATTTGACTTCCTACAGGCAGCTTCCGCGGGGCTACGGCCTGGAGGTGCACAATTCATTGAGGTGCCCTGCCGCGACTGGGAGTTCAAGAATGAAGACGAGCCCCATCTGCTCTTTTTCGACAAGGACCCGATGAAAAGACTTTTGACCCGGCTTGGCTATGGAGATATCGCGCTTAGCTATCATGGCCGAGAGATATCCAGTCTTCGTAACCGTCTATCGCGAGCTGACCTCTTCGGTAGAATCAGGGCGCGCCTGATCAAGCTTGGTATCGTTGCGCCATTCGCGAGCAATGCCCCTGGTCTGGAAATATTGAACAGCCCTTTGGAGCGTGCGGTCGTGGCACCCTTTGAGGCCCATGTAGAAGGTCAGGCCCCCGCATGGTGGCTTCGGGCGGTCGCCACAAAGGCGTGAGCGACGGAAACCCTCAAGCATTGCTGGCGACAATGGCGATTCGCAACCAACCTTTCTGTAAATAATGATTACAAATCCCATACTTGCATTCGAACGACGGGCCCTGTCGAAACTACGATGGTATTGGCTCTATTACCCCCCACTCTTGAGTGGGGCTGTTTCCTCCTTTTTATACAAGTTGATCTACGGCAATTCATTCACGATAAAACAGGGAGCAAAGATCTGGGGCAGATACCGGGTCCTGATCCTTGGGAACGGCAGCATAGAAATCGGAAAGCGTTTTCATTGTGTATCCGATTCAAACCGCTCGCTGATAACACTGTTCTCTCCGGTCCAGTTAACAGCGTTTGACCAGGGAAGAATAATTATTGGGGATAATGTTGGATTGAACGGGACAGCTATAACCTCCATCAAGAAGATCTCGATAGGCGACGAAACAATGATTGCTCCCAATACGATTATCGTGGATTCCGATTTTCATAATCCATGGCCGCCTGACCAACGATGGATTGGAAAAGCCGATGGAATGGAAGTCAATATTGGAAAGCGCGTGTGGATCGGAATGAATGTGATCATATTAAAAGGGGTCGAAATCGGGGATAATTCCATTATTGCGGCCGGAAGCGTCGTTACCGATAACATTGAAGCCAATTGTGTCGCGGCCGGTAATCCGGCAAGAAAGGTGAAGTCATTCAATTCGGCGTAGCAGAATGTAAGTATGAATGTCAGCGTGGGCGTTCACTAACCGCTTTTTTCTCCCCTCTCATGTCCGATTACCTTTCTTCGCTATTTAAGCTCGAAGGCAAAGTTGCCGTACTTACGGGAGCTGGCGGCTTCCTGGTCGGCGAGTTGTCTCGCTCACTGGGTAAATCGGGTGTTCGGGTCGTGTGCTGTGACGCGAAACTCGAGCATGCCGAGCGAACAGCCCAGGAAATCATTGCTGCCAACGGGCGGGCAATCGCAATTCAAGTCGATGTTCGTCAACGCGACGCACACGAACGCGCTCTTGCGGAAACCCTGCGTGCCTTTGGGCGACTCGACTGCCTGCTGAACGGGGCTGGCGCCAACGCCCCGACGCCGTTTCTCGAAATCCCGGTCGAGGAGTGGAACGACATCCTTGCCGTTCAGTTGACCGGAACGATGCTAGGCTGCCAGGTATTTGGCAGCCATCTCGTGCATCAGCGCAGCGGTTCGATTGTAAACATCAGTTCGGCATCGTCGGGACCGCCTCTGTCAAAGGCGTTCACCTACTCGGTCGCGAAAGCCGGGGTGAAGAACCTTACTCAGAATCTGGCGCGCGAATGGGGACCTCTCGGAGTGCGCGTGAACGCATTGCGCCCCGGTTTCTTCCCCACCGAGTGGTCGATGAAGCATTTCATCACGCCCGATCGCGAGGCAGCCATTCATGGGCACACGCCAATGCGACGATATGGGCGACCTTCGGAACTCGTGGGCGCGGTGTTGTGGCTTTTCTCCGACGCCGCTAGCTTCGTGACTGGCGCGGAAATAGCCGTGGACGGCGGCTTTACGGCTATGACGATTTAGCGCAAGTTCTCTCGTAGCCCCATCATCAACGCCCAATATTGTCTGACATGTCAGCGCCTGTTCATCTTAGGCTCTATCACCGCTTCTACCGGAATGGGGTTCCAATTGTGGCGGGTGCGTCTTCACACTGGCAGGAGTGCGCTCAGCATTTTGTGGTTCGTCCTACTGGAGGGGAAGATAACTTTGACTTAGCCGGTTACGGTTTTGGGACAAGCAGCTCAGGCGGCGTTGTCACTCAACTCTGCTCATTGATCGGCAACGCCATTCATATGGCTTATCTTCGTGCTCCCGGTTTGAGTTCAGACGTTCGCCTGGCGAAGCCTATTGTTTGGCAAATGGGTCTTCTTTTTTCCCAAGACGCTTTTCGACAAGTTTGTACTGTCAATCTTTTAGCGCGTTATCTCCACTCGACTGAGTTGCCCAAACGGATTCTGGTAATCGGTGACGGTCACGGCATCTTGTCAGCCCTGCTTCATGCCAGATACCCGGAGGCGAAAATCTGTTTGATCGATCTGGGAGCTGTTCTTTTCTTTCAGGCTTTTCATCTGCGCAAAGCGTTTCCGCAAGCAACTCAATCCGTTGTAGATGAGGATTCTAGCGATGGCGAGAATTCTGTTTTTCAGTTTTGCCCCGCAGAGTTACTCGACAGGCTTCCTGCGGACCCAGTAGACATTGCGTTGAATGTTGCGTCGATGCAGGAAATGGATCCGAGCGCGATCTCCAATTATTTTTCCGTTCTCCGTATACATGGTACCCGGTTGTTCTACTGCTGCAATCGGCTGGAAAAGCGTATGCCAGGTGGTGAGATTACCCGTTTCATGGACTACCCCTGGTCGGCGCAAGACGAGCATCTTGTAGATGAGCTTTGTCCCTGGCATCAATGGTTTTTTGGCTACGGTAGCTCCCCGCATGTGGAAGCTTTTGGACTTCCACTTCCACTAATGCATCGTTTTGCCAGTACTTGTTGGCATCGGTTGACTCGACTATCGAGGACCGCCTGAGATGGCGAACCGGACTACTATTGTTACAGGGGGCTCACGCGGCCTGGGGGCTTCAATTACGCGCGCCTTCCACGCCGCGGGAGATCACGTCGTAATCGCCGCGCGCACCGACACCGGCCTTGTGCGAGAACTTGGCGCGCGCGCCCGCTTCTTGTTAACCAACGTGTGCGACCCGGAGACACTGCGCGCCACCGTGGCCAGTGCGATGGCCTGGACCGGACGGCTTGACGTCCTCATCAACAATGCGGGCTACTCGGCGTGGCGTCCGCTGGCGGAAATCGACGAGGCATTCTGGGACGAGATGATCGGCACCAACCTCAAGGGCGTTCTCTTTGCGTCCCAGGCGGCGGCCGCTGTTATGGGCAGGGGGGCGGCTATCGTGAACATCTCCAGCCTCGCAGGCAAGCGGGGCAGCGCCAACAACAGCGTGTACTGCGCCTCAAAATTCGGCGTGAACGGCATCACGCAGTCACTGGCCAAGGAGCTGGGGCCGCGCGGCATTCGCGTCAATGCCGTGTGCCCGGTGTATCTGCGCACCGCCGGTCTGGAGGCAGCCCTGGTGGAGCCGCACTCGCCTGCGGCGGGGCGTGATCCTTCCGTTTACCTGTCCGAGTTCGCTTCGTCGCAGGCCGCCCTCGGGGTTCTTCCCACCGAAGAACAGGTGGCCGCGGCCTGCCTGTTTCTGGCCTCTCCGGCGGCCGGCGCCATCACCGGTCAGTGTCTGAATGTTGACTGCGGCGTTCTGCCCCAATGACGCCGCGGCAAACGGCACAGCCGACGATTACTGTTGTCATCCCCGCCCGGATGGCCTCGTCGCGCTATCCCGGAAAGCCCATCGTGCCCATTCTCGGACTGCCCATGGTGGAGCATGTGCGGCGCCGGGCGCTCCTGTCGGAAGGCATCGACCTTGTGGTGGTGGCCACCTGCGATCGGGACATCAAGGACGTGGTCGAAGCAGCCGGCGGTCGCGCTGTGATGACGAAAGATACGCATGAGCGCTGTACCGACCGGGTTGAGGAAGCGATGCAGCATCTATCGGGCGACGTCGTCGCGATGGTTCAGGGTGATGAGCCTTTGCTCATGCCAGAGGCTGTGACCCGGGTCGTTCAACCCCTATTGAATGACCCGGACCTTGATGTGGTGAATCTTCTCTCGCCCCTCGAATCGGCGCAGGACTATGGCAATCCCAACATCGTCAAGGCGGTCTGCGATCTGCGCGGCAACGTGATTTATCTCACTCGCGCGCCTGTCCCTTGTTTTCGCGAACAGTTGGCGGTACCCGTGTTTCGGCAAACGGGAATCATGGCTTTTCGCGCGTCATTTCTGCCGCGGTTCAGCGCCCTGCCGGAAACACCGTTGGAGCGGGCCGAATCGGTGGACATGCTGCGGGTTCTCGAACATGGAATCCGCATCGCCGGGGTCGTGGCCAATTATGTTACTTTTGGGGTCGATCGGCCGGGTGATGTTGGACTGATCGAGTCCGTGCTGCGAAACGACTCGACGCAGCGTGCCTTGTTCAACCGGATAATCCAGCCAGTCTTGAAATGAACTCTCCTTTGCGCGCTGGTATCGTCGGCTACGGCTATATGGGGCAAATCCGCCACCGGAATATCACCGAGCATCCGGATGTCGAATTGGCCGCTGTGTGCGACCCAGAACGCTCCAAGGAAATCGCAGCGCTCGGGGTGCCGGTTTACGCGGCGTGGGAAGACCTCGTTGCAGCAGATCTGGACATGGTTTTCGCCTGCACGCCCAATTACTTGATTCCCGAGGTGGCTATCAAGGCACTGCACGGAGCCCGCCACGTCTTCTGCGAGAAGCCGCCCGGCCGCAATCTTGGCGATATCCAGCGCATCCGCGCCGCCGAAGCGGCGAATCCAGAATGCAGGCTCGTGTTTGGCTTCAACCATCGGCATCACCCGGGCATCACAGATGCCAAGGCGATTATCGACTCCGGCGCCCTCGGCGATATTCTCACCCTGCGCGGGGTGTACGGGAAAGGGGGCGGGTACGACTACCATAAGTCGTGGCGAAACGACCCGGCCATCTGTGGGGGAGGTATCCTGCTAGACCAGGGATTGCACATGCTCGACCTGTTTCGGCTTTTTGTCGGGGATTTTGAAGAGATCGTCGCGATGCGCGGCATCACAGCCTTCGACGTTCCTGTCGAGGATAATGCGTTCGTCCTGTTGCGAACCGCGCGCGGTCAAATGGCCCAGTTGCACTCGTCCGCGACCTCGTGGAAGCATACGTTTCGCCTCGAGATCGGCTGCGAAAAAGGCTACGTCATGATCAGCGGCTTACTCTCGAAAACCGGCAGTTATGGGCGCGAGACCCTGGTCGTGGGACGGCGTCCGGCGCCGGGGGAGCGCATCGCGGTGGGCAATCCGCGTGAAGAAACAACCTATTACGACGCTGATCCGTCATGGGATATCGAGGTTGCTCATTTCGTCGAGTGCATCCGCCATAAAAAGCCCGTCGAGCTGGGCAATTCGTTCGATGCGCTGCGGGCAATGGAGATCATTGATCGCGTTTACCAGGGCCCCGTTTCCCGACTCACACCCAAGCCGCTTGCTGCGTCATGAAGACCATCGTATCTGTCCAGGAAATATCCGAGTTCGAGATCAAGCCACGCGAGGCGGTCGCCGAATGGCGCTCTCTGGTGGAAGCGGAAATCGCCCGGCGATGGCCTGATAGGAGCGGTTGGATAAAGGTCGAGTGCCCGGCCTGCGGCAGCACGCGCTCACGCCCCGCCTTCGAGCGATTCAGCTTTGCTTACGCGGAGTGCGAGGACTGCGGAACACTCTATGCGCTCTTTCGCCCCTCGGAAAAAGATCTACGTTCCTGGTACCGTGATTCGCCCCCCGCGCGTTACTGGCGCGAGCGACTCTTGCCCGTCAGTGATCAGGCGCGCGCCGAGAAAATAGTCGGGCCGCGGGCGAACTGGGTACTTGACGGTATTGCCGAGTATGTTCCTTCAGCCCGACGGCTCATTGACCTTTCACCGGCCGGACGAGCGCTCCTTGAAATGGTTTCCACATCGGCTTCCGGGCTGAGTGAAGTGGTCGCCGCAGGCTTTAACGCCGACCTTGACGGCCCCTCCACTGCGCGCGTGCAAGTTAAGCCCACCGCCATGGCAGATTTGAAAGCGCTTGGATCAACCGATGTTGTGGTGGCGGTGGATGTGCTGGACCGTACGGCCGATTTACGGGGCCTGGTCAGCGCATTGAGAGGGATTGTCACCCCCGGTGGAGTGGTGTTTGCTACCGCGCCGGTGGCGAGTGGTTTTGAAATCCAGGCATTGTGGGAGCGCTCGCCGACGGTCATCCCCCCTGACAAGCTGAATCTTCCCACCGTAAACGGATTACTGCGCCTGTTTGCGGCGCCGGCGTGGGAGATGCTCGAACTGAGCACGCCCGGCATGTTCGACGTGGAGATGGTACATCGAGCCATGGTGGACGATCCCGGCGCAAGCTGGCCCCGTGCATTGCGCGCCCTTGTCGAGCGCGACGACCTGGCCGGCCGCTCGGCGTTCGTCGAATTTCTGCAGTCCCGCAGACTCACTTCCTTTGCCCGACTCGTCGCGAGAAAGATAAACTGATGCTAGCACGTGAAATTAAAGCCAAAATGCGCCGTGGTCAGCCGTCCATCGGCTCCTGGCTGTCCATGGCCCACCCGTCCATCGCGGAGATCCTAGCTATGGCCGGCTACGATTGGGTGGTGATCGAGACCGAACACACGGCGATCGATGTCTCCGAAGTACTGCGGCTGATCATCGCGATCGAGCAGCGCGGAGCGGTGCCCCTGGTGCGATTGGCATGGAACGATCCCATCCAGGCCAAGTCCGTGCTGGACTCGGGGGCAGCCGGGGTACTGGTGCCGATGGTGAACTCCAGGGCCGACGCGGAATTGGCGGTCAACATGACCAAGTACCCGCCGCTCGGCTTTCGCGGAGTGGGCCTGGCCCGCGCCCAGGGCTATGGCGAGCACTTCACCGATTATGTGACAAATGCCAATGAAGACACCTTGCTGATCGTCCAGATCGAGCACAAGGATGCCGTCGCCAATATCGACGAGATTCTTTCGGTGCCCGGCATAGACGGCACGTTTATCGGCCCCTATGACTTGTCGTTGTCTCTTGGAATCCCTGGTCAACTGACCCATCCTGATATCGTCGCCGCGAAGCGTAGAGTGCTGGATGCCACCCTTGCCAGGGGATTGGTGGCGGGTGTTCACTTTGTGCACCCCGACACGGCCGCCGAAGATTGCCGGCAGGCGGTCAAGCAGGGGTACCGGTTCATCGCCATGGGAACGGACATCCTGTTTCTTGGGGACAGCGCCCGGGCGCTGCACAAGTCCATCAAGGATCTTTAGGGCCGAGGCGTAGTGGTGGACGGCCTGCGGGTGGTGATACTGGACTTCGATGGCGTCGTGCTTGAATCGAACGCCGTAAAGACAGAAGCGTTTCGGGAAGTCTTCGCTCGTTTCCCGGAGCACGCGGAAGCCATGATGGCTTTTCACCACGCCCATGTATCACTCAGTCGTTTTGGCAAGTTCGATCGTTTGCTTGAATTGATGGGCCGGACTGGAGATGCCTCTCTCCGGGCCGACCTGGCAACTGATTTCTCGCGGCGAACGCTCGATAGAATCATGGCCGCGCCTTTTGTGCCCGGCGCCGAGGCTTTTCTGCACGACATAACGCCCCGGTTGCCCGTCTACCTGGCTTCCGTAACGCCTGCAGACGATTTGACCTTCATCCTCCAGCGCCGCAACCTGAGCAGGTGGTTCAAGGATGTGTACCCATGTCCACCCTGGACGAAACCCGACGCGATACTGGACGTGCTAGGCCGTGAGAGCGCAACCCCGGCGCAGGCGCTGCTAATCGGAGATTCCGCGGGCGACCAGCATGCCGCAAGCGTGACCGGCGTACATTTTCTGGGCCGCAACAGCGGCCTGAGCTTCGATTCGCCAGCGCCAGTAACCTTTCCCGATCTGTCGGAAATCGCAAACTTCATCAAACAGAGACTGCCGTGAGTGATGATCTGATATTGGTGGCTTTGTCCACCTTTGCCGAGCATGACCGACGACCTCTTGAGCTACTGCAAGCATCGGGGCATCCCTATTGCATACACTCGACGGGGAAACGAATCACGAGGGCGGAAATCCTCAGCGAGGGAGCGGATGCCGCGGTGATTGTTGCGGGCGTCGAACCTTACGATGCCGAGACATTGGCGAAACTACCCGCTCTGCGCTGCATCTCGCGGTGCGGTGTTGGCGTGGATGCCATCGATCTTGCCGCAGCGAAGGAACGAAGGGTGACGGTGCTCAATACCCCGAGTGTACCCACGGTAGCCGTAGCAGAACTGGCATTGGCGATGTTTCTGGCCCTGAGCCGAAACCTGCTGCCGCAAACCAGCTTCATGAGAGCGCGCCGCTGGGAACGACTGACAGCTCACTTGTTACAAGGGCGCACGGTGGGCCTCATCGGATTGGGACGGATCGGCCAGCGGGTAGCCCGGCTCTGCAGTGCCTTCGAAGCAAAAGTCCTGGCCTTTGATCCGTTGGCAGACCCCGTGACAGCTCATAGCCTGGGTGTCGAACTGGTCCCTTGTGAACAATTGTTGCGGGAAGCGGACATCGTTTCACTTCACGCCTCCAGAATCGCTGACCATCCTTTTGTGATCGGGACTCACGAAATCGCCACAATGAAACATGGAGCCATTCTGGTCAACGTAGCCAGGGGGGGAATGGTGGATGAGCCGGCACTGCTCGAGGCGCTGCGCTCAGGACGCCTCTCCGGCGCGGGACTGGATGTTTTCGCCGAGGAGCCCTACCAAGGCCCGCTATGCGATTTTGAACAGGTTATCCTGACCCCGCACTCCGCCACGCTGCCCGTTGAAACTCGCACCGCGATGGAAATTGAATGCGTCCGAAACGGCCTTCGGTTCCTGGCCGGTGAAATCAAGCCCGATGAGCGAGTGGTATGACGGAAACCGAGTATCAACTGCTAACCCGGGTTTGCGACGACATTTTACTGGCCCCGAACCCGTCGGTTGAACGAATCGGAATTGGCTGGTTGCATGTGCTTAGGGAGCATCCACACAATCTGGCCCCGTACTTGGACTTATTCAATGACAGGTCCAGCGCTTCGTCCGGCTGGATCCGGCGCACGGCTGAAGGGATGCTGCTGGGGCTACGAGCCTTGAGGGAGAGTGGACGGTGGTTTTACGGCGATGAGTTACCAAAGAGCGCAGACGTCTTGTTCGTTTCGCACTTCTTGAATGAAACTCAAGCCGGTGCTGGGAATGATTTCTACTTTGGTGAACTGCCCTCTGAATTGGCTTCACGGGGAAAAACCTGTGTTGTGGCACTGCTCAATCATTCCGGACGATCCCCACGATTCTTGCGGGCCAAGTGGGTGCCCGCCAGTGTTCCCAGAATTCTGCTTTCCAGTACGATTGGCCTACGCGGTGATGTTGCCCTACGCCGCCGACTGAGCCGGGAATCGCTACGCTTGCGATCCGAGGCAAAAGCAGCGCTGCCTGCGTTTCACCGTCGCACTTTGCTGTTCGCTTCAGGTCATGCAGGCTCAATGGCTTCCGTCTCCAATCTTCGAATCGGGGAGCAAATTGCCGAGCTTGTGAGGCGAACCAGACCAAAGGCGATCGTATTGACGTACGAGGGTCATGCTTGGGAGCGCCTTGCATTCGCTGCCGCGCGGAGAGCTCACCCCCAGATACGCTGCATCGGCTACCATCACACGGTTCTGTTTCGGCGGCAACACGCCCTGAAGCGTCGCTTGGGCCCTGAATTCGACCCCGATATTGTTCTTACCGCAGGGGCCGCCACCCGTGATCAGCTTGCCGAGGCGCCGGGCTTGAAAGGGATTCCAATAGCTGTCTTGGGAACCCATCGCCGTGAATTGACACCACGGTCGAGACCTCCCGGTGAGCCGCCTACCTGCCTGGTTATTCCGGAGGGGTTGCCGGGCGAATGCGTGTTTCTCTTCAAATTTGCCCTGGCGTGCGCGAATTTGGCACCGACGATCCGCTTCGTATTTCGCATGCACCCGGTTCTGCCTTTCGCCTCAATTGTCGCCCTCGACCGGCGTTTGGGTTCACCACCCGAAAATGTTACACTTTCTGAGGCTCTTATTGCTGACGATTTCTCACGTTCGCGATGGGCTTTATATCGCGGCAGCAGCGCCGTTGTCCATGCAGTGCTGGCGGGGTTACGTCCCGTTTACGTCTCCCGGCGGGATGAAATGCCGATTGACCCACTGCATCAACTCGCGAGTTGGCGTACGGTCACAGAGACACCGGATGATTGTGTACGTCAGATCAATTTGGACATGGCAACCGATCAGGAAAGCCTCGTTTCGGAAGCTCAGCCGGCAATCCGCTACTGTGAAAAGTATTTTATGCCTGTCGATGTCGCGGCGCTTGAGTCGGCGATCGACTTCAATTAACGCCACCATTGTTTTGCCGAGGGAATCAATATCATGAGCCATTCAACGGATCTCTTTGCCTATCGCTATTTGCAGGAGGCGAGGCGTATCATCGACCAGATAGATGTATCGGCCATTGAGCGTATGGCGCAGCTTCTGTTGCAGCTACGTGAGTCGGGTGGACGACTGTTTTTCGTTGGCGTCGGAGGAGGCGCCGGTCATGCGAGTCACGCCGTGAATGACTTCAGAAAGATTGCCGGCATTGAAGCTTACTCTCCGAGCGACAACGTGAGCGAGCTCACCGCCCGAACCAACGATGAAGGATGGGAAACGACCTATGCGGCATGGCTCCAAGTCAGTCGCCTGAGCAAGAAGGATATGTTGTTCGTGCTCTCGGTTGGAGGAGGAGACCTGGGCCGCAATATCAGTCCCAACATTGTTCGGGCGGTACAACTTGCAAAGCAAGTCGGCGCCAAGATCGTAGGCGTTCTCGGGCGGGACGGTGGATATACGGCTACGGTGGCGGATGCCTGTGTAATCATCCCCACCGTCAATCGTGACGCAGTTACCCCCCACACGGAGTCTTTTCAGGCGGTAATCTGGCACTTGCTGGTGTCGGACCCGCGCCTTCAAGTCATGTCGAATAAATGGGAAGCAAACGTAATATAGGGAGATTATGAAAACGGTCGAACAATTAACCGTAAAGATCTTCGCCGACGGCGCAGACAAGGTAGGCATGGTTGAAATGGCCGCCAAGCCCTATATCAAGGGATTGACTACCAATCCAACGTTGATGCGTAAGGCTGGCATTACGAAGTACGAGACATTTGCAAGGGACGTTCTCAAGGAAATTGCGGACAAGCCGATTTCATTCGAAGTTTTCTCCGATGATTTCGGGGAGATGGAGAAACAGGCTATGAAAATAGCCGGCTGGGGAGATAATGTCTTCGTCAAGATACCCGTGACAAATACTAAAAGGGAGCCGGCATATGAGCTGATACGTAAGCTGTCCAGCCGCAAGGTCAAGCTCAACGTAACGGCGATCATGACGTTGACGCAAGTGCGGCATGTGGCAGCCAGCCTGGCCCCAGACGTGCCGAGCTATGTATCCGTATTCGCAGGTCGTATTGCCGACACTGGCCGAGACCCTATCCCAATCATGACAGCGGCAGTTGAGCTCATGAGAGACATGCCACGGAGCGAGCTCATCTGGGCCAGTCCCCGGGAACTCCTGAACATATTTCAGGCGGATTCGATCGGCTGCCACGTTATTACTGTCACGAATGACGTCCTCAAGAAGCTGGAGCTCGTGGGGAAAGATCTCGACGACTATTCTCTCGATACCGTCAAGATGTTTTACAACGATGCGGTCGCAGCGGGGTTTACTATTTAGGGTTCGGCAGGAAACTGTTGGGGTGTTCCACGCAGCATGCGAGATCGGATATTGAGCAAGTACTCATTTTCCCGCACACTGTATACGGGTCGATTGGTGAAACCAGACTAAGATTGCATTTCTCAATGGAAGTATTCGAAACTGGATATAACGCAATGCATCCCGTAGCGCCTGCCGGCGTTACCCGCCAATGATCAACGAGACCAATACACCTCCCGCTGACGATGGGATCGGCCTGCTCGATCTTGCGCTCGTCCTCGCCGAAAACCTTCGCCTTCTCATCTTGGTTCCGCTTGCGGTGGGCGTCGTGGCATTGGGCATTAGCTACCAGATAACACCCACTTACACGGCCGCGGTGCGTATCCTGCCGCCGCAGCAGCAACAAAGCCTTTCGGCGGCATTGGCCTCGCAATTGGGCGCGCTTGCCGGGCTTGCTGGCGCAGCCACCGGAATCAAGAACCCGGCTGACCAATACCTTGCCTTTCTCAAGAGCTGGTCGGTGCTGGATGCGATGATCGAGCGCTTCAAGCTCAAGGATCCCTCGAAGGAGCAATACATAGAGGATCTGCGACGGTCGTTATCTGGCCGTACCAAGATTACCGCTGGTCTCAAGGATGGAATCATCACGATCGAAGTCAGTGACGAGGACCCGAAGCGTGCAGCCGATATGGCGAACGCCTACGTCGAGGAATTGCGTAATCTCCTGAAAACGCTTGCGGTCACCGAAGCGGCACAGCGGCGGCTTTTTTTTGAAACCCAGCTCAAGCAGGCCAAGGACAACCTCACCAAGGCGGAAATCGCGCTGCGGGGAAGCGGGATCAACGAAGCCACGCTGAGGACGGTGCCCACGTCGGCACTGGAGGCTCTCGCCCGGATCAAGGCCCAGATCACCGCGCAGGAGATCACGCTGGCTTCGATGCGGACCTCCATGACGGAGTCCAACCCGGATTTCCGGGTCGCGCTTCAGGAGCTGGCCGCACTGCGGGCCGAGCTATCGAAGGCAGAGAAATCCAGTTCCGCCAAGGTGAGCGGTGAAGGCGCCGATTACATCGCGAAGTTCCGTGAATTCAAATACCACGAGACACTTTTCGATCTAATGGCAAAGCAGTACGAGCTTGCCCGCCTTGACGAGGCCCGCGAAGGGGCGGTAGTTCAGGTATTGGATGCCGCTCAGCCGCCGGAGCGCAAATCCGCCCCCAAGAAAGCGGTGATAGCAGTGCTCACAACGATAATAATGTTTTTTGTGACGGTTCTTTTCGTGTTCGCACGTCACGCGCTCCGTAACACCGCCGAGGAAGGCGAGTCTGCCGAAAAACTGAGGCGCCTTCGCCAATTGCTCCTTCTGCGGCGGGTGTAGCACAGCCACCGCCGGCGGTGCCGAGTCTTTTTCCCGAGTGGGATAAAACACATGGCCTCGGGATTCCAAACTTAGTTCGGGACGCGTCGCACTTGTTTTTGGCGTGCGGACGCACTGCATCGCCCCCCCTTTCCTGAAGATGCTGCCCGCCGGACATCGCATATGGCAGGATCCTCAACCATAGGCTAAACCGACTGAAACATATAACCCAAGGCTGCGGTACGCAAACGGTTACTCATGAACGGAAACAACGCGCCCTGATTCCCCGAGGGTGGTTTCTGCCCCTGGTCAGAAAGCCAATTTCCGTTGGCCATCACATTGGCCATCAGTTCAGCACGCAGGCACGGATCATAGTAGGAATAGAGCGCGCGATACAAAACCTGGTCGTTCGGTCGGGCATGTCCCGATATATCAAAGCGGAGAGGCTCGACCTCCTCTGCTTGGATAATTGGGCCGTTGTCCAAAATGGACGTCATGACGAATGCCGTGCGGCCGGGGCGGCCGCGCACCAGCATCGACCACAACAGCCCGTCGGCGCCGCGCACGTGGGGCAAGATTCCTGGATGTACGTGAATAAAGCGAAGCCCCAGCATTGCCAGCAACGATGCCGGGACAATGCCACCGCCAGTAAACAGCACCGTACCAGCACCAGCCAATACGTTGGCAAGCGCTGGGTCAGCCAAGTGATCTACCAAGACGACTTCGTGGGCTTCGGCCCACCCTTCGTACCTCGAGCGACGTTCTAAGTTCTGAAAATAATGCTCAAAGAACGGAAAGCGCGCGGCAAGTCGTTCGCGCATACCGCGCACGAGGGCGGGCTCCGTGCGCTTCAGGCGGCGCGGCCAATAGTTTTGTCGAGCGTCATTCACGTGAGCGGCGTATATACCGCGCATTGCGCGGGGCAGCCAGCGCCCCACTTCCTCGCCCGTGCTTGGAGCGTAGCGGGGCACCAGCGTAACCACGCGCCGGGGCCTGATTCCCTGGTGTTGCAAGGCGCTCACATAAGCCCGAAATATGGGCCCATCGAAGGCCAGGATTGTCAGCGCGTTACTGACTGCCATCGGGACTTTTCGGTAAGAAAGGTCGTCAGGCGTTCCGCCACGGCCGTTACCTCGGCAGCAGCCGGCGCATCGTTTTTCCAGTCCTCGCTTTGCATAATCCACAAAGCAGCGTTCAGACGCTTAAGGGCCCGCGCCCGATCAGTTGCCAATGCTGCATCCAATAGAAACAACGCAGCGGCCCCTACGAGGACCTCTGCAGGGGCCTTACCTTCCGCCTTGCGGGGCGTCCAATCACGCGCGTATCTGGCATTGAGCGCGCGCACGATAGCCGCTTTGCGCTCCAGATGTTCCATATCGGCATCACTCGGCAGGTGATGTGTCCGAACTGCTGTATCCAGCAGTGTTGCAAGATCGATGTCGCTGTCCGGGCCCTGCCCGCCATCGCGCTTCAGATGCGTCATGCAGGTCAAAAGCGCTTCTTCAAGAACGAGCTTGAGGTTGTCGGCCTCCATTTTCGGTCACGCTATTTGGTCTTTGTCCAGGATTTCGCACAACCGGCGTGCACCGATAACAGCTGCATTGCCGAGATTGTGCACGTAACGCCCCCGCAAATCGCGAACCCGCGCGGCTAACGACCCCCGCGCGCTCTTCGTAAGCTTTCGTACCAATTCAGGTAGTGTATCTAAGCGGGATGGGGGCAAAACGACGCCTAATTCGGAACGGATCGCCACTTCGACCGGCTCGATTCCAAGCTTCTCATAATCCCGGTTATTAACTTTTCGAGGAGTGTCAAAGAAGATCACGGGCCGGCCCAATCCGAATGCGAATTCCAGCGCAGCGCCCGACCAGTCGCTAATCATCGCGTCAGCAGTCATGAGCGAGCCGTAGTCCTCGATCGCGTAATCGAATTCGAAGCGCGGGTCACCGCCGAAACGATCCAGGATAGCCTTCAAGCAATGGGGCGAACGCTTGGTTGTCTCGGGATGCGGACGGACGACGACGCGGCATCCGCCTGACAACAACGCTGCGACCAATTCCGTCCCTAAAGTTTCAAGAAGTCCACAAGGGCCCCATGAAGGCGCTACCAGAACTCTCGGGGCTCCGATCGATTGGGCTGTATCCAGGCCCTCGGCCATGAGAGCGTCGAGTCGGGGATAACCGAATTCGAACAAATTCTTGCGCGGGCTGCCACGCAACTCCTCCATCCTACGAAGTTCTACGGCATGGTGGGGACCAGCACAAAATATCTCGTCAAAGGCGTCAAAGGCACCCGGGCGGTAGATCATGTGGCAGCTAACCAGTGAGTGGGGGACATAAACGTAGCGCTCTGCCCATGCGGAGCGCTTCCAGGGCCCCGCTCCAAGGTCAGGTAGTGTTGCGACAAGAAGTTTTGCAGTGAACGTCCGCAGGAATGCGGCACGCAGCATGGCACTGTCGAGTAGGAAGGGCCTGATCCCGTGCTGCGTAATGGTAAGCGCGGGGTCATCCGGCGTTGCGCAGACATAGGTCAGATGCACTCCCTCACCCGCCGCCAACGACATCGCAAGAGGCCAAAGATGAGGCCAGTCTTGGCGCGCATGGGAAAAGAACACCACTCGCCGCTGCGCCTCGGGCAAGGCATTCAAGCTGCGCAAGGAGCGCCAAGATGACCACTCCCGACGCATTGATCAGCCACGCAGCACAGCATCCGGCGCCAGACGACACAGGGCGCCGAGCTCGCCGCGTTGGCCCAGACTTTCGTAAAGGCGCAGGTCCTCGACCGAGTCTACCTCCAACCAACCGCCTCGAGTGCGGGCCACCTGGGCATGCCATCCCGCATCGATGAGCGCCTGCAAGAGTGAGGTCATGAACATTTGCGAGAAAGGTCTTCGATCGTACTCAGCGGCTCGGTTCAAGCTATTGTAGAAGCGCTTGAGATCCGCGACTCGGCTCCTCCGGATCTTGAATAGACCCATGTATTGGCCCTGGATGTCCGAGTCGGCCTGAGGCGTACGGCCCAGCTCCTGAATCCGCCCCTCAGGATCGAGCCGAAAGCTCTCGGCGTCACGAAGCGGATCGGCCATGCGGCGCGTCCAAAGAGTCTTCCAGGAATCATCCGAGGCAATGACAAGATCGCCAACATTCTGCTCGACTACCGCGCGGATCACTCGGGGCTCGAAAATCGTGTCGGCGTAGCTGACAAGCAGGTCTGAACCGTCCTCCATGTAATCCACCGCCGCGAAGAGCGATTCGACCATGTTGGTGTCGGCAAAGGCTGGATTGAACACCGTGCGGCAACCTGGAGCATGAAGCCGTCCGGCCTGATAGCCCGTCACCACGATTATGTCGCTGACGCCCGCTGACCGAAGCGAGTCGAGCAAGTAGTGCAGGATCGGGCGACCCAGGAGAGGCACCATGCACTTGGGTCGATCCGCGGTTAGCGGCATCAGGCGATTACCCTGACCCGCAGCCAGGATTATCGCTCTCAATGTGACATGCCTGTCAGATGCTGTCTTAGCAACTCCACGGTCTGTGGAGGACATTCTGGTGGTCTTTCTGGATGCCACATCAGTCCTAAGATTGGGAAATCCCTGTGTCGGGCGGCTTCGACCGACCCGTCGGGGGCACAGGCCATCGGCAACAGTTCGGAGGCCAGATCGGCAGGGGCTATGCCTGCCTCATGGAAGCTATTGACCCGGCGCAACGCGCGAAACCCTTCATGCACGTTACCGTGCCACTGTATCTCATGCATCGTCCCCACATGCCCGTGAATATTACCCAGCCGGCCACCAAGACACATATTCACAAACTGGAAGCCACGACACACGGCCAGAACTGGACGTCCTTCCCGCATGCTCCATTCCAACAACCGACGCTCGGTTGAATCTCGTTCTGGCACCGCAGCGGCGGAGTTCGGAATGCCAGGGATGGAGTTACCCCCGGTCAGGATCAGAGCCGTAGCATTCAACACGTCCGCTAGCTCTGCTGCGTCATCCACTCTGTTGGGTATGGGAACCAATACAAAGCCCATATACGCCAGAAAAGATGCCCAGGCTTGGTCCAGCGCGTCGCGTCGCTCATCGCGTGCAGGGTATTGATCAACCCGCTGGGATGCAATAACGATCCTCAATGCAGCAACTCCACCCGGCGCATAGCACAGTCAAGGCGCAGCAGGTTCGCACTACGTAGCTTCTCGAAAACGCTCTCGCCAACGCCGATCGCTGCGGGTAAGCGTAGCTCGGCGGCGCGGATGGTCATGTGCGAGTTAGCTCCCCCGTAAGCCGTCACCAGACCGACAGGGGCGTGAGCAAAGATCCAGTCATAGCCGGGGTCCGCTTGACGGATTAAGACAATCCTTCCGCGCACGGCACCAGGAGACTCCGCTGTCTCCAGGTCACAGGCTTCCGCAACCACTTCGGCACTCCCAATGTAGCTGGCAATGGCTTCGCTTTGATGAAAGATACGAAAATCCCGCGTGTCTGAAATCAACGGCGGTAATTCTACGCGCAATGCTGTCTGGAACGCCGCCGCGTTACGTTCGGCGCGCGCACCTAACCAGACGCGGTCGTTGGCCAGCGTGCTATCAAGAGCCATCACACGCAGGTCGTCCAGACCCAAATGTGACAGCGTTTCACAATCCACGCCCAGCGCATTGCCGTGCTGCCGAATGAGATCAATGGCCTCGCTTAGATTACGGGTGAAGATGTGCTTGGCACGCTCGCGCCCCACAATGGCGCGGCGCATCCACTTTTCAACCTGCTCGATCTCGTCCGGCAGGTCGATAGCCGCCAACGCGCGGGAGAATTTCATCCCTTCACCATCTGCCCAGCCAGAAGCGCGGGCACATGACGGCACAGAATGCAAATTTGACAGATACCGTTCTGGTGCCTCGCGGTAGCTTGGAACAGTGATGTTATACGGGCCGGGACGCAAGTGCCCATACTTGTCCAGAAAGTCGCGTTGCGTCATTTTACCGGTCGCCAGGGCGTTGCTGTCCACCGTCAACTCTCCGGCGACCGTCATGATCCCGGCAAGGAACCGGCCCTCTGCATCTGCAGGCAAGACTCCCTCGCGGACGGCCGAGCGCAGCAGGGCGGTCGCCACAAATGCGTGACGAGCGTAGTGGGCGAAGGCGGGCGTGCCCAGCCGGCAGCAGTCGTCGAGAAGAGCCAGGGCTGCTTTTAAGGGCGGCCCACGGCGCAACTTGGAACGACGAGCCTCAAGCCGATTCAGATCTGCATCGAGACCTTCGAGTCGGGCGGGATTCATCGCTACGGACGTCAGGTGATGCAGCGCCACCGCCCAACGATCGAGATCAGCGTCGCACATACCGGCTGCTCGCATTTCGGTGCGGTGGGCTGAAAAGGCGAAATCAAAGCATGTCGTGGCGATCTCGAACTCGACCTTGTCGTGCTTATCACTGGCACCTACCAAATGCTCGATTTGTGTATCAACTAGGTACTCGGCAATTCGGTCCGGCAGGGCCGCCGGGACGAACGAGTTGAGGGTTGCCCGAACGTCGATATACGCGTAGCCGGCCAACGACACCATGAGGGGCGTTGGCTGGAGGTCGCGATAGCCGAACTCAGCGCGCTGTCGTGCCCACACTGCGTCCGTTAGCAAATATCGGTATAGATCAAACGCTAGCCGCCGTGGACGCAGTCCAATCATCTCCGCTGGATTCCAATCCGTCATTACGCTCAGGACGGTGCGACGGCCGACTACGGGGCCGGTTGGAACTTGCAGCTTCGAAAATAGCGCCTCCCCGGCTGCCAGGAAATCGTCAAGTTCCTTGTCATCACCGCGCCAATTCCCTGAGTGCGCGGCAATTGGTCGCACTTGAAGCAAATTTACATTTCCTCCCTCGTCCGCCGCGAACTCGATGTCCAGACTGTCGTGGCCCACAAGTGACACCACTTCTCGGACGGCGCTGGAAAGTCGTCCGAGCACCGGAGCCTCTGCGTTCAAGGAATCCAGCGCAGTGTGATGACAGTAGAGCGTCTTGCCCGAGAAATCGACACCACTGGTAACCCGATCGGTCCCTGCCGATACGTCGTTATAGTTGACGATCAGATAGGGCGCGCCGTGAGACAGGGTCCTCGTGAGAACTACACCACTTACGCTCGCCTTTGGCGTCATGCTTTGGACCAGCACCTCGTTGGCGGCGTCCAGTGAGTCGTAGGATTCAAAAACCTCGTCGATAGCTCGCCTAAGACTGCCGGACTGATCGGCGGGAACGTTCAATAAGCTGGTAAAGGCGCCGGCCATTGAGGACGCCCAGCCGTCCTCGCGTACAGCACTACTGCGCACGGCTACCGCCCCGCCCCCGAAGAAACGTGCCAAGTCGGCTAACGTTGCGTCTGGCTCCCGCAACCAGGCACGGTAGGAAATCACGACAAGGGGCGGCACCACAGATTGCTTGACGATCCCGGCAAGGCGTTGAAGCGTCTGGGCCTTGGATCCAAGAACAAATCTCGCCAGATCCTGAGGCTCGTCCCACGTTGCCCAGTCTCCCAGCGCGTCGACGGCCCTCACGCGGTAACCCTCCTCGAGAAGATAGGCAAACAGACGGGGCAGTGGCCACTGGGCGCAGGCGGGTTGCACTTTCGATACGTTGCGAAGGTGGGCCACAATGTCGGGCGATAGGTAAGCAAGGCCGACGAATTCTGCGTCCGCCGAGGCATCCATCAGCTCGATCCCGAGAACCTGTGTACGATCGTCGCTCAGCCTCACCTTTTCGGCGGTCGCGATATCGAGAGCGGCACGTCCGACAAAGCGCCGTCGCCACATTGTGTCCACCGTCAGGACTAGATCCGCCTCATGGCTGGCCGCCTGAACCGCCGCAACCAAGGATCGCCGGAATAGTATGTCGCTGTAGACCACGAAACAGGAGGCATCGACAGGGAGGCCTCGTAGAAGGGATCCCGTCGCCCCTTGTGCACGCCAATGTGGCTCGACGACGACGTCGACGTTCCCCAACTGGTCACTCATCGTGTCGAATCGGTAACCCGCCACAACGCGAAAGCTGCAGTGCAACCCATCAAAGGCGTCGATCAGCCAGTCAAGAAAACGCCTACGATCAGGTGCTGTCTGCAACAGCGACGGCGCCGTCCCCCGGAACGGTTCGCCAGCAGCTAATACAACCACGAACACGGCCTACACCCCTAAGCACGCAGGTCACACAGTCGTGTTGACGTATAGACCGAATTGACGGTCCCCACGCTCAACTGTCGCCTTCGGGTACTGAGGGCTTCGATACCTTCTCATGACGCCTGGATAAAAAAGCCACGATCCGACGCCAGTAAATCTTCAGGGCGACGGCGCCGGCTGCGATTGCCCCAATGATCGCCTGAAGAAGAAGACCAGCAGAGCCGGGATCGATATATGCGTACGCTGGCTCGCTGATGAACATGACGAAAAAACAGATTGAGATTGAACGAATTGCGTTGCTGGTAAGTACCTCTCTTTGCTCCAGCATTTCGCCCCTCATGGCAGGATGTCTGTGCAACATTTTAACCTCACTATCAATCAACGAGTTGCCGGTTCAACCATCGTAACATTTATCGGAGCAGCGTACGGCAACGAGCAGTCGGTCTTGCTCAATAAAGTCACACAAAAGTCTTGGGGCTGATACGAGAGAAACTTTTCTTGAATGCCGACCACGGCCCATTCGCGCGAATGACCTCCAAGGAGAAATAGCATCGTCATTTGGTGTTTTCAGTCACGTTTGGCGTCGTTAAACACGATGGAGACGTCACGTACCTTGCCAAAGTCGAGGTTGTTCTCGTACACAGCGATGAAAAAACGATCCTGACGCAGGTTCGGTTCCCGACCTTCTATGCATGCGAAGACAGTCTCCATGACATTGACGGGCGAGCGGGCTGCACCGCCGAGGCCCGCGCACGCGGGAGGCATACGTACAGCCAAGAGAATGGGTAGACGTTCTGCAATCTGGGAAGCATCCCACTCGGATAGCGGGCGCTTGAAATTTGTGATGCTGGCGCTACCATGGTCCGACATGAAGATCACGATCGCATCAGGATCGCGTGCAGCTAACCGGCCCGCGGTCTCCAGAATGGTCGTGTTCACGCAGCGTATCAGGTCCACATACGCGGGTCGGGACTTCGGGTCTGTCTCCAACAGCTCATAGGTCTCGCGGGATGTGCTGTTGCACGAGGCATCCAGTCTGAAGGGAGGATGGGGCGGTAGGGTATGAATGAAGGCGAAAAAGGGCTGGATCTTGGGAAGCTGCTCCACCCTTTCGCGAAAGTCGCGCAAAGTCGCCTCCGGCGGTGGTTGCCAGAAAGCCCCGTGTCTTAAGGGGGTGAGCCGTATCAGCCCGAATGTCTCCGCGCCGCTTATCCATTTGTGTTGTTTTGGGTCAAGACACCTGTCCTCGATGCCGAAGCAGCCTCCTCCGGAGGCATGCCCAGTTGCCTGGGCAAACGCATAACCGTGGGCGCGGAAACGTCTGACCGCCGCCGATCTGCCGTTAAGCATGCTCTGGAATTTCGCCCGGTTTTTGTGCGGTAGCATCTCGGGCGTCTGTACGTAATCCATCTCGACCAGGGTTGCGAGCGAGAGATAGGTCGCGGGGTAGTTCGTCGCGGCGTCACGACGCACTTTATAGCCGAGGGCAACTAACTCGCTCAGAAACGGCTCATTGTCAAACGCAAAGTGGCGTGCCAGGACGTCCTGTCGCGCGTAGCCATCGGAAATAAAGACGTAGACGTTTGGCTTGAAACGAGCGGCAGGGACTATGGTCTGCTTGTGCTTGACCTCGGTGTCGCTCTCCCGTGCGGCCATGTAGCGCGTAAACGAGATGCCGGGTATCGCGATCGCAACTACTAGAAAAATCACCCCCAATCGTGCCGCATGGGGAGAGGCTCCGATCACCCAGGCAAGAACCGAGAGTGTGAGAACCGGCACGATGTACGCTAATGCTGCGCCGGCTTCACCGAATACGGAACGTCCCGCATCGCGTACTGGAGTGGTGGCGTCCCACAAGAAAAATAGTGTGATGATGACCGCCAAGGTTAGGCAGATGCGTCCGACTATGCGAGGCGATGTCCCCCTTAGGACGATCCAGAGGATCGCGATGAGCCCGACACTACCAATCAAACCATAGATGACAATCGTAAAGAGGATTCCAGCCGCCAGTATGGTCCGGTTGGTATTGGCGAAGTTCACCAGTGGCCACAGAAGGGCCAAGCCAGGAAGAAGGTATGGGAGGTAGGTGACGCCGACGTGTGACGGCACCCTAACCGTATTCATGATCCACATTTCTGGAGCCCTTAAATCAATATTCAAGAGGCAGTTGCAGCACTTGCAGCGCGAGTAGCTTTTCTCGTCTTTCAGGGGGAAAGAAAGACCTCAAAAGACCATCGAATCTCCTTAAACCAATCCGGCTGCCTTCGCGCGCCAGAGCGTCCACCACGCATAGCGCGGGCCTACTACGCCTGGCTACTCAATTGCTCATCCTGTAATATTCCCGATACCATTCGACGAAGCGGGCGACACCTTCTTCAACAGGTGTTGCAGGCTTGTAATCCATATCTCGTACCAGGTCATCGACATCGGCATAGGTGTCCGGCACGTCACCCGCCTGCAGTGGCAGGAACTCTTTTTGCGCCACCTTATTCAAGGCCATTTCCAAGACTGTAATGTAATCCATGAGATTCACGGCATGGTTATTGCCAATATTGTAGATTCGCCACGGAGCCAGACTGGAGTCCGGGTCCGGACAGTCGCCACTCCACTGGGGGTTAGGTTGTGCCGGTTTGTCAAGAGCCCGGATGACCCCTTCGACGATGTCGTCGATGTAGGTGAAATCGCGACGGTGCCTGCCATGATTGAAGACCTGGATGGGCCGGCCTTCCAGGATGGATTTGGTGAACTTGATCGGGGCCATGTCCGGCCGGCCCCAAGGGCCGTAGACGGTAAAGAATCGCAAGCCGGTAGCGGGCAGACCGTAGAGGTGGCTGTAAGCATGGGCCATAAGTTCATTGGCCTTCTTGGTGGCAGCGTAGAGGCTCAGCGGATGGTCGACGTTTTGGTGGACGGAAAACGGTAAAGTCGTGTTGGCGCCGTAAACGCTCGAACTGCTGGCAAAGACGAGGTGCTCGATGTCGTGGTGGCGGCAACCTTCGAGAACGTGTGTGAAGCCGACGAGGTTGCTATTGACGTAGGCGTAGGGGTTTTTCAACGAATAGCGGACCCCAACCTGAGCCGCGAGGTTAATCACTCGCTTCGGTTTCTCGCGATCGAAGAGTTCGGCCATACTGGAGCGTTCAGCAATGTCAAGACGAGCCATGCGGAAAGCGGGGTTAGGCATCAGCCGCGCGAGCCTCGCCTCCTTAAGGGAAACGTCGTAGTAGTCATTTAGGTTATCTATCCCTACGACTTGATCTCCACGAGCAAGCAGCCGCTCGCAGACGTGCATGCCGATGAACCCGGCGGCCCCGGTAACCAGTACTTTCAATCTGCTCTCCTACCGATGCAACTGTATTCGATGCCAGCCTTGCGCAGGATGGCCGGGTCGTATAGGTTGCGGCCGTCGAATATCAGTGGGGCCTTGAGCCTGACCTTGATCGCTTCAAAATCGGGGGTTCGGAACTCCTTCCATTCGGTGACTATGACCAGAGCATCTGCACCGTCGAGAGCTTCCATGTTTCCGCTAACGAACTCAATACGCGGTTCGTTCTTGAAAACACGCTGGGCATTATGGGTGGCTACCGGGTCGTAGGCACGAATCGTCGCGCCACGTGCCAGCAGGTCTGCGATTAGCACGAGGCTTGGGGCCTCGCGCATGTCGTCGGTGTTGGGCTTGAAGGCAAGCCCCCAAAGGGCGAAGGTCTTGCCATAGAGGTTATCGCCCAGCCGCTGGGTGATTTTCCGGGTGAGCACAGTCTTCTGCGCTTCATTGGCGGCCGCGACCGCCTGAAGCACCTGAAGGTTCTGCCCGGCGTGTTGGGCAGTGTGGATTAGTGCCTGAACATCCTTGGGGAGACAAGAACCTCCGTAACCACAGCCAGGGTAGAGCCAATGATAGCCAATACGTGGGTCGGCACCAATGCCCTGTCGCACCAGCTCAATATCGGCACCGATTTTCTCAGCCATGTTGGCCAATTCATTCATGAAGGAGATGCGAGTGGCAAGCATGGCGTTGGCTGCGTACTTGGTGAGCTCGGCACTCCTAACGTCCATTACGATCAGCCGCTCGTGGTTGCGCTGGAAGGGGGCATAGATCTGGCGCATGAGATCGGCGGCACGGGCATCGTCGGTGCCAACAATGATGCGATCCGGTTTCATGAAGTCTTCGACGGCCGCTCCCTCCTTGAGGAACTCCGGGTTTGAGACGACGCTATATTGAATGGCCGTGCCGCGTGCCTTGAGTTCCTCCGCAATAGACGCACGAACCTTATCAGCAGTGCCAACCGGAACGGTGGATTTGTCGATGATAAGCTTGTAGTCCCGCATGTGGCGGCCAATGTTGCGGGCGGCGGCGACAACGTACTTGAGATCGGCGGATCCGTTTTCGTCCAGTGGTGTACCAACGGCTATGAACTGCAATACGCCATGCTCTGCACCTTCTTCAATATCGGTGGTAAAGCGCAAACGCTCAGCGGCAACGTTCTTCTTTACCATGGGTTCGAGGCCGGGTTCAAATATCGGAATTCTTCCAGATCTCAATATTTCGATCTTGCTCTGGTCCACATCGAGACAGACCACTTCATTGCCCACTTCAGCAAGGCAGGCCCCGCTGACCAATCCCACATAGCCGGCGCCGATGATGGTAACTTTCATTTGTATTGGTATTTTTGTAATGAGGATTGACTAACTCAAACGCGCGACTGATAGCACCCGTTATAGGCCGCACTACCTTTACCTGCAGATCGTAAGCTTTTAACGGTTATCTTGGACACGCTACCGCCATCCAAGGACACCCGAGGCTGCTTGCATCGGCTACTATCATGCCTCGCACGCGAGGCATCAGGGGCTTCCGCCCAAGCGGACGCGGATGTCGGCGACCTCTCGGACTACTCTGTCGAAGCAATCGGCGTGGGTCGCCAGGATGTCCTTGAAACGGACTTCGCGACTGTCGAACGGGATCGTCGAGCCATCCCACAGGCCGAGCCTTCCACCCGCCTCCTCGAGGATGAGCCCGCCCGGAGCGACGTCCCACAGCTTGAAGCCGAGCCGCTTGAAGAAGATGTCTGCGCGGCCATCGGCGACGCGACAGATCTTGAGGCCGATGCTCCCGAGCTCGACGAAGGCGGCGGTATTCTGCCGGAACCATTCGCCCGGCACTCCCGACGGACGCGTGCTGTCGACGAAGCGCGGCGACGCGGTCCAGTCGCTGGCGCCGAGGCGGACGGGCTCCTCGCCTCGCTTCTGCCGGTACGCTCCCCCACCCCTAGCGGCGAAGTACGTTTGATCGAGCGCCGGCTCGTGTACCACGCCAAGGCGGACCGCGCCGTCGACGACATATGCAACCTGCACGCAAAACCCGGCGAAGCCGCCGGTGAAGCTCCGCGTTCCGTCGAGCGCGTCGATCGTCCAGTAGCTCCTGGGGGCATCCCACTCCGTCGCGCGCGCTTCGAAGTCTTCTTCGGCCAGGAGTCGATCGTCCGCAAAGTACGCCTTCAAGTAGCCGATCACCCAGGCCTCCGCTGCTAGATCGGCGGCGGTCTTGAGCTGATCGCCCTTCTCTTCAGCGCGCACGCCTCGAGGCAAACGGAGCAGAGCGCTCCCCGCCGACTCGACCGCCTGGCGAGCAACGCTCAGCCGCTCGTACCACTCACTGCTCGCGAGCGACGTCATCGATTGTCTTCCTCGATGGACTGCCAGAGCCGATCGAGCCGGTCATCGAGCGTCGCCGGCGGCCAGTCGAAGAGCCGCCGCGCCTTCGCGATGTCCGCGTGGAACACCGGCGGCTCGGGACCCTCCAGCGTGACGGTCGACCCACGCCTGGAGCGACGGGCGATCCGCTCCGCGATCTGGACAATTTGAACCGGCTCTCCATAACCGACGTTCACAGGGCCGGGATCGCGCGCGGACGCACTCATCGAACGCAGCACCGCCTCCACCGCATCATCGACATGCAGGATCTCCCATGGGATGGGTGGGCTCGACGAGGTCACGCGAAGGGTCTCACCCGCCTGCGCCGCGCGCACGAAATTGAAGAGTCCGCCGGACCGGCGGGTCTCCGAGAATAGTCCGCCCATCCGCAGGAGCCAGCGATCGCTGAGGGTCGAGCCGAGGAGGACATCCTCGGTGAGGCACTTCGCGAGGGCGTAGGGATGAAGAGGACGGCGCGGATGATCCTCCTCGACCGGATCCGCAGTGGGGTTACCGTAAATGATCGCACCGGACGCATGAATGAACCGCCCGGACCATCCCCTCGGGATCGCCGCCATTACATGGATGAGGGATCGGACGTGCGCAGTGATCGTGTCGACTGCGTCGGCCCAGCTCTGGTCGCCCTTCGGCGCCGGTCCCGCCAGATGCACGACGACTCCCCATCGCCACGGAGAGAGAGAGCGTCTCGTCGCCTCAGGATCGCGAAGATCCACGCTCACGACTTCGAACCCCTCACCGGTCACGGCCGTTCGCGAGAGCGCGGTCACGCGATGGTTCGCGCCCACCAGCCGCGGGACGAGAGCCGTCCCGAAGAACCCACTTGCTCCTGTCACGAGGACGTCAGACGACATCGCGTCAGCTCTTGCTCGGCGAACGGAGGTCCCGCGGCGACCATTCGCTCTCCTTCACATAGAACTGCGTCAGATAGCGGATCATCATAAGGTCCGGCTCGAACGCGAGGGAGATGGGCTCCTTTCCGAGCGCGCGTCGGATCACCTCGTCGACTTCGTTCACCCCTGCCGCCAGTGTGAGCGCGACAGTAGTCGAGTAGCGTGGGTTGATCTCAAAGATGATCGGCTTGTCGTCCGAGCCGAGCACGAGCTGCACATTGAAGGGCCCACCGGGCTCGAGCTTCTCCTTGATCGAGCGGCAGAGCCCATCGATCGAGGCCGAGCGTCGCGTCGTTCCAACCTGCGTGATGCCCTTCTTCGACACGACCTCCTTCGGGACGACCGCGAGGAGCGTATTGTCGAGTGCAACGACGGCGCTTGTCGTGAACTCCGTGCCGAACGCCCGCTCCTGGACAACGTACTGGTCGGCGTCCTTCGAGGCACCAGCAAAATACTTCGCCAGATCCGCAGGCCCACCGAGATACGCGAGTCCGCGGCTTCCCCGACCGACTCGGGGCTTCACTACAGCGGGGTACACGGCATCCGTGGCATTCGTCGCGAGCCACGAGCGCGCAACGCTGATCTTCGCCGCCGAGAGCTGCTCGTACATGACCCACTTGTCGAGCATCGCTTCGCAAAAGGAAAGCCTCGGCGCAACCACGCGGACGCCGGGAAACTCGCGATCGACGAGGCGGTGTACGACTGGAATCTCTTCGTCGACGAGAGGGACGACGAAGTCGGGACGCTCGCTCTTCAGGATCTCCCGCATCGCGCCTTCGAAGGCCGGATCGATACCGAACGGGATGACGTAGCCGCGGTTCGCGATCCCGAGCCCGGCCGAGTGCAGCGACGCATCCGCCGTGGAGACTTCGTAGCCGAGGCCCTTGAGCGCCTCGATGACCGGGATCGTGCCGCTGCCGCCGCCGCCAGTCAGGAAGACCTTTATGCTCACGCTCCGTTTGCTCCATTGTGGAGGCCGGTGAAGCGGTCGCGTGTCGCCCTGCCGTCCTGCGTGACACCTTCACCCTTGATCACCTTCCACACTGTCATGGCGATGATCTTCAGGTCGAGAAGAAGCGACTGGTTCTCGACATACCAGACGTCCATCTCGAACTGCTCTTCCCACGTGAGGGAGTTCCGTCCGTTCACGGCGTTCCAGGTGGTGAGGCCCGGCTTCGCGTCGTGACGGCGCGCGTGACGTGGCGAATAGAGCGGCAGGTACTCGACGAGCAGAGCGCGAGGTCCGACGAGGCTCATCTCACCACGGAGCACGTTCCACAGCTGCGGGAGCTCGTCGAGGCTCGTCTGCCGGAGGAACGTCCCGAGCTTCGTGAGCCGCGCCTCGTCCGATTGATCGCCGGGTGTGTTCGTCGTCATCGTTCGAAACTTGAGGATGGTGAAGAGCTTTCCACGGAGTCCGGGCCGCACCTGGCGGAACAGTACCGGGGAGCCCATGACCACGCGAACGGCAACCGCCGTCGCCGCGATGACCGGCGCGAACGCGACGAGCCCGACGGAAGCACCGACGACGTCCAGAACTCGTTTCGTGATCATCGTGGAACTCTCCGTACCTGGAGGACGGCCTCGATCACGCGCGCGATGTCCGCTTCCGTGAGCGCCGATCCGCTTAGCAGACAGAATCCGCGATCGAAGAACCCCTCTGCGACCTCTCCATCGCGAGACAGAACCGACGCGAAGACAGGCTGGAGGTGCATCGGCTTCCTCGCAGGCCGCGCCTCGATCAAACCTCGCAGAAGGCTAACCCATCAGTCCCGCAGGACTTTGATCGCAGCAACGCCCAGTGCAAACTGCGAAAAAATCTGCGCCCAATCCCTTAGTTCCTTGGTAAAGCGGAATTTCTCCAGGTCCTCCGGTACGACGATGGTGTCTCCGGGCATCAACCGCTCACCCTCGAAGCCACCGCCGAATCCAAAAAATGCACCCGACTGCCGGCGGCTCACCACCGTCCCGTCAGCGCGAATGACGTAGGTCGAACCTGTATCGGCGTCCCGGGTCGGGCCACCAGCTCGCGCAAGATATTCCGATACTCGCTGGTCAGTGCGATAAAGGAAGGCGTTCTGATTGTAAACGGAACCAATCACGCTCACAGTAGACGACCGCGAGGGCACCAAGAAACGGTCTCCATCCTCGAGCACCAGTTCGGGCAGATCCTTCAGCTCGGCCCGTTCTGGCGCAAGTTCCAGCACTATCCGGCCGC
>Ga0326597_10000445_pt1 | contig 73908 bp, 76 predicted proteins | sample RVTome_12_FD_203789 | JGI IMG/M metagenome (GOLD analysis project Ga0326597, IMG submission 203789) | Soil microbial communities from uranium-contaminated site in the Upper Colorado River Basin, Wyoming, United States - RVT100D185 | ecosystem: Environmental > Terrestrial > Soil > Contaminated >...
TGGCAAGTTTCGGGCGCGTGGTCACGCAGTTTGCGATAGAGCGCCGTCTGCCTGTCGTCGAGATGCTCGGGCACGGTGACGCGGAGCTCGACCAGCTCGTCACCGCGGCCGCCCCCTTTGCGCGGCCAGCCCTGCCCGCGCAGGCGCAGCTGCCGGCCGCTGGAGCTGCCGGCGGGGATGCTCAGCTCTATCGGTCCTTCCAGGCTAGGGACCTGCACCTTGCCGCCGAGGGCGGCGACGTGGTCTGGAACCCGCGCGATCGCACGCACGTCCTCCCCATCCAACGTCAGGCCCCCGCTAGAGCGGAGACTGATCTTCAGCAGCAGGTCGCCACCGCCGGGCGCCTGACCGCGTAGGCGCAGCTTGGCGCCGTGCCGCACGCCGGCGGGAACGGTGACGGTCACGTGGCGACCATCGACCGTGATCGGCACCTCGCCACCTTGGAAGGCGCTCTGAAGGTCTAGCTGCAGCTCGCCCTCGAAGCGGCGGGGCTTTGCTGCAGTGCTGGTGCGCATGGTGCGGCCGCCGCGCAGGTCGGTGAACGGGTCGCCGCCACGCATGGTGACGTCACCGGAAACGCCGCCGAAGCCGGAGCCGAACAGGCTTTGGAAGAAGTCGCTGAACCCGGCGAACTCCTCAGGCCCGACGTTGCGCCACACCTGCCCACCAGCGGAACCGCCGTGACCTGCAGGTCCACCACCACCGCTCCAGGCGTCGGGTGGCACCTGTCCGTCACGACCGTAGGTGTCGTAGATCTTGCGCTTCTCCGGGTCGGATAGGGCGGTGTACGCCTCGTTGATCTCCTTGAAGCGCTCCTCGGCGCTCGCGTCGCCCAGGTTGCGGTCGGGGTGGTGCTTGGCTGCCATCTTCCGGAAGGCGCGACGGATCTCTTCCTTCTTGGCGTCCTTGTCGACGCCGAGGATCTCGTAGTAGTCCTTGAACGAAGCCATCCGTTACCCTCCTCTCCGGCGGGATAGCGGCCGCGGTCTACTCCTGCGCGTCCTGGTAGACGATCACTCTGGCTGGGCGGATGAGTCGGTCGCCACGGACGAAGCCGGCCTCGAACACCTCGGCGATGGTGCCGGGCTCGGCACCATCGCTGAGTGGTGCGCTGGTAAGCGCCTCGTGCAGGTCGGGATCGAACCGCTCGCCAGGCGCGCCGACGCGCTCGATGTCGAGCTTGGCGAGGTTGCGCTCGAGCGCGTCCATCACCGCCCGCACGCCGGGCACGATCTCGGCCGGGTCGCCGCCCGACTCGGCGGCGGCAAGCGCGCGGCGCAGATCGTCGTGCACCGCCACGGCAGGCATGACCGCCTCGTCGACACCAGCGTCACGAGCGCGACTCTCATCGGCGGCCGCGCGGCGCCTGACGGTGTCGAGCTCGGCGCGGGCGCGCAATGCGCGGCCTTCCTGGTCGGCGAGCGTCTGCTCGACCTCTTCGAGGCGGCGCTGCGCGCTTGCCAACTCGTCGCGCAGGATTTCGATCTCGGCCTGCACCTCGCCAGCCTGCGCCTGACCTGTCGGCGTCGCGGCGTTTGCCGCTTCGGGTTCGTCGCGCCTTTGCCGCTGGCGGCTGTGCGTCTCCGAGTCGTCTAGGGTGGGGTCGGGGTTGCGTTCGTTCATCGCACTCTGCTTCCTGGTAGGCGTCGGGCGAGGCGGCGCCCGCGATAGGCGCCTCCTCGCACTAGCAGCGTGTGGCGCTCAGCCTGCCGGCTTGAAGTCCGCGTCGATGACGTCGTCGTCGGCCGCGCCGGCGTCACTTCCGCCGTCGCCGCCGCTCGCGTCTCCGTCACTGCTGGGGTCGGCGCTGGCGGCGGTCGCCTGTTGGAACGCCTGCAGGGCTGCGGCGAGCTGCTTGCTCAACTCGTCGAAGCGGTCTTTCGAGACGTTCGGATCGTCGACCGCCTTGCGGGCTTCCTCAGCGGCGTCCACGACCGGCTTCTTCTGCTCGTCGGTGGCGTCTTCGGCCTCGTCGAGCGTCTTGAGCGCTTGGGCGCGCAGCGAATCGCACTGGTTGCGGGCCTCGGCCAACTCACGGAACTTCTTGTCCTCCTCGGCGTGGCTCTCGGCGTCCTTGACCATCCGGTCCACCTCGTCGTCGGCCAGGGTGGTGGTGTTCTGGATGGTGATCGAGGCTTCCTTGCCGGTCGACTTTTCACGCGAAGTGACGTGTAGCACGCCGTTGGCGTCGATGTCGTAGGTGATCTCGATCTGCGGCAAGCCAGCGGGCATCGGCGGGATGCCGTCGAGCTTGAACTTGCCGAGCGACTTGTTCTCGCGCGCCATGCTGCGCTCGCCCTGGAGGACGTGCACCTCGACGCCGGTCTGGTTCGAATCGGCGGTCGTGAAGGTTTCGGTCTTGCGAACCGGGACGGTGGTGTTGCGGTCGATCAGCTTGGTGAACACGCCGCCCTTGGTCTCGACGCCGAGGCTGAGTGGCGTCACGTCGAGCAGCACGATGTCCTCGACGTCGCCGGTCAGCACGCCGGCCTGCACCGCCGCGCCGAGCGCGACCACCTCGTCGGGATTTACCGACTGGTTCGCCTGCTTGCCGAGCATCTCCTGGACGATCTTCTTGACGGCGGGCACGCGGGTCGAGCCGCCGACGAGGATGATCTCGTCGATGCCGCTGGGGTCCAGCTTGGCGTCCTTGAGGGCCGCCTCGACCGGACCGCGAAGGCGCTTGAGCAGCGGCGCGATCAGGTCCTCGAAGGTGCTGCGAGTCAGTTTCCGCTCGAGGTACAGCGGCGCGTTGCTGCCGGGGTCCATGGCGATGAACGGTAGGCTGATGGTCGTCTCAGGCAGGCCGGACAGCTCGATCTTGGCCTTCTCGGATGCTTCGAGCATGCGTTGCAGCGCCTGCTTGTCCTTCTTCAGGTCGACGCCGTACTCGTCCTTGAAGCCTTTGGCGAGCCAGTCGACGATGGCGTAGTCGAAGTCGCTGCCGCCGAGGTGTGTGTCGCCGTGGGTGCTGCGCACCTCGAAGACCCCTTCGCCTACCTCGAGCACGGAGACGTCGAAGGTGCCGCCACCGAAGTCGAAGACCAGCACCGTCTCGTTGCCCTTCTTTTCGAGACCGTAGGCGAGCGCGGCGGCGGTCGGCTCGTTCACGATGCGGAGGACGTTCAGGCCGGCGATCTTGCCGGCGTTCTGCGTCGCTTCGCGCTGGGCGTTGTTGAAGTAGGCGGGGACGGTGATGACGGCGTCGGTGATCTTCTGGCCGAGTTGGTCGCTGGCATCGGCGACGAGCTTGCGCAACACCATCGCCGAGATCTCCTCGGGCGAGTACTGCTTGCCGTTCACCACGAAGCGGACGCCACCGTCGTCGGCCTTGACGACTTCGTACGGCGCGCGCTCTACCTCGTCCTTCACTTCCTCCCAGGTGCGACCCATGAAGCGCTTGACTTCGAAAAGGGTTCCCTTGGCGTTGAGGACGGACTGACGCTTGGCCACCTGGCCGACGAGGCGTTGCTCATCTTTGAACGCGACAACGGACGGGGTGGTGCGGGCGCCTTCGCCGTTGACTAGAACGGTCGGCTCGCCGCCTTCCATGACGGCGATGACGCTGTTGGTGGTTCCGAGGTCGATACCTACGGACTTGGCCATGATCGGGCCTCCATTCAAGGATGCGGGTGGGGCGTGCGACGCGCCCGCGACGCCCTCGTCAGGCCAATACCGCAACCTGAGCGGAGCGGGCGCATGACGCTCACTAGGAGCGAGAATAGCAGTCCGAATGCCGCGTGTCAACAGATATGAGCGCATCACGCTCAAGTTTGCTTGGGTCCCAATGTGTGTAGCGCGAAGCTTCCACCGCACGGTTTTACCCGGGTATTATTCTGCTCGTGGACCAACCCCGCACCTATAGCGCCTTCGAGGCCAACGCCCGCGTCGCCAGCGGCGACCTCGAAACCCTCCTCCGCACGCTCAAGACACGCCACACCGAGGCGGAGGCGGGCATGCTACGGATCCTCGACGACGCCAGCGGCCGCGAGGTCGACTTCGACTTGCGCGGCGACGTTGCTGAGGTGCTGGCCCGGGCGCTCCCCCAGCAGCGGCCGCGCGGACCGGGTCGGCCGCGCCTCGGGGTCGTCTCGCGAGAGGTGTCGCTGCTGCCGCGCCACTGGGAGTGGCTTGCGGATCAACCGAGCGGCGCCTCGGCCGCGATACGCCGCCTGGTCGACCAGGCCCGCAAGGGAGATTCGCGACGAGAGCTCGCGCGGCACGCCGCGGCCACAGCTGGACGGGCGATGACGGCCCTCGCTGGCGACCGGCCAGGCTTCGAAGAGGCCTACCGTGCGTTGGACGCCGGCGACCGGGCACGGTTCGAGGAGCTGACGCGCCACTGGCCCGACGACGTGCGCGCGTATCTGCTACGGCTCGCCGAGGAGGCTTTCGACCGCCCGACCGGCTACGATCGTGCCCTACGCCGCAGCCACCAGGCCGACGCCAGGCCCAGCGCCGCCATCGACGCCGAAGCGACGATCAGGCCCGGCTGAACCGTCACCGAACGCATCACGAACGCCCCTTCGATCGACGCGCCCGCCCACACCGCCGCCAACACGCCCGGCAGGCCACCCAACGCCGTCGCCGTCGCGAACGGCAGGTACGGCACCTTCGTTGCCCCCGAAACCAGGTTCACCGCGTCGCCCGGCACCGCCGCCAGCCGAGTCAGCAGGACCGCCTCGAACGCGTGATCCGTTAGCCGGTCCCGCCAGCCGGAAGCGGCACCCTGCCCGATAGCGCCGCTGGTAGCCACGCGCGCGGCGACTCGGTCACGACGCGCCCAGCGTCCCAGCGCGTAGGTCAGCGACGCGGACAGGAGCGCGCCGAACCAAGCCAGCGCTGCACCCAGCAGCGGCCCAGCAGCCCAGCCCGCCACCAACGCCAACGCCGTCGAAGGAAGCAGCAGGACCGTCCGCAGCGTGTACGCCGCCAACAGCACGGCTGGCAGCCACGGACCGTCTGCGGCCTCGGCGAGGCGGCGCGCCGCCTCGCTAGCCGGTTCGGCGCCGGTCGTAGCGACCGCCAACCACAAGACCCCCACGAGGGCGATCCAGATCCATGCCGCCGGGTGGAAATGCAGCAGCGCCTTCGCCAACCTCGTGCGCCCTTCGCTCATCGCAGACCATGGTAGGCCACCGGCGCAATCGTGCCAGCCGCGCGCGTCGCGCCCGCTACGTGACCGGTTCGGTCAGCTACGTACCGTCGATGTCTCGCCGGACGCTGAACTACCGCGCCAGCGCTGCCGCCCGGCACTCGTCTCTCGGAGGGAACCCGTCATGCTCGAATCGATCCACCACCTAGCATTGCGCCGACTCTTGCCGGTCGTGATAGCCGCCCTGGTTCTCGGCAGCGCCGGGGCGCAGTCCCGCGTCACCGTGCTCAGCCCGCAGGAACCGGCCACGCTGCTACCGCATCTCGACCTGCTCACCCTCACCCACGAGGTCCAGCAGTTGATCTTCGACTGCCTCTTCGTCGTCGGCGAGGACGGTGACTACCTGCCGAACCTGGCGGCCGAAGTGCCGACCGTCGCCAACGGCGGCGTCAGCGCCGACGGAACGACGTACACCATCCGCCTGCGCGACGACGTCAGCTGGCACGACGGCGAGCGGTTGGACGCGGCAGACGTCGTATACACCTGGCGCCTGATCACCGACCCCGACCTGCCGGTTCCCGCCCGCGGCGTCTGGGACAAGATCGAAGCGATCGAGACGCCCGACCCGTACACCGTCGTGGTGCGTTTTGCCGACACCAACGTCGCCTTCCTCGGTACCGCCTCGTCGGACTCCTGCTTCGTCGTGCCCGAGCACGCCCTGGCCGGCCGCGAGCTGGTCGAGGACCCGTTCAACCGTGCCCCGATCGGCACCGGCGCCTTCCGCTTCGAAGAGTGGCAGTCGGGCGCCTTCATCCGGCTCTCAGCGAACCCCGCCTACTTCGGCGGCGCCCCCGCGTTCGACGAGCTCGTGGTGCGCTTCGCAGGCAGTCAGGCTGCCCGCACCTCGCTGCAACGTGGCGAGGCCGAACTGGCGCTGCACATCGGCTTCGCCGACCTGCGCTTCGCGCAAGGACTCGAAGCCTACTCGGTCGAGCAGGCCCCCGACCACGCCTGGTGGCAGTTCTGGATCAACAACGAAGGCCCGATCCTGGCCGACCGCGCGGTGCGCCGCGCCCTGACGCACGGCCTCGACAAGCGCCTCATCACCGAGACCGTCTTCGGCGGCGTCGCCGATCCGCTCGACGCGATCCTGCCGCCGTCGCATTGGGCGCACGCGGACGACGTGCGCGCCTACCCGTACGATCCCGAAGCCGCCGCTTCGCTGCTCGAAGAGGCGGGTTGGACCGACGCAGACGGCGACGGGGTGCGCGAGAAGGACGGCCAGCGGCTTAGCCTCGAGATCCTCAACATCGCCGGTCAGGCCGACCGCCGCCAGGTGGTCCAGATCGCCCAGGACCTGTGGCGCGACGTCGGCATCGAGACGGTGATCCGCGAGATCGACGGCGCCTCGTTCCCACCGACGATGTCGTCGGGCGAGTACCAACTCGCCTACGGCTGGTTCGGTGAGAACCAAGAGCCGGTCTTCGGCCTGTGGCTCGGCACCAACTGGCAGAACTTCGCGGACGAGGCAGCGCTCGACCTGTTACGCGGCGTGTCGTCGACCGTCGAGCGTGAAGCGCGGGCCGAGGCGATCCGCGCCTTCCAACGCACCGTCGCGGAGGAGGCGGCGATGCTGCCCCTCTCGACCCGCCCGTTGCTGAACGTGGTCTCTGACCGGCTCGACGGCTACCGTCCCAGCCTCAGCGGCAGCCTCTACAACGCTCACGAGTGGACGGTCCGCTGAGGCCAGCGCAGCGCACGCGCGGTAGCGTGAGCGGGTGACGAGCTACGCACTGAGGAGGACGCTGGGAGCGATTCCCCGCGTCCTTCTCGTATCGCTGCTGCTGTTCTTGCTGCTCCAGCTCCCTGCCGGCGGTCCGGCCGACGTGTTCGCCGCCGACCCGAACGCCTCGCCCGACGCGATCCGCCGCATCGAGGAGCTGTGGGGCCTGAACCGGCCGGTGCACGAGCAGTACCTGACCTGGCTCGGCAACATGCTGCGTGGCGACTGGGGCTTCTCGTTCGGCGAGCGTCGGCCCGCGCGAGTGGTGGTGCTCGAACGTCTCGGTAACACCCTGTGGCTGACCGGCGGCGCGCTGCTGGTCGGGCTGGTCGCAGGGGTCGCGCTTGGCGTCGCCACCGCCGCCACCCGCCGACGCAGCGTCAAGGCGGCCCTGCAACTGCTCTCCGTGCTCGGCATGAGCGTGCCTACCTTCTGGAGCGGCACGCTGGTGCTGCTGTATTTCGGTGTCCGGCTCGGCCTCATACCGTCGGGCGGGATGGGCACCATCGGCCAGGCGTTCTCGCTGCCCGACCTGCTGCACCACCTGGCCGCCCCGGCGATCGTGCTTGGCAGCGTCTACGTGGCTCAGTGGTCGCGCTTCGTGCACGCCGGACTCGAGGAGGCGATGCGCGAGGATTACGTCCGCACCGCCCGCGCCAAGGGTCGCCACCGCGGTGCGCTGCTTATGCGCCACGCGTTTCCGAACGCCGCGATCCCCCTCGCGACAGTCCTCGGGCTCGAGCTGCCGCGCCTGGTGGCGGGCGCGATGGTGACCGAGGTGGTGTTCGCCTGGCCCGGCCTGGGTCGGCTTTTGACCGAGTCGCTGTTGGGCCGCGACTACCCGGTGGTGATGGCGGCACTGATGCTGCTGGTGCTGCTGGTGATCACAGCCAACCTGCTGACCGACCTCGCCTACGGACTGCTGGACCCGCGGGTCCGCTACGGGTGACGGCGTGCGCCTCCGCACCCTGACGCGGGATCCGCTGGCCGTGGCCGGCATACTGGTGTTGGCGGTGCTGATCGTCGCGTCGCTGGCGGCGCCGTGGATCGCGCCGTACGACCCGGCGCGCACCTCGCCCCGAACGATGCTCCAGCCGCCCAGCGCCGAGCACCTGTTGGGCACCGACGATCTTGGGCGCGACGTGCTCTCTAGGCTGCTTCACGCCGGGCGCGTGTCGCTGGGACTGGCGCTGGCGGTAGCGGCCTCGTCGGTCGCGATCGGCGCGTTAGCGGGTGGAGCCGCCGGCCTGATCGGCGGGCGCCTCGACCGAACGGTCAGCGCGGTGGTCGACACCCTGCTGGCGATCCCGCCGTTGGCGTTGGCGATGGTCGCCAGCGCCTTCGTCGCACTCGACCTCGGTCGCCTGACGCTGATCCTGGCGCTGGTGTCGTGGCCGGGCGTGGCGCGGCTGACTCGCGCTCAGGTATTGAGCCTGCGCGAGCGTGAGTTCGTCGAAGCGGCCCGCGCCGCCGGTGCAGGCTGGCTACGGCTGCTGCTGCGTCACCTGCTTCCAAACGCGCTAGCGCCGCTGGCGGTGGCAGGCACTCTGCTGGTCGCGACGGCGATCCTGGTCGAGTCGGCGCTTTCGTACCTTGGTTTCGGACTGCCGCCCCCAACCGCAAGCTGGGGCGGGATGCTCAACGAGGCGCAACTGTGGTTCCAGGAGGCGCCATGGCTGGCGGTGTTCCCAGGTCTCGCCATCACCCTGGCGGTCGCCTCCGTGAACGTGGTCGGCGACGCGCTTCGCTCGGCCGTGTCGGGTCGGGGCGGTCAGGAAGGCTGAGCGGTGCGGACCGCTTCGAGGCGGGCGTCGTCGGTAAGGTTGAGGCGCAGCGGCGTGAGCGAGACGTAACCCTGCTCGATCGCCCAACGGTCGGTTCCCTCCTCGACCCGCTCGCGCGGGCGCTCGGCGAACCAGTAGTGCCTGCGACCCATCGGGTCGTCGCCCGGAATCACCAGACCCTCGTAATGCCGGACCGACATACGGGTCCAGCGCAGGCCCTTGGGCCGCTCGGGGAAGTTGACGTTCAGAAGCGGCAGGTCGTCGGTCGCCAGAAAGGTGTCGATCACCTCGGCGACGAACGGTTCGAGCAACGTGTAGTCGGGCTGCTGCTCGGTCACCGGGGCGCTGAACGCGATGGCGGGGATCCCTAAGAATCCCGCCTGCTTGGCGGCGGCGACGGTGCCCGAGTGCCAGATGTTGTGACCGATGTTGAGGCCGAGGTTGATACCGGTCAGCACCAGATCCACGCGGTCCCAATGGTGCGCGCCGAGGGCGACGCAGTCGGCCGGGGTTCCGTCGACCCGGTACGCCTCGAGGCCGTCGACCTGCGTGCGGGTGTAGTGGAGCGGCCTACGGACGGTGATGGCGTGGCTCATCGCGGACTGTTCGACGTCGGGTGCCACGATGCGCACGCCACCGTAGCGCTGCGCGACCCGGGCGAGCGCGTGCAGGCCCGGGCTGTGAACGCCGTCGTCGTTGCTTACCAGGATTCGCATGATTGCGACACGCTACCGCAGGCGGTTGCCTTGACGGCTATCGCTCGCGTCGGTGATCCCACGCAAGCTCGATGGCGCGGCGTAGCACGCCTGCGTCGACATCGGTGGGCCGGGCGGTTCATGCTGGGCGGGTGGCCACGCCTCACGGGCGGCGTCGGCTGCGTCTGCTTGGACTGCGGGTGACGACCAGGTCGCGGTAGCGCACCGGAGCGTGGGCAACGGCGATTTCGAGCGCCCGGTAGAAGACAATGCCTCTGCTCCGGGGTTTGCGCCCGTTGAAGCAAAACGCGAACTGCGGAACGTGGGGGCAGGGTTTTGCACACTTCCACTAACAGAGATGCATATTGTAATGTCCCATCCTCTCTTTAAGGCTTTGCCGGTGAAGCACACGCTTCCATCCAGGCATCCAGGCCGCGCTGTTTGAGGATGGCGCTGAATCCCAGCGCCGCTGCCTGGGGGCAAAAAGCGACCGTCGTCATGCCTGTGTCCGTGTACTCGGCAGCAAAAACCGGCTTCCCCACCTCGATAAACGGCGACATATCTTCACACCACTCCTCATAGAAGCAATCCTCCGTCAGCGCCCAGTCGAAGTAAGACAGCAGGTCGGCCACCTGCTCGCTGTCATTCTTCAAGCCGATGGAAAGACCGCGGGCGTGCGCCTCCTCCGCCAGCCAGATGTTGTAAGCCAGCTGGTCGTCGTAAGTGAGGGGGAAGCCGCTGTCGTTGGTGTAGCCATCAATGTTATCCGGCTCCACGGCGTCGAATCCTTTATCGCGGCACAGGTCGAGCCGGGCGCGCATGACAGGGGCCAGCAGGTCAAGCTGGCGGATGTCGAGCCATTTTTCGCCGGGCCAGCCGCCGTAATCGTTACCGATGACGGCCGCCGGAAACCGATCAACATCGGGCCGCCAGTCCTCCCAACTGCCCGCGCTGAAGTAGCAGATCGCTTTGCGCCCCTGGGCGTGCAAGGTAGCCACCACACTGGCGTCTGTGTCAAATAAATCTACGTCGTACACCGCCACGTCGAAGGTGGTGTCCACCGGTTGGTCGAGCTGCCACTGCCAGCTCGCGCCAACCGGCGCCTGCGCCGGCGCCGGCCCTCCCGCCGACGACGGGTCGGACGATAGACCACGCGTGGTCAACGAAAGCAACAGGACAGAAACGCGTACCAGATGTCGTACTTTCATTTCTTGCCTCCAACGAAGTAGCCGCCTATGGCGAACTGCGGAATTGTCCTCAACGACGAAAATGCCGCGCCCGCGATCCGGTCTTGCGAGATGGTGGCTGAGGGCGCGGCAATGTAGAGACCGCCGCCGTGGTCGGCCACGCCGATGTTCCCCTGCACAGTGTTGCCGCGAATGACCACCGTGCCGCCGTCGATGGCGATGCCAGCGCCCCGCCCCGAGGTGTTGGTTCGGACGAGGTTATCGAGCATGGAGACGTCTGAATTCGTGGCGAAGATGCCGCCGCCCGTGTTCTCGTTGTCAGGTGATGCCGCATTTCGCCTGTCGTTGTTCTCAACGATGTTGTGCGCGATGGTCGGCGAGCCACCGGTGATGCGGAAGCCGTCCACGGTGCTGGCACCGGCGTCGAGCAACGTGACCGTGGCATCGGTCCCATCGCCCTGGATGTGGGTCGTGTCGGACATGCCGTTGCGGCTGCTGAATTTGCCGCCGGTGCCAGCGGCAACGGTGTCCCCGTCGCCGGCAGCATTGATGGCCTCCTGTATAACGTTGTACGGATATTGTGCGGCGCCGTTCTCGGTGTCGGTGGTGTTGTCGTCATCCACAAAGAGATCGGCGCTGATAGAAGTGGTGGATGACTAAGGGGTAGTCAGGCTTCTCACCTGCCCCGAATCCGGGTCCGCCATTAGTGAGGAGACATCCACCGCCTCAAAACTAGACCCCTGGACCTGCTTCAGCTCATTTAAGACATCATTGTCCCAGCGATCATCAGGTACCCCGGAGAGGAACCAGGGCGACCCGTTGTCGGCCAGAATCATGCCGTAAGTTTTCAATGCTTGCAGGATGACCTGGGCGTCGGGGGAAAAACCGGAGATGTCGTAGCTGGCCTTGAGGCGAAAGCGGATGCCCATTGGCGGGTACTGTGCGCCGGTCAGGTCAGAAGCGAAGTGGCGTGCTGGCCAAACGTAGGCGCGCTGTGTCTGCGGTGCGGTGAAGCGCAGTGCGTGGTGGATGGCCCCGGCGGCGACTTCGTCGTAGCGCACTAGACCTGGGAAGATGGGCAGTCCGGCGGCGTCGGCCGAGGTCCATCCGTTCGGGCGGAGGGCGTTAGAATTCAGGTCGAAGATAGCACCGGAGACGGCGTCCCAGCTCCCGTCGGGCTGGGGCCAGGCGTAGAATAGTTCGTACAGCACGCACTTGTCGCGATCCACTACCAATACGTGCCGATCGCCGTCGCTCTCCGCCCCGCCCTCGACGGGAGCATCAGGCGGTAGCGGATAAGGTCCGGGGTCGCTTTCGTCGGCGTAGTCGAAAGTGACTGCCACCCCGGGTAGCGTCCCCGGCACGTCCACGTATGGGATGCCGATGGGGCCGCCATCCCACATGCCGGAGCCGAAGTCCGGATGGACACCGGTATCGGCGCCGATGGTCGTGATGTAGGAATCGGAGTTGGGATGGACGGACAACGTGTCGACGGGGGTGTTCCAGATGTTGTCGGCAGGCAAGACGGTACAGCCGGTTACGTTGGGTGGCGCCTCGGCCACAGCGGCGTTAGAGAGCAGAGTAACCAGCACGACGAAGACCAGGCCGAACCTCAGAAATCTTGCTGCCATCGTTCTCTCCTTATCCTTGCCTGGAGGTTTGGGGTCTACGCTGGCGGGATTACCATACGGTCCAAAAAGGGGCTCAATTCGCCTCTATCAATACTCTTCTGAGTCTCCAAATTCAGCCCGGATCTCCCGGTTGCCCCGGACGCTTTCCAGGAATGACCGCTTCAGGCTGGCGTCTCGAATCCCTTCTGCCCTGGCCACGAGGTCGGGGTGTGCATTGTAAAGCTAGCCACCTATTTGCACCGACTGACGGGCTAGGACGCGGTGCTCGCCTGGGTGTCCGCTACCGCTGCTCGGCCGGTGCTGCAGGCCCTGCCCGTGCGCCTGCGCGGCGGCGGCGAGGAGCCGGGGTTGCGCGGCGGGCGGGCCAAGGGCCAGAAAGCATTGGTAGGCGTGGCAGTCGAGCTCAAGCAACCGCGACGGTACGGCCGCAGCCGGATGGCGTCCTTGGCCAAGCGGTGGCGGCTGGATACCCACTCAGCATGGACCGCCCCCGGGTGGCTCAGCATTGGAGAGGGGCCTGACCTGCGATAGTCCGGTCCGATGAATTACCTCAACGGCTTGCCTTGTCGTTGCGGGAAGCCATGCCGGAGCCTAGCGCGCGTGGTCGTGATCGGCCGGTCGCACCTTCACCGGACTCTCGATCGCCGGACACCCGAACGCCTGGTGGGCGCTGCTGCCGCGCAGGAACAGCTCCATCCAGCGACGCTCACGACCGTCGGGGAGGCGCCAGCCGCTGCTTCCGGGCGCGAAGGCGAGGGTGCCGTGCGGTACTGCGAAACCGCCGCCGGCCCGCACCGCCCGCTGCTCGGTTCCTTCCAGTTCGATCACCAGCTCGCTGCCCAGGCCCGGCGCTGCGGCTGCGTCGATGGTGGTCTTGAGGTTGCCGAATCCGTCCACGTAAGCGAGTACGTCTGCGGGCACCGCCGGCACTGCGCCAGCTCGGAGCGGATCGCCGAGCCGCTCGCCGCGCAACGCGGCGGCCGCTGCGGTGGGGAACAGGTCGCGCGAGCGGAACTGCGAGCCGGAACTGGGCACGTCGACGGCGCGCAGCTCGGCGCCCGCCTCGGCGAGGAACGAAAATGCGTAACCGGCGTCCACGCCGACCACCTGCACGCCGTTAGGCAGCCGGGCGTGCACCAGCCTCTCACCGTCGTTGTCGCGGCGCACGCCTGGATCGTCGCGGCGGGGAGCGACGTTGTGGAACACCGCCCGCTCTTCGGGACCGTCGCTCAGCGCCAGCTGAGCGACTACGAACCCTGCGGTCAGCGTGCCGAACGGCGGCACGGCGGTTGGCCAGATGCGGACGTCCGGCAGGCGGGCGGTCAGGCGTTGTGCGACCTCGGCGAAGGCGAGGTCGCCACTTCCGAAGTCGGCGACGAGGTGCAGGAGCATGAGCGGCATGGTACGACGCCGCGGGGCGCGTGGGCCGCTACTCAAGCAGCCGCGAATCGACGCCGAGTTCAAGCACGGGTCCGGTCGCGATGGCCTCAGCGAAGTCAGGGTGCTCGGGGTCGATCAGGTAGTTCATGTAGGCGGGGTCGTATCGATGCGGCGCTGGCACGATCAGGCTGGGAACCGCCAGCACCAGCGAGGACTTCACCACGAGCCACTCGTCGCCCACAACCTGACTGGCACGCGATACCGGGCTGGCGTCCCACCCGCGTGGCAGGTCCTCGCGTGCGAGAACGGTGACGGCGTCCTCGGGAAAGTTCACCGTGTGAACCACGTGCCTCAGAGTGCGCAACTCGCTTGCGTCGCCTAGGTGCACGAGCAGTTCGAGCATGGCCAGCGTCAGGTTGCCGGCGGCGTAGACGACGTAGCGACCGGGGCTGTTCCATCGGCCACCGGCACTGTGCGCGCCAACGCCGCTGATGGTGTCATGACCGTGGGCCGCCTTGCTGATTCGGAAGGTGGTGCGGCGGGTCAGCTGACGACCCCGTGGCTCATACGCTCGAGCAGCCTGACGACGTAGTCGCTGCCCTCTGGCGTCACGGCGAATGCAAGCGGGGTCTCGCCGCCGAGCGCCACCTTCGGGCTCGTCAGCCAGCGATGTGCCGCTTCCTTGTTCCCTTCGAAGTACGCCTCCGCCGCTTCGCTCGCCTTGGCTAGGCGGTAGATCCTGCTGGAGTGCTCGGGGGAGAGGGGGCGTCCGTCGCGTTTGCGGGCGTGGAAGCTCGACTCCGGAATGCCGCCGACCATAAGCACCTGCTTGTCAGGCAAAGCGAGCGCTTTGGCGAGCCGCGTGACGACGCTGGGCGAGAGCCCTTTGCGCACCCGGTCGGCAATCGCGAACTCGTCGGTTAGACGCAAACCGAGGATATGAGCGCCCGGCACCGGCTCTAGTCTGCGGTGCGGTACGAATCGCTTGGCAGGCATCGTGGACTCCATCCTTGGAGCGACTCTACTCCAGACAATCATTGATGCGGGTACACCCGCCGACCCGCCACCCAGCTGCCGGTCACGTCCGCCTCGCCCACCAGCGCGATCAGCGCGGCCGCCGCATCGTCGGCGCCGCCGGCGTGACGGAGGCGCGCATCCAGCGTGCCGCCGGGTCGTGGCGTGAGCTGCACCAGGTCCGCCTGTTTGCCGGTAGCGAAGTCGCCGACCTGGTCGCCCAGCCCGAGTGCGTGGGCGCCACCGGCGGTGGCGAGCCACAGCAGCGTGGCGGCGTCCAGCCGAACACCCTCCTCGCCAAGCTGCATCTGCGTTTCGTAGGCGGCCCGCGCCTCGTTCAGAATCAAAAAGCTTGGACCACCGCCAACGTCGCTGCCGAGCGCCAACCGCACCCCGTGCTGCAGGTGACGACGTAGCGGGAACAGGCCGCTGCCGATGAAGCGGTTCGACCCGGGGCAGTGGCACACCACCGAGCGCGTCTCGGCCAATCGCGCCAGCTCGCGCTCGCTCGGGTGCACGTCGTGCGCGAAGACGCTGCGGGGTCCGAGCAGGCCGTGCCGGTCGTAGACGTCCAAATAGTCGCGCGCCGTAGGGGCCGCGTTTCGGACGAACGCGACCTCGTCCGGAGATTCGTTCAAATGGGTGGTGAACCAGAGGCCGTCCGGTCCGCCTCGAAGCAGCGCGCCGCAAGTGGCCAGCAACTCGTCGCTGGCCGACACCGCGAAGCGGGGCGTCACAGCGTAGCGCAGCCGGTTGTGCCCGTGCCAGCGCTGCAGCAGCTCGGTCGACTCCTGGCGCGCGCGCTCCGGGTCGGTGCGCAGCTCGCTGGGCAGCTCCCGGTCGCCCAGCGTCAGTCCGGTGGTGATGCGCAGACTCGACGCGTCGGCGGCGGCGAAGAACTCCTCCATCGCGAGCGCCTGGTGGGCGCCGAACACCAGCGCCGTGGTAGTGCCGTTGCGGGCGAGAGCCGCAAGGAACCCTTCCGCCTCTGCCCGCGCGAACGCCGCGTCGGCGAAGCGCGCCTCGTGCGGCCAGGTGCGCTGTCGCAGCCAGTCCATCAGCCGCAACCCGAGCGCTCCCATCACGCCGAGCTGCGGGTAGTGCACGTGCGCATCGACGAACCCCGGCAGCAGCCAACCTCCAGTCACCGCGGTCTCCGCCCCCGGGTTGCGGGCGCGCACCGCCGTCGCGTCGCCTGCGTCGACGATGCGGCCGCTTCGTACCGCCAACGCCCCGTCCTCGACGAGATGGAGCCGTTTCGCACCACCCCCCTGTTCCGCAAACGGGTCGTCGGGAACATGCAGCAGCGTGCCGCGGAACAGGCGGGTCATGCCTTCACGCTACCCGCCTGCACATACCCCGCCTGGCGCTGACGCCTAGCAGCCGGAAATGCTGGAGCCGCGGGCTCGTAGGTCGGGTCCGTCATGCTGCACCGAAGCCCGCGCCGAACCCCTCGTCGTCCCACGCCACTGCGAACCGTCCCGTCAGCCCGGCGGTGCTGGCCTCGAGCTCGGCGCGGCAGGCGTCCCGCTCGCCCTCTGACCATCCATGAACGTGCGGAGGGTCGAGGTAAAGCCGGTCTTTCAGTGCCAGCCGCGCACCGCGGGGCGGCGCTTCGCGATCGCCGAGCCTGGCGAGCCGCAGCCGCCACGGTGAGGTCCACAGCCGACGGGCCTCTTCGCCGGTCGCGGGGTGCGCGTGCAGCTGCGCTATCAGCTCCGCGTCGGTTAGGTGAGGCAGGGAGTCGAGCGGAACTTGACCGTCCGCGATCAGCTGCGCGACCAGGCCTGACAGCACTGCGGCGGGCGCGATGTCGGTCGCCTCTCCGTGGAGGTATGCCTCCTCGAGGATCAGGCGCTTGGTCATCTCGGCAGCCTCCGGCGAAAATGCGATTCGGTCCACGTCGCAGGTCAGCCGGCCAAGAAGTTTCGCGGCTGGGTAGCAAAGCGTGCCCCTCATCCAGGCGCTTCGCACCAGCGAGTCGAGATGGTCGAGGTGCAGCACGCCGTCCTGGTTCTTGAGCACGCTCCGCACGCGGCCTTCGGCCAGGTCCAGCACGCGCTGTGGGTCGAGGTCGTCGGCTCGCAACGCCTCGGCCACTTCTCCATCGAGAACCTGTTCGGCAGTCCAGCGGTGATGATCGACCCCCGGCAGCGCCTCGAGCGCGTGGCTGAACGGAGGGTGCCCGACGTCGTGCAGCAAAGCAGCAACGCGAGCGTGACGGTCATTCGGCGCGAAGCGGGCGGTAAGAGCGAACACGCCCAGCACGTGCTGCAGCCGCGTGTGAACGTACCCGCTGGACAACGCCGCGACACCACCGTGCGCGACGAAGTGAAGCCTGCGCAGCAGCGGCGACCGCACCAACCGCCGCTCCAGCGGCAGCAGCGGCGTGACCAGGCCCCAGATCGGCTCGCGCACCACGTGCGCGTGACCGTCGACGCGTGCGTACGGATCGGGCAGGTCGAAACGCTGCTCGAGCATCGGTCCCCCTCGCGGCACCGTGGTTGCCCCGGCCGTGCAGCCGATGGTAACGCCCCGCCACCGGTTGCGTACGGGACAGTGCCGTGCAGCGCCTGACGACGGAGCGGCGCGCCCCCGAACCTCGCGGGCTCGTCAGGGCTGGTCGTTCAGCGCGGCTCGTTGTCCCAGGGACCCACCACGCCCGGAACGGCGTACTCGAGACCGACCAGGTCGCCGATCGAGGGGAGGTAGCCCGCGGGGTAGACCTCGGCACCGTTGCGGTCGAGCAGTGGGCCGGCGAACGGGTCGAAAGTCTCGCGACTCTCGCTCATCTGCTCCAGCCTGGTCATCACCAGGTCGTAGGCGTTGGTGGCGCCCAGCTCGGGATGGTCGATCTCGAACCACGTCAGCTCATCCACGAACCCGTTTGCGATCGGCACGCCCTGCGCGGCACCCATCTCGACCGCGCCCTGTTCGAGTAGCCAGAAGTAGTCGACGTCCTCCAGGTTCGTGCTGGTGTAGGTGCCGTCCAGGATATTCTCGACGATGTCGATGTAGATCGTCTCCCAGTGGACGATCTGGCCGGATACCACGGTTTCGGGGCTGAATTCGACCATCGAGGCGTAGTGCGAGAAGCTCGGGTAGCCGCGCTCGGCGGCGGTCTGGATGACGGTGGGGGTGTCCTCGGTGAACGCCAGCACGTCGGCGCCTGCGGCCATCAGCGCCTCGCTGGCCTCCTTCGCGCCGGCCGGATCGAACCAGCTGTACAGCCAGCGGACGACCACCTCGGCTTCCGGGTCGACCTCCCGCGCGCCCAGGGCGAAGGCGTCGATGTGACGCTTGACCTCTGGGATGGGGAAGGCGGCGACGTAACCGAGGGTGCCGCTGTCCGACAACGCCGCGGCGACCAGGCCGTTCAGGTAGTACACCTGGTAGAAGTCCGCCATGTAGGTCAGCACGTTGGGCGCGCGGGCGATGCCGGTTCCCCAACCGAAGATCACGTCGGGGTAGCGCTGCGCCGCGGCCAGCATGCCGTCGCCGAAACCAAAGCTGGTGCCGAAGATAACGTCGGCGCCATCGGCGATGAGCTGGTCGATGAACGGCTCGACCTCGGGCTCTGGGACCGACTCGACGTAGACGGTTTCGATGCGGTCGCCGAAATGCTCCTGCAGCGCCTGCCGGCCGAGATCGTGCGCGTAACTGAAGCCGTAGTCGCCGACAGGGCCGACGTAGATGAAGGCGACCTTGAGCGGGTCGTCCTGCGCGCCTGCCACCGAGACGGCCAGCAGGGAGAGGAGAGCGAGAACCATCCGACGCATGGGGAGTACCTCCGAAAGACGGCAAGCGAAAAGCCGAGAGGCGGAACTGCCGACGCCGCGCCTGTCGCGACGAAAGGCCGAAAGGAAGGGAATCACCGCTCGCCGCGGGTGTACGGCTGGCCCAGGGCTTCAGGTGCGCCGAAGGCGCGACCGCCCTTGCGAAATGCGGTGAGGGTGAGCGCGAGGATCGTGAACAGGTAAGGCATCATCGTCAGCAGCTGCGGCGCGAAGCGGTCCTGCAGGCTGAAGCTGAGCGTAAAGAAGGTGCCGAACAGAAGTGCGGCCAAGACCGCCCGGAGCGGGTCCCACAGCGCGAAGATCGCCATCGCCAGCGCGATCCAGCCGAGCCCGTTGGTCATCCCCTGACCCCACGACGGCCGGTACGCCAGCGACAGGAACCCGCCCGCCACGCCGGCCATCAGCCCGCCGAACACGACGGCGAAGAAGCGCACCTGCACGACTCGAACGCCTGCAGCGTCGGCCGCGGCCGGATTCTCTCCGACCGTGCGGGTGACCAGGCCCAGTCTGGTGTGGTGCAGCACGAACCAGAGCATCAGCGCCGCCAACAGGCCGAGCCAGGTGAGCAGGTACTGGCCCTGGAACAACCTGGGGCCGACCAGCGGCAGCTGTGACAGCAACGGCAGCGACACGAACTCCATCGAGCGGTCCAGCGGCCGGCCGACCCAGCCGCGACCGATCAGACCGGAGAGGCCCAGGCCGAAGATCGTCAGCGCCAGACCCGAGACGTACATGTCGGCGCGCACGATCACCGCGAAGAAGGCATGCAACGCACCTGCGACCGCGCCGGTCGCGGCGGCGGCGGCCAGCCCGAGCCAGGGATCGCCGCTGCTCTGCGCCACGACGAACCCCGCCAACGCGCCGACGATCATCATCCCTTCCACCCCTAGGTTCACCACGCCGGCGCGCTCGGCTACGATCTCGCCCAGCGCCGCCCACAGGAGCGGCGTACTGAACGCCAGTGCGCGGGCGAGGGTGGTGACCACGAAGACGGCTCCGACGTCCATTACTGCACCCCTTTCGGAACCGGGCGGACGCCGTCCGGACCGTTGCCGGCGTTGCGCGGGACGCGCACCAGCCGGTAACGCAGGAACGGCTCGACGCCGATGATGCAGAGCAACACCAGGCCCTGCGTCACGCCGGTGATCTGGCTCGGTAGGCGCAGGGCGACCTGCATCACGTCGCCGCTGGCCGCGACCCAGCCTAGAAACGCCGCGGTGACCAGCGCCGCCAGCGGGTCGCGCCGGGCGAGCAGCGCCACGATGATGGCGGTGTAGCCGTAGCCGACCGAGAGGCTGGCCGGGTCGACCAGGCGGTGGTGGATGCCTGCCACCTCCCCGACGCCGGCCAGGCCGGCAGCCCCGGCCGAGACCAGCACCAGTACCAGGGTGGTGCGGAAAGAGTCGACTCCGGCGTAACGGGCGGCGTCGGGACTCTCGCCCATCATCCGCACCTCGAACCCGAAACGGGTCTTGGTCAGGAGCCAGGCCACGAATACGGCCGCCGCGATAGCCAACGTCAGGGTGGGCCAGTGCAACCGGGTGGTGCCGATCGTCGGCAGCCAGGCGGCCGGCTCGAACACGTCGCTATACGCGAACCCTGACAGGCTGCGACCCTTCCACGGGCCGTTGATGAGCCAGCGCACCAGGTAGATAGCCACGTAGTTGAGCATCAGTGTGGTGATGATCTCGTTCACGCCGAGGCGCACCTTGAGCAGCGCCGGTCCCAGCCCCCACGCGGCGCCCGCAGCGAACCCGGCGAGGAACATTGCCGGCAGCAGCAGCGGCCCGGGCAGTCCGGAGAACAGCGCCACGCCGGACGCGGCCACCCCGCCGATGAGCAGCTGACCCTCGGCGCCGATGTTCCAGAAGCGCGCGCGGAACGCCAGCGTCAACCCGACCCCCGCCAGCATCAGCGGGATCGCGCGCCTCACCACCTCGGACAGCCCTCGAGCATCGAGGATGGTGCGATCGACCAGCGTGGCGAACGCCGCCAGCGGCGCCACACCGAACGCGGCGAAGAGGACGCCGGTGAGCACCATGGCGACAACGATCGCTCCCAGCGACAGCGCCCAGGTGCGTAGCGGCCCGATGGATCCGCGCTGCTCGAGGCGAAAACCGGCGATCATGCCTGGCTTCCGGCCGGTGCGAGTGGCGTACGGTCGCCGGCCATCAACAGCCCGATCTCGTCGCGTTGCGCCCCGGCGGCATCGACGGTGCCGGTGACGGAGCCTCGGAACAGCACCACGATCCGGTCGGAGAGCTGCAACAGCTCGTCGAGATCCTCGGAGACCAGCAGCACCGCTGCGCCGCGGTCGCGCTGGTCGCGCAGCAGTTTGTGGGTCAGCTCGGTTGCGGCGACGTCGAGTCCGTAGGTCGGGTGCGAGGCGACGACCAGGCCGGGCGCGCCGCCCAGCTCGCGTGCCAGAATGACCTTCTGCACGTTTCCGCCTGAGAGTTGGCGGGTGACGGTGTCGCGGGACGGGGTCGAGATCTGGTAGTCGCGGATCGCGCCGTCGGCGTTTCGGGACACCTCGCGCCAGTCGAGCAGCCTCCCCTTCGAGAAGGGGGCTTGACGGTGACGCCGCAGCACCAGGTTCTCTGAAACCTTCATCCCGCCGACTACGCCCATGGCGTTGCGGTCCTCGGGGATGTGCACCACGCCACGCGCGAACAGGTCGCGCACCCCGGCGCCGGCGACGTCGGCGCCGTCAAGCAGGACCGTGCCTGCCTCGGCAACGCGCAGTCCGGTAAGCACCTCGGCCAACTCGGCCTGGCCGTTGCCGGCGACCCCAGCGACGCCGACGATCTCGCCGCCGTGCACGTCGAGGTCGACGCCGTTCAGGCGAGCTTCGCCTCGTTCGCTGTGGACGGTGAGATTTCGGACCGAAAGGCGGACCGCTCCGGGACCGGCGGCGCTCGGCGACCGTCCGCGCGTCACCTCGCGGCCAACCATCAGGGTGGCCAGCTCGCCGGCGCTGGCGGTGGCAGCGTCACGAGTGGCGACGACCTTGCCGCCGCGCAACACGGTGATCCGGTCGGCGATGGCGAGGACCTCGTCGAGCTTGTGACTGATCAGGATCACGCCCTTGCCCTCTTGCCGCATCCGCTGCAGGACGGCGAACAGTCGGTCCGCTTCCTGTGGGGTGAGGACGCTGGTGGGTTCGTCGAGGATCAGTAGTTCGGCGCCCTGTAACAGCGCCGCTAGAATCTCGACGCGTTGCTGCTCGCCGGGGGAGAGGGCGCCGACGCGTGCGCGTAGGTCGACCTCGAACCCGTAGCGCTGAGCCAGCTCGGCGACCGGCGCCCGCAGCGCCCGGGTCGGGAACAACGCAGGGGTTTCGGGAAGCGCCAACGCCAGGTTCTCGGCGACGGTGTGGCGCCGAGCGAGGTGGAAGTGCTGAGCGACCAGGCCGATGCCGGCCACTTTTGCATCGCGCGGGGACCGAAGGCGCGCCCGACGGCCCCGCAAGTAGATGGCGCCCTCGTCGGGCGCCTGGAGTCCGTACAGCATATGCACTAGGGTGGTCTTGCCGGCCCCGTTCTCCCCTAGCAGCGCGTGAACCTCGCCACGCCGTACCGTCAGGTCGATGGCGTCGTTCGCCAGCACGCCGGGAAAGCGTTTGCTGACGCTGCGCATCTCCAAGAGCGGGGGGTGGGCCGGAGGACCGCCACGGGTCGGCACCGCGCAAGCATACGGGACGTTTCCACGGCACGCAAGGCCAGCGCGAACCCGGCTCCACGGCTCACGCTCCCCCGCGCTTCCAGCGAATTCCGGCAAGGCTACGTCAGGCTCGCCACGGCTGTCAAGCGAGGCTGGGACACGGTTTCTCGGCTGGTCGGATGCACGGACGTACGAATGTAAGCGTTCCGGTGGCGCTGGTACGACATCATCGATGCATGGCCGTGCCTCCGATCTCCCCCACGATCCTTTGCGTCGACGACAGCGAGGGGCACCTGAAGATCCTCGAACTCTCGCTCGGTGCGCACCACTACCAGGTAGAGCTAGCACGTAACGGGCACGAGGCCCTGACGATGCTGGAGTCGCTCACGCCGAACCTGATCATTCTCGACATCGACATGCCGTTCATGAACGGTTTAGAACTGGCGACCCGGATTCGCCGCATTCAACGGTTCAACGGCGTGCCGATCGTGGTTATGACGTCACAGGTGCGCGACGACCAGCGCGAGAAGGCCGAGGCGGCGGGCGTGGACTTGCTGCTGCACAAGCCGATGCAGGGCAAGAATCTGGCGGGGCTCGTCACCGACCTGATGCGCGCCGGCCGCGAGGTCGACTCTGCGCCGGCCGAGAGCGAGAGCGGCGAACCGAGCGGCTCCTGAGCCCCGCCTGGCAGCTGGACGAAAACCGTCGCTTTCAGCGTTGTCGGGTTCAGCGTTGCAGTGGCGACTCCGCTTCATCGCGCGCGAGGGCCGGGTCGTAGTACGGATTCTCGCCGGCTGCATGATCGGTCGCGTCTATGACGGCAACGATCTCCGGCACCTGCTCACGCACCATCCGTTCGACCCCGTGCTTGAGCGTCACGTCGGCCACGCCGCAGCCCTGGCAGCCGCCGCCGAACTCGATGATCGCCCGGCCGTCCTCGACTCCGCGAAGGGCGACGTTTCCGCCGTGCCCAGCCACGCCAGGGTTGACCATCGTGTCGAGGATGTCCTGAACGCGCTGGGCGACCGGATCGTCCCAGCTGGGCGTTTCGAAGAACACCCGGAAGCCGGAGTGCATCACCTCATCGACGAAGTCGACCTTGGCAACCTCGAGGTGCCGGGCACTGAGCGGGTCGAGGTACACGTCGAACCCGCCACCGTCGAAGCTCGTATCGGCCTCCTGCAGGTCGTCCTCGCGAACCAGCCACAGTTTCGGCTCTGCGCGGGTGCCGGCGATGCGGAGGGCGCTGACGCCCTGACTCTGCTGCGCGTCCAGAAAGCTGCGGACGCGCTGCTTGGCGACATCGGTAAAGGTGACCATGCCGCTCAGTATAGAAACCCCGCCGCTTGGGCGGGGCGTCCGGCTTACGTCGTCAAGGGGTGACGGGCGCTCGAGAGGTCGTGTTTCGGCTCAGAGCACCTGCATGACGTAGTGGTCGGTGGCGCGTTCGAGACCGTCCGGATCGGCGACGTACACGCCGCGCGTTCCGGAGAGGGCGCCTTCGTTGCGCAGCTCGCCGAGGATGCGGGTGATGGTGACGCGGCTGCTGCCGGTCAGGTCGGCGAGGTCCTCGTGGGTGAGGGCGAGCGGCAGCTTGATGCCGTGCTGACTCTCGTCGCTGGGCTGCCCGAACTGGTTTGCGAGCCGCAGGAAAGCTCGCGTAACGCGTGCTCCGACCGGCATCTCGGCTTCATCGATCATCTCGCGGCTGCGGCGCAGCTGTCGGGCCATGCTCTGCAGTACGTAGTCCCGAAGCTTGCGGTCGTTCATCGCCTGCTGCGGGTCGATCGGCGTGAGACAGCTATCGTGCACCGCGACGACCGTCTCGGCGTGCAGTCCACCGTCGAGCGAGGCCAGGCCCAGCACGTCACCGGGGCCGTACAGGTCGGCGATTCGGTCGCGGCCGAGGCTGGTGGGAACCACCGCCTTGAGCACGCCGTAGTTGACGACGTAGAGGCTGGCGGCGTCGCGGCCGGCTTCGTAGAGCGTGCTACCGGGATCGAGGGTGCGTGTGGGAAGCGCCAGGGTGCTGGGGACGACATCGGAGACGTCACAGCGGTCGGGCGAATGGAGGGTTTCGAAGGTGTTCAACATTGTCGACCTCGAATCGAGCGGACCGCGGGTCCGCGGAGAAGGAGAAAGCGTTCCGGACGGCGGGGCGGTGCGCCAGCGTCCAGGCCGGCGTAGCGCTCAGTAGCGCCGTCGTCACTACAAAAACTATAGCAGGCCACCCGGGATTCTGTCCACCCCCGATTCGTGTCCTCGACGCCCTTTCTCACGTATTTCACACCTATATCGACTCGCACTGTTCTCGGAATCGTTCCGAACGATGTCCTGGACGAGCGATCTGCCACCTGGACGTGAACCGTTTCACGAAGGTGGGTTCTCTCACCTTTCGGGAGCGGCCACCAAGGACCGGCCGCGCCAGCACGCCACTTCGGGCTTGACGCGCGAGGGCGTCTACCTTACCATTTGAGGTAGATGGCAACACCGCTTTCTCCTGCCCAGCGCCGCGTCTACGATCGACTGCGCGACCACGTCGCCCGGACCGGCGCGACGCCCGACCTGGCCGAGCTCGCGCGTGAGCTAGGCGTGCACTACGTCAGCCTAAAGCAGCACCTGCAGGCGCTCGCTGACAAGGGCTGGCTACTGTTCGAGAGCCGTGGCCGTGGCCGCTCCCCAAGACTGGAGCTGCCCGCCGCCGCGACCGGCGTGCCCATCCTCGGCTCTATCCCCGCCGGCCCGCTGGCCGAGGCGGTCGCCTTCGCCGAGGCGTACCTGCCGATCCCCGGCCTGCACGGGCGCGGCTTCGCACTGCGCGTTTCCGGCGACTCGATGGCCGAGCTCATACAGGACGGCGACGTGGTGCTCCTCGAGAAGCGCCCTGCGCAGCGCTCGGGCGAGATCTGCGCGGTCCGCGTTGGCAATGATGAAGCAACTCTGAAGTATTTGGACCGGCTCGACGGCGGCCGGTGGGCGCTTCGTCCACACAACCCCGCCTACGACACGCTCGAGTTCGCGGGCACGGAAATCGAGCTCGAAGGGGTCTACCGCGGCCTACTGCGCGGAAGCGTAATCGACGCGCTGTCGTTACCGAACTGAAGGCCCCCACCGTCGCGGTCGTCGCCCTCGTTTCGCGCTGATTCGGAGTCGCGCTTGACACCCAGGACACACGTCACTATCGTCTCCCTCGTGACTAAAAGCCTTTAGTCGTGCCGGCTCGCTGCTGCGCCACGGCGCAAGCGCGCCGTTACCGAGGAGCCCCCTGATGCCCAAGATCACCTTCATCGGCGCTGGCAGCACCGTCTTCGCGAAGAACCTGCTGGTCGACATCCTCTCCTTCCCCGAGCTGGCGTCGTCGACCATCACCCTGTTCGACATCGATCCGCACCGGCTCGAGTTGTCGCACAGCGTCGGCAGGCGGATCGCCGAGGCGCTGGGCGCCACCCCGACCTTCGTTGCCACGACCGACCGCGAGGAGGCGCTCGACGGGGCCGATTACGCGATCAACATGATTCAGGTCGGCGGCTACGAGCCGTCGACGGTGATCGACTTCGAGATCCCCAAGCGCTTCGGACTGCGCCAGACGATCGCTGACACCCTCGGGATCGGCGGCATCATGCGTGCGCTTAGGACCGTGCCGGTGCTGCTCGAGATGGCGCACGACATGGAGCGGCTCTGCCCCGACGTGATGCACCTGAACTACGTCAACCCGATGGCGATGAACTGCATGGCGCTCGACCGAGGATCCAAGATCGCCACGGTCGGGCTGTGCCACAGCGTTCCGCACACCGCCTGGCAGCTTGCCCGTGACGTCGGGGTGCCGCTCTCCGAGATCGACTACCTCGTCGCCGGCATCAACCACATGGCCTTCTACCTGAAGTTCGAACGCCGGGGCCGCGACCTGTACCCGGAGATCCAACGCGTCCTCGACGAAGGCCGCATGCCCGACGACAACCTCGTACGCTACGAGCTGTTCCGGCGACTCGGCTACTTCGTGACCGAGTCGAGCGAGCACCTCGCCGAGTACCTCCCCTGGTTCATCAAAGACGGCCGCCCCGACCTGGTCGAGCGTTACAACCTCCCGCTCGACGAGTACCTCTACCGCTGCCAGGCCGGTATCGCCAGCTGGGAGTTCATCGAGCGCGAGCTCGAGAATCCGGGCTCGCAACACCCCGAGGACCTACGCGCTCGCATCGGCGCCACCTCGTTGATGCCGGCGCACGTCGATGCGGCGGTCGAGTCGTTCCGCAACCTCGGCTCGGTCGAACGCAGCATCGAGTACGGCTCGCAGATCCTGCACGCGGTCGAGAGCGGCGAACCCGCCGTCATCTACGGCAACGTGCCGAACCGCGGCCTGATCGACGACCTGCCGGACGGCGCCTGCGTCGAGGTGCCCTGCCTGGTCGACGCGCAGGGGGTCCAGCCGACGCGGATCGGCACCCTCCCGCCGCAGCTCGCAGCGCTGATGCGAACCAACGTGAACGTGCAGGAGCTGACCGTGCAAGCGCTGCTGACAGGCAGCCGCGAGCACGTCTACCACGCCGCGATGCTGGATCCGCACACCGGCTCTGAGCTGGACCTCGAACAGATCTGGGAGTTGGTCGACGCCCTGCTCGATGCGCACGGAGAGTACATACCCGAAGCGTTGCGCGGGTAGCGGCCCCCTAGGCCCGCGCCACGCGCGCATTCGCCGCTCGACGGGACGTACCAGGGACGGAGCGGATGGAAACGAGGCGGACACGGGCCACGCTGAAGCAGGTCGCCGAGCTGGCCGGCGTCTCGCCAACCACCGCATCGCTCGTGCTGAACGAGGTACCGGGCAGCGCCATGAGCGCGCCGACCCGCCAGCGCGTCGTCGCGGCCGCCGAGCGGCTCTGGTACGTAGAATCGGCCGCGGCCCGCTCGCTGGTCTCCGGAACGACGCAGACGATCGGCCTGGCGCGCTGCCGAGCCGAGCTGCTGCTGGTGGACCGCTTCGTGCCACCGTTGCTGTTCGGCCTCGACGCGGTCGCGCGCGCTCTGAGGTATCACGTCCTGGTGCAGGGAATCGACGGCCTGATCGTGCTCGACCCCCAGCGGACCGACCGCGCGCTCGGCCGGCTGATGCGGGACGGCTTTCCGGTCGTGACGCTGGGCGAGGTACCGCCTCGCCCTCGAGCAGGCGGGCCCTACGTTCGATTCCACGCTGGTCGAAGCGGCGATCGACCCCGTTCTCGAGTAGTCTCGGCTGCGTGAGAACGTGGCGCCCCGAGGGGCAGCTTGCTCGTACGGCCACGCTCGCGCTGCTGCTCGCCGCTGGGGCCGTCTCGGGTCAGGCTCCCCCCGAAGACGCCGACGTCGAAGCGTCGTTCGTCTGCCCCGGCCCCGACGAGCCGCTTCCGCCCCCCGCGAGCGACGAGCAGGCGCGCGAACGTCAGCAGCGTGAGCGCTACCGCCAGGTGTTCCCGCTCTACGTCGCGGCCGCAGGCCTGGAGGTGAACGAGCGACTACCGCTGCCGGTCGAGGGGTTGCGCATAGCCCAGGTCGCCGACAGTTGGGGCCGTCCACGCGGCGGTCTCACCGTGACCATCGTCGGCGGCGCTGGGCGGCGCTACTACTACGCTCACCTGTCCGCCTACGCGGCGATCTACGAAAGCCAGCGGGTCACGCCGGAGACGGTTATCGGATTCGTCGGGACCAGCGGCAACGCCGGCACCACTCCGCCGCATCTGCACTTCGGGGTGTACGAGAGCCAGGACCCGGAGGACCCCTGCGGCTGGGATGCGATCGACCCGCTGCCGCTGCTGGTGAATCGCGACTGACGGCAGGTCCGCGCCGGGTCGGGTGACTTCGGCTTGGCTATCGGTCGCCCACCACCCGCAGATCGTCGATCCAGACCGGATCGCCGGCGGCGAAGTCGATCGCCACTCCGGACACCCGCTCGAGGCCGAGACCGTCGTTGGGGGGCGCCGTCGGGCTGGTCGTCGGCGCGCGCGAAGGCGCCGACGAGGAGGTCGACGCGGCGCCAGCCGGCGGCGTCGTCGACGAAACTCGCTTCGAAGCGCTCGGCGACGTCGGCCGGTCGGAAGATGCGCAGGAAGTCGATCGTCAGCCTCTGCGGGAAGTCCGTCGTCTCGTCAGGGCAGCCCGGCCAGTTTCCGCCGACGGCAACGTTGAGGATTACGAAGAACGGGTGATCGAAGACCCACTCGGTGCCGCGCGGCAGGTCCGCCGGCGTCAAGGTCGAGAACGGCAGGTCGTCGACGTACCAGCGCAACGCTCCCGGCTCCCACTCGAGCGCGAACTCGTGAAAGTCGTCCGCGAACCGCTCGCCGCCGCTCAGGCGAAACGACCGGCCGATGCCGTCGCCGCCGGAGTAGCCCGGTCCGTGGACGGTGCCGTGCACAGTGGACGGTCCGCGCCCGATGTTCTCGACGATGTCGATCTCGCCGCTGGCCGGCCAGGGAACCTCGGCGATATTGGCGCCGAGTAGCCAGAAGGCGGGCCAGAGACCTTGGCCGTACGGCAGCCGGAGGCGGGCCTCGACCCGTCCGTAGCGGAACTCGACCTTGCCCAGCGTGATCAGCCGGGCCGAGGTGTACTCGCACGGTCCGCCGTAGTAGCACTCCGGCGCGTCGCCGTTCGAGCGCCGTGCGGTGATGACGAGGTTGCCTTCGCCGTCGAGTGCGAGGTTCTCGGGCCGGTCGGTGTACGCCTGCCGCTCGTTGTTGCCCCAGCCGGGGATTCCGTTCGCGCTACCGTCGCCGATCTCACGCGTCCATGCGCTCGCGTCGGGCGGCTAGCCGGCCGGACCGTCGAACTCGTCGGCGAAGAACGGTGCCCAGCCGGCCTCCTCGACGTCGTCGAGGATCGTCACCGTCACCTCGGAGCCGTCGCTGCGCCCGTAGTACCAGAACGACAGCGCTTCGCCGTCGCTCCAGTCCTGGCGGTAGGCGAGGTCGGCACGGACGCGGAACCGCCGGTCGCCACCGTCGGCGGCGAGCACCTTCTCGAAGCGCTCCTGGCCCGGGCGCGCGGTGGGCAGAGTGGCGAGGAGCTCGCGGATCTGCAGCGCGGCGCAGGAAGCCGAGTTCTGCGCCGGTCGGGCCGCCCAACGTCAGCAGCGCGCGCTCTTCGCCCTCGTGCCGGGCGTCGTCGATGGCGCGGAGGACGAAGCTCGCCTCGGTCTGGCCGGGCGGGAAGACGACGAACTCGCTACGGGCGACGATGTCTCGCATCGCCTCGGCGCTGTCGCCCTGCACAAAGACGCGTAACGAGACCGCCTCGTGCGAGGGCTCGGAGAGCTCGAGGGTGACGACCGCTTCGCCCCCCTCGGGCAGGCGAACGACCGGCGAGGCGAGCTGTACGGTGACGGCGCCTTCGGCCGCCGTACCGGCGCTGCCGTACGCTTCGACGGCGTAGAGGTAGCTGACCCCTTCGCCGGGCGCGAAACCCAACGCCCAGCCCCACGCCTGCGACAGCGTCAGGCCGTCGTCCGGCGCGCCACCCGGTTGAAAGTCGGTCCGCCGGAACAGCTCGCGGAACGGCACCTCGATCCGGCGCCAGTCGCTCGAATCGTCGACGAAGCGGTAGGCGTAGCGCTCGGCGCTGTCGCCCGGGAGTTCCGGGTTGCGATTGTCGAACAGGTCGAACTGCACGGTGCCGCCACGCCCGTCCCCTCGGTACCAGAAGCGGACGCCCTCGAAGCTCGAGAGGTCCCGGGCTATCCAGCGCTGGGCGGAGGGGTCGGCGAAGGCGTGCGTGAAGCCGCCCCAGGCGTTGATGTCGTGCAGAACGCGGAATACGGCGGCCGTGCCAGCCTGGTTCGGAAGCGCCAGCTCGCCTCCCGGCTCGACCTGCTCGACCGACAGCTGCAGCGTCGAGGAGCCGTCCTGCCAGGTGACGAAACCGACGCCGTTGCCTGCCGCGTCGCCGCCCGACGGCGCCCCGTCGGCGAAGTCGTGCAGCTGCAGGCTGGCGTCGTGCTGCGCCCAGGCGGCGCTGCCGAGCGCGATCAGCGTCACGGCCAGCGGGGCCAGGACGCCGACGACCAGGCTTGGGGCTACGGACGGGCGCCCGAGGACGTGAGCGCCTTCCACCAAAGGCTCGACGGGCTTGTCGGCGCGGTTCTTCCCGGAACGCGAGTCCGCGGCTACTGCTACACACAACTGACCGACGTCGAGCAGGAGATCAACGGCCTGTTCCGAGCCGATCGCACCCCGAAGTTCGATCTCGACAGGCTGTGCAAGACCTTCACGCAAGAGCCGACGACACCCTGAGTCACCGCTCCCCGCCGCGTCGCAGTGCGCCGGCGAGCGGTCGACTACTTGTCGACCCGATCGTTGTTGGAATCGTCAAGGTCGCTTATCGGCGCGATCCTCGGGTACGAGGTACGGCGGCCTAACGGATCGCGCGTCGAGCAAGAATTTGCGCGGCCAACGAACATGTATCTCAGCGCAAGGCGTGGACCTTTGCCATGAAACGCTCGACCCGTTCCGGATCAACCTCGTTCCAGGTATCTCCGTTGCGCTTGAAACTGGTTCCCACGATCGCGGCGTCGGCGACAGCGAGGATACTTGCCGCGTTCTCAAGCCGTACACCCGTGTTCGCGATCACCGGCGTGGTCGGTACGGCCCCGCGCACCTCCTCGAGAATCGAGACCTCCACTGCTTGGCCTGTCATGGGTCCCGACACGCAGATCGCATCGGCTAGGCTGGCGAACACGGCGCTCCGGGCGCGTTCCGCATGGCTGCGGTGACCGACCGGCGAGGCAAACTCTGCGTTGATGTTGTAGAACAACGCGCACTCGGCGCCGAGCGAAGCGCGCAGGCGCACGGCTGCAGCCGCATCCGGAATCCAAAGACCCATGTCCGCGTCGTACACGCCTGTGAAGACCTCGCGAACGAACTGGGCACCCGTGGCATGGGCGAGAGCCACGGATGCCACCGGATCCCAGAGGTAGTTGACTCCCCAGGGAACGCGAAGTTTGCGTTTCGCCTCGGCGACCACGGCGGTCATTGCCGACAACGACTCAGGCGTCGCCTCGGTCAGGTAGGGACGGTCACCCTCGTTGCCGAACATGATGGCGTCGACGTTCCCCGATTGAAGCGAATCGATGTCCGCGAGGACACCCTCGATGATTCCGTCCATGCCCCGCTCGCGGTCGTAGAGCGGGCTCCCGGGCAATGGGCGGAGGTGGGCCATCGCGATGATCGGCTTCGCGACCCCGAAGATGCGTCGAAAGCGTTCCATGACTGCCTCCTCGCTCCATCAAAGCCCCTCGCCGCTCAACCCCTCCATCATGGCCGGGAGGCGAGAGTCGCTACGCGCGGGCTGGCCGCGGCCACTAGGCGTCCCGGGGCGCTCGATCCCGCATTGGCATCGCGAAGCGTATGCGTAGATGTGTGCGATTGTCAAGCACAGATCACTCTATTTCGAGCGGAAACACGCATCATCCCCAGACCCGCACGGACTTGAAATCTCCCTTGACAATAGGCGTTCTTCGGTCAGATCAGGAGAGTGCTCAATGAAATCCTGGCGAGGTCCACGCTTGACGCATGCGCAATCTTGCTCATAATGGAAATCAAGCCTGGTGCCTCGCTGGACCGCGCATGCCCGGGAGGGTCGCCGCGGCCGACAAGGGCTGGAGAAGGGGCGAGATGCTACCGGAGCAACGCAGGCGTCACATCGTCGAGGTCACTAACCGTGAGGGCGGCGCGGACGTCCCCGCCTTGGCACGGAGGTTCGACGTGTCGGACGCCACGATTCGCCGCGACCTCGCCTACCTCGAGCAGCGAGGCTTCGTAGCCCGCACCCATGGCGGCGCCGTAGCCAGCCACGTGAGCACGGCGTTCGAGCCCCTGTATGCGGAGAAGAGCCGTCGCCACCGACAACGCAAGGAGGACATCGCCTCTCTCGCGTGCCAGCGCGTGCACGACGGCGAAGTCGTCATGCTCGATTCGGGCTCGACCACTCACGCGCTGGCACGCGAGTTGAAGGCGCGTCGCCAAGCGCTGTCGGTCATCACCTGCGATCTCATGATCGCGCTTGAGCTCAGCGACGTGCCCGGCTTCGACGTCGTCATCGTGGGCGGATCGGTTCGACCACGGCTCTACTCGGTCGTGGGCACCTTGACCGAGGACCTTCTGGCGTCGTTCCATGCCAACCACGCCTTCCTCGGAGCGGACGCCATCGACGCCGAGGCGGGCGTCAGCAACGCCAACCTCGCCGAGGTCGGGGTCAAGCGGCGCCTGGCCAACGCATCCAGCGACACGGTGCTGCTGGCCGATCACAGCAAGTTCGACAAGGTCAGCTTGGCGCGGGTCACCGGATTGGACTCGTTCGCGGCGATTATCACGGATGCGGACCTGGCCGACGCCGACGTTGCGCGCTATCTCGAAGCAGGTGCCCGGCTGATTCGTGCGCAACCGAAGGAGCGATCTTGACCCGCATCCTGCTCGGCATCGACATTGGAACCACGCTCACTAAGGGCGTGCTCGTCGACACCGACGGTCGCACCTTGGCGGAGGCGTCTCGCCCCGCGACCCTCGTCTCGGAGCGACCCGCCTGGGCCGAAGAAGACCCCGAGCAGTGGTGGGAGAACACCTGTTCGGTCTGTCGCGAACTGCGCGAAACCGCCTCTGTTCCGGCCGATGGAATCGCGGCGGTGGGCGTGACCGGGATGGTACCCGCGATGGTTCTGCTCGACACGCAGGGTCGGCCCTTGAGGCGCAGCATCCAGCAGAACGACGCCCGCACCCGTGTGGAGATTCGCGAGCTGCGCGAACGCTACGACCCGGAGAGGTTCTTCGAACTCAGTGGAGGGAGCATCAACCAGCAGGTCGTGGCCCCCAAGATGTGCTGGCTGGCCAAGCACGAACCGGCCGTGGTGGCGCGCCTGGCGACGCTGATGGGCTCGTACGACTTCATCGCCTTCCGCCTCACTGGGGTGAGAAGCGTCGAGCACAACTGGGCGCTCGAGTCAGGCTTGTTCGACGTTCGCCGCGAGAGTTGGTCGAGCGAACTGCTCGACCTCGCCGGGCTCGAGCCGAGCCAACTCCCGGATCCTCGCCGCTCCCACGAGGTGATCGGCGAGGTGACGCGCGCCGCGGCTGAGGGGACGGGTCTCGCGCCGGGAACGCCGGTCGTGGCGGGCGCCGCTGATCATGTGGCCTCGGCCTACGCCGCGACCGCGTACGGTGATGGGGACCTGGTGATCAAGTTCGGAGGCGCGGGCGACATCCTCTACAGCGTCGACGAACTCGTCACGGATCCCCGCCTGTTCATCGACTACCACCTCGTTCCGGGCAAGTACTACGTCAACGGCTGTATGGCCACCAGTGGAAGCCTGCTCCAATGGTATGCCGACCGGTTCTGTGGTGACGACGCGACCGACGCGGCGGCGGCGGACCGCTCGGTCTACGCCTGGCTCGACGAAGCAGCTGCGAAGCTCGAACCTGGGGCGGATGGGCTGGTCGTCCTCCCCTACTTCCTCGGAGAGAAGACGCCGTTGCATGATCCGGCGGCCCGCGGCACCGTGATCGGGCTCGACCTGCACCACCACCGCCACCACCTCTATCGCGCGATGCTCGAAGCTGTCGCCTACGGATTCCGGCACCATGTCGACGTCCTGCACGAGTCGGATCTCGAGGTGCGACGCGTGCTCGCCGCCGACGGCGGGGCACGCAGCGACGTGTGGTTGCAGATCGCAGCCGACGTCCTCGAAACGACCGTTCAACGCGTGGCCCAGCACCCTGGATCGAGCCTGGGAGCGGCAGTGGTAGCCGGCATGGGCACCGGCGCTCTCGACGACTGGCGCGCCATCGAACGGTTCGTCCGGCTCGGCCGCAGCTTCGAGCCCCTGTCCGACCACGTCGACACCTACCGCCGCCTCTACGGCGTCTACCGGGAGAGCTACGAGCGTCTACGCGACCTCTATCCACTGCTGGCATCGGCCCCAAGAGTGCAGGGGGAACCATGACTAAGCTGAGCGGTCGAAACGCTGTCGTCACGGGCGCCGCCGGCGGCATCGGCCAGGCGATCGCGGCCGAGATCGCTCGGCTAGGCGCCCACGTCTGGGTTGTCGACGTCGATGGCGACGCCGCGCAACGGGTTGCTCGCGACCTCGGCGACGACCGGGCCACTCCGGCCCATGTCGACGTGACCTCCAGACCAAGCGTCGAGGCACTCGCGCAAAGTGTGTTCGGGCGTGACGGTCGCCTCGACGTCCTCGTCGCCAACGCCGGCGTATCGACCATGAATCGGTTCCTCGATCTGAGCGACGAGGAGTGGGACGCCAACTTCGCGGTAAACGCCCGCGGAACCTTCGTCACGTTCCAGACTTTCGCGCGGCGCATGGTCGTGCAGCCGGTGCGGGACGGAGCCGAGGTCCGCGGCAAGCTGATCGCGACGGCCTCGATGGCGGCACGCATCGCCGCGCCGTTGCTGGCTCACTACTCGGCTTCGAAGTTCGCCGTGGTCGGCCTGGTGCAGGCGGCAGCCAAAGAGTTGGCTGCGCATCGCCTCACCGTGAACGCTGTCAATCCGGGCTACGTCCGGACGGCCATGCAAGAGCGCGAGGTCGCCTGGGAGGCAGACTTGCGTGGCCTCACGCCCGAGGCCGTTAGGAACGAGTACGTCACGTCGACGCCACTGGGACGCCTCCAGGAACCAGGTGACGTCGCGCGAGTGGTCGCCTTCCTAGCCTCGTCGGACGCGGACTTCCTGACCGGTGAGGTAATCGAGGCGAACGGTGGGGCATGCACCACATGACGCCCAAGACCCACGACGCTCGCTCTGCGCTCCTCCTGGGCCAGCGGCGCAGGCGGCGGCGCCACACTCTGCATGTGGTCGCGACGCACGCTGCGCTGCTCGTTGTGTCGCTGTTCTTCCTTCTTCCCCTGCTGTGGATCCTGCGGACCGCCATGCTACCGGAGAATCTGGCGTACGTCCTGCCGCCGCGATGGGGACCGCTGACGCTCGAGAACTTCCGCGAGGTCATCACCGGCAGTTTTGGGCGGGCGATGGTGAACAGCCTGATCGTCGCCTCTTCGACGGTCGCGGTCGGACTCCCGATGGCCGCGATGCTCGGATACGCCCTCGCTCGCTACCGGACGGGTGGCGAACCGCTCCGCTTCGGCGTGCTCGCAACGCAGATGCTGCCACCGATTGCGCTGGCGCTACCGCTGTTCTCACTGTTCCGATCCTGGGGCCTTGTCGACAGCCTGCCAGGCCTAGTGATCGCCTACCTCGCATTCGGCTTGCCGTTCATGAGCTGGATGCTGATGGGCTTCTTTGAGGGCGTTCCTCGCGAGCTCGAGGAGTCCGCGCTGGTCGACGGTGCAACCGCGTTCGGGGCTTTCGCTCGCGTCGTCGTACCCGTGTCGACCCCTGGCTTGTTCGCCGCGGGCGTGCTCGGATTCATCCTCGCCTGGAACGAATTCCTGTTCGTGCTGCTGCTTTCCGGGCAGGACACGCAGACCATTCCCGTCGTGCTGGCCGCTCAGATCACGCAGCGTGGCGTTCTGTTCTCCAAGGTCGCCGCAGGTGTCGTCCTGTCGATCCTTCCCGTCATCGTGATGGCCCGCGTCGTCGACCGCTACCTCGTCGCCGGACTCACGTTCGGGGCTATCAAGTGAGGAGGTGATGTCCGCCCCGTCCGATCGGCGATCGAACGCTTCGACCCCCCCGCCCGTCCGCCCTCGCAACGAAGGAGTCCCCCATGCGTATCCGTATCTCGATCCCCTTGGCCACGCTGGCCCTGATGGCTGGCACGGCCGTCGCCCAGGACTTGGCGCTCCGCGCTTTGATGGAGGACGTGCCCGAAACGCACATCATCCAGGAGCTCCTGCCTGAGTTCGAGTTGGAAACCGGTATCGCAGTCGAATTCGAGATCGTTCAGTACGGCGCCATGCACGACAAGCTCATCACGCAGATGCTGTCGCCCACCAACACCTACGACCTCCTGCAGGTCGACTTCCTGTGGGCCGGCGAGTTCCCGGCGGGAGGTTGGCTCGAGCCGCTCGAACCCTACGTGCAGGACAGCGGTTTCGACCTCGAACCCTACATGCCCTCGATGCTCGAGCTGGTCGGCTACTACGAGGACACGCTCTACATGATCCCCATGTACAACTATGCGATGGGGCTCATCTACCGCACCGATGTGCTCGAGGATCCCGAGCTCGCAGCCACGTACGAGGCGGAGTTCGGTCGACCGCTCCGACTTCCGGAATCGGTCGAGGAGTACGTCGAGACCAGCGTCTTCATCAGCCAGAACAGCGACATGGCCGGTGCCGTGATGCAGGGTCAGCGCGGTGACCCCAACTTCCTCGAGTTCGCAAACTACCTCTTCGGCCTCGGCGGTGACTTCGTCGACGCCGACTGGAACGTCACACTCGACAGCGACGTGGGCCGGCAGGCGATGGCGCTGTACGCACGGAACCTTCAGGACGCCGCGCCGGTCGGTTCGCTGAACTACAACCTCGACGATACCTACCGGGTCATGTGCCAGGGTGCCGCCTGGAGTTTCGTGAGCTACTGGTGGATGCTCCCGCAGGTCGATAGTGCCGACGATTGCCCGGCGGCGGCCGGCAACCTCGCGCTCGCGCCCATGCCGGGCGGCAACGGTGTCGCTGGCGGCTGGGGGTGGGGCATCCCCCACAATTCGGCCAACAAGGACGCCGCCTGGCGCTTTATCGAGTGGGTCGAGTCGAAGGACATCGTGCTCCAGCGCGCGCTCGCAGGGCACGCCCCGACACGCTCGGACGCGTTCACCGACGAGGACGTTCTGGCGGCGTACCCCTACTACGCCGACGTGGCCGCCATCGTCGAGTCGGCGATGAGCGTTCCGCTCTTCGAATACACGGCCCAGATGGAGGAGGACGTGGGCCGCGAGATTTCGCTGGCGTCCGCCGGCACGAAGGCTTCGGATCAGGCGACCGCGGACGCCGCGGACGCGCTGCGGCAACTGCTCGAGCGGGCCGGCCTGCAGTGACCTCGGTTCCGGCAGCGCCATGAGGCACCGATCTGGCTGGCTGCTATCCTTGCCAGCCCTGGCGATCCTAGTGGGAACCGTCGCGTTCCCACTAGGGTACGCGCTCGTGGCGTCGTTCTCCAGTTACTCGTTCCTCGACCCCACCTTTCGGCCCTGGCTAGGGTTCGCCCACTTCGTCTCCGGGTTCGAGGACCCCTATTTTCGCAATTCGATTTGGATCACGGCGGTCTACACGGCCTTCACGGTGGGGCTCAGCTTGGCGCTCGGGCTCGTGTTCGCAGTACTGCTCCACCAGCCCGTTCCCGGTCGTGAGCTCTACTACGCCGTCGTTAGCGTCCCGATGCTGATCTCGCCCGTCGGTGTCGCGCTAATTTGGAAGATGATCCTCCATCCCCAGCTCGGGATCGTCAACCACCTGATGGTCCGTGCCGGGCTGCCGCGCGTCGATTGGATCGGCGACCCGAGCTACGCACTCTTCGTCGTAGGTGCGGTCGACGTCTGGCAACAGGTCTCGCTGGCGACGTTGGTGCTCCTCGCGGGGCTGCGAAGCATGCCGCGCGAGCCGCTGGAGGCGGCCACGGTCGACGGGGCCAACGTGCCACAGCGCTTCTTCTTGATCACGCTGCCTATCCTTCGGCCTGTCATCGGCGTGGTAGTGATTTTGCAGAGCATCATCGAGTTGCGCACCTACGACCTGATCTACGTGCTCACGAAGGGCGGTCCCGGCGCATCGACCGATCTGCTGTCGTACTTCGTGTACCGGACGGCCTTCCGTGGCCTCGACCTCGCCAAGGCGTCGGCACTAGCCTACGTACTGCTTGGGATGACGATGCTGTTGGTCGTCTTCTACTACCGCCGCGTCTACGGCGACCGGTGACCACGGTCCCGGGGCCGCGCCACCTTGACGCCGTCAGTCGGTCGCATCGCCAATCCGGTCTCCCAGGCGCACAGCGCCTGCGCGCGCAAGCGTCTCGATCTCGCCCTCCGCGATGGCAAGGACGTCAGCGAGCACCGCAGCAGTGTGCTCGCCTAGGCGCGGTGGTGGGAGCGGACCGGTTGCCTCGCCATCTGCACCGTCACCCGTTACCGATCCCGGTCCGCCTTCGTCGCCCCGGTGCCGCAACGGACTTCGCACGAACGGCACCTCGCCCGCCGTCGGGTGGAGGTAGCGGCCGATCGTGCCCAGCGCCTCCGCCTGCGCGTCGCGAAGCGCCTCGGGCAGGTCGTAGACCGGCGTGGCCGAGACGCCCGCGTCGCTCATCCGCTGTAGCCAAGCGTCTCGCGGTTGGCGACGTAACCGCTCTTGGATCATCGCTACGAGCACCTCTCGATGTTGCACGCGCGCCCTGTTGGTCGCGAAGCGCGGGTCGGCTGTCCACTCCCGTACGCCCAGCACCTCGGCCGTTCGAGCGAACTGCGAGTCGTTGCCGACCGCCAACATGAGCCGCTCGTCGGCGGTCTCGAACGCCTGGTAGGGAACGATGCTGGGGTGTGCGCTGCCCAGCCGCCGCGGCGCCGCACCGGTAAGGAGCGCGCCCTGCGCCTGGTTCACCATGCTGGCGAGCCCCACCTCGAACAGCGACAGCTCCAGGTGGCGACCAAGGCCGGTTCGCTGCCGCTCGTGCAGCGCCGCCAGGATCGAGACGGCGGCGTGCAGGCCGGTAAGCACGTCGATCCAGGCGACACCGAGCTTGACCGGTCCGCCGCCCTCCTCGCCCGTCATCGCCACCAGGCCGGTGATCGCCTGCAGCGCCGCGTCGTAGCCCGGTTCCCGCGCGCGCGGGCCGATCGAGCCGTAGCTGGTGATCGAGGCGTAGATCAGGCTTGGGTTGGACGCCAGCACGGTGTCGGCGCCGAGACCGTAGCGCTCGAGGTCGCCCACCTTGAAGTTCTCGACCAGCACGTCGGCGCGCTGCGCGAGCCGCTGCACTATGCGGCTGCCCTGTTCGTTCTTGAGGTCGACCACGACGCTCTGCTTGCCACGGTTGATCGAGAGGAAGTAGCCGCTCTCATCGCCAGCGAACGGTGGGCCCCAACTTCGAGTCTCGTCCCCTCCCGGCGCCTCGACCTTGATCACGCGGGCTCCGAGGTCGGCGAGAAGCTGCGTGCAGTAGGGGCCGGCCAGCACGCGGGACAGGTCGAGGACTACCACTCCGCTTAGCATTACGACGTTCTACCACCGCCGCCGCAAGCCGACGTTGTCGCGATTCGGCCTGTACCCAACGTCCATCGGCAGCGAACGTGATTATCATCACACCGTACGTTCTCAACCTTTAGGAGGCAACCATGCGCATCCGCACATTGGCAAACGTCCTGTTCGCTTCGCTTCTATCCGCGGCGTTCCTCGCATTCGGCACGGTCTTCGCTCAGCAGAGCCTGTCGATCGCGACCGGCGGCACCGGCGGGGTTTACTACCCGACCGGCGGCGCCTACGCCGAGATCGTCAACAACTACTTGGGTGGTTACACCGCCGCTGCCGAAGTGACCGGAGCTTCGGTCGAAAACGCCGGACTGGTCGCGCGCGGCGATAGCGACATCGCGCTGGCGCTGGCCGACACCGTCTTCCAGGCGTACACCGGCACGGTCAACTTCGGTGGCGATGGCCAGCCCCCGCAACTTCCGAACCTGCGTGCGTTGGGCGTCGCGTACGCGAACGCAGTGCAGCTCGTGACCCTTGAAGGGTCCGGCATAGAGACGCTCGCCGATCTGGTCGGCAAGCGTGTCGGCGTCGGGGCACCCGGCAGCGGTACCGAAGTGTCCGCACGCGCCATTCTCGAAGCGAACGGCATCACCTACGACGACTTCGAGGAGCAGCGCCTGAACTTCAACGAGACCGCCTCGGCCCTGCGCGACGGGCAGATCGACGCCGGCTTCTGGTCGGTCGGGCCGCCCACCAGTTCGATTCTCGACCTCGCCACCACCCGCGACATCGTGCTGGTCGCCATCGAAGGCCAAGAGCTCGAGAACGGCTTGGGCGCCAGCGAAGTATTCGCGCCGTACGTGATTCGGGCCGGCACCTACCCGGGCGTCGACGTCGATACTCAGACCATCGGCACACCCAACGTGATCCTGGTCGCGGCCGAGATGGACGATCAGCTCGCCTACGACTTCCTGGACGCGCTGTACACCAACATCGATGACGTCATCGCAGTGCACCCGTCCGCCAACGACACCACGCCCGAGCTGGCGCTTGCGGCCTCGCCGATTCCGCTGCACCCGGCCGCCGTTCGCTACTACCAGGATCAGGGCTACGAGGTTCCCGCGCGGCTGCTGCCTCCGCAGTGACCGTTCGGTAAGCAACGTGGCGGTCCGCCGTCACGCCGCACGGCGGGGGGGACCCGCACGGGTCTCTCCCGCCGTCTATCTTGTTCTATTGCTCATCTATGCGTTCGCAGCGCCAGCCCTGGCCGCTGGCGGGGACGACGGACCGGCCCTGGTCGTCACGGGTTCGGACGGGCAGGTGTTGGTCCGTATCGACCTCGCGGTCGAGCCCCGCTGGTACCTTGCCTGGAACCATTCGGTGACGGGTATTCTGGTCCGCGACTTCTACGAATTCCGGGATGGGACGATGCTGCTGACTGAGAGTCACACGCCCGCCTACGACGCTGGTCTGGGGCACATCCCCGGTCGGGGCCGTGCCGAGAGCGACGGCGATGGCGGCTATTGGATTCGCGACCTGGACGAGCCGGTCCCTGGCAACACCTACTGGCTCCGTGTCGGCGCGCCGAGCGTGGCGCACACCCTCGTGCACGACGGCGCCCGCACCAACCTGTCCGAGCTCGCCCCCGGACAGCGCGTCCGCATCGCGGTGGTGGCGCCGTGACCAGCCCGTCGGGCGACCCGCCACCCGCGAGCGCCGGCACCGTACCGAAAGTCGGGCCCGGCACCCGCATCGTCGCCGCCGCGGTCGCCCTTACCGGCATCGCGCTGTCGCTGTTTCAGCTCTACACCGCCGGAGTGCAGACGCTGAACCTCTTCTACCAGCGCGGAATTCACCTGACCCTGATCCTGGTCCTGGCGTACCTGCTGTTCCCTATCGCCAAGCGGGCCTGGATCCGCTGGCCGCTCGACGGTGCGTTCCTGGCAGGTTCTCTGCTGACAGGCGCGTACCTGGTGTTGAACCTCGACGCCATCATCAATCGGGCCGGCTTCTGGATCCAGCAGGACATCATCATGGGCATCGTCGCGACCCTCGTCGTGCTCGAGGCCGCCCGGCGCGTTATCGGTCCCACCATTTCGATCATCGGCGTCGTGTTCATCCTCTACGCCATGACCGGGCCTCGGGGGCCGCTATCGATGATCTCGCTACCCGGGATCCTCGAGCATCGCGGTTACGACGTCGGACGCATCGTGGCGCAGCTGTACCTCGGCCAGGAAGGCATCTACGGCCTGCCGCTAGGCGTCGCCGCGACCTTCGTGTACATTTTCGTGCTGTTCGGCGCGTTCCTCGAGGTCACCGGCGCCGGGCAGTTCTTTATCGACCTCGCCTACGCCTTCGCCGGCCGGCAGCGCGGCGGTCCCGCCAAGGCCTCCGTGATCGCCTCGGGGTTCATGGGCTCGATCTCCGGTAGCGCCATCGCCAACGTCGTCACCACCGGCGCGTTCACCATCCCGCTGATGAAGAAGCTCGGCTACAAGCCCGAAGAGGCGGGCGGGGTGGAAGCAGCCGCCTCGACCGGCGGGCAAATCATGCCACCGATCATGGGCGCAGGCGCCTTCCTAATCGCCGAGTACACCCGCGTGCCGTACGTCGAGATCGTAAAGCTGTCCGTCCTCCCGGCGATCCTTTACTTCGCCACCGTCTACCTGTTCGTCGACATCATCGCCGCGAAGCGCGGCATGCGCGGCATGTCCGCCGAAGAGCTGCCCAAGGTTCGCGAAGTGATCGCCCGCGGCTGGCACTTCCTGCTGCCGCTCGGGCTGCTGATCTGGTTCCTACTTCAGAACATCTCGCCCGCCCGGGTGGGCTTCATCTCGATCGTCGGCATCCTCGCGGTCGCGGCGCTGCGTTACGTGGTGCGGCGCTTCACGCTTGGCCACGCGCCGGTCCCGAAGGGGACCTCGCTGGTGTCGGTCGAAGCGGGCGTACCGGCGACCGTAGCGGGCGAAGTGCTCGATGCGCCCGAGGTGCACAAGGAAGAGGGTTGGACGCGCGCACTGGTGCGCGGCGCGGTCAAGACCGTCGAAGCACTCGAGGTTGGCGCCCGCAACGCCCTTCCGGTTTCGGTAGCGTGCGCCGTCGCCGGCATCGTGGTCGGCGTGGTCGGCCTGACCGGCCTGGGCCTGAAATTCTCTTCGTTGATGCTGTCGTTCTCGGGCGGCAACCTCCTGCTGGCCCTGCTGCTGGTGATCGTTGCCAGCCTCGTGCTCGGCATGGGCCTCCCGGTGACCGCCAGCTACATCGTGCTCATCGTGCTCACCGGACCGGCGCTCACCCAGGAGTTCGGGATTCCGTTGATCATCGCGCACCTGGTGGTGTTCTGGTACTCGCAAGACTCGAACGTCACCCCACCGGTCGCGCTGGCCGCCTTCGCAGCGGCGGGCATCGCGGGATCGAATCCGATGCGGACCGGACTCGAAGCGTGGAAGTTCGCGAAGGGTCTCTACCTGATCCCGATGTTCATGGTGTTCAACCCCGAAATCATCACCGGGGGACCGTGGCTGCTGGTCGGTTGGAACGTCCTGACCGCCTTCGCGGCGTTGGGCGCTTTCGCCGCCGCGCTCGAGGGGTACATGTTCACCCACATGCACGTGCTGTCCCGACTGCTCGCCATCGCCGGAACCGTCGCGATCTTCTGGCCGTCGTTCCCGGTCGAGGTGGCGGGCTTCACGGCGATCGTGGCGGTGCTGGCTATCAACTTTGTGCGTGGGCGTCGCCATGGCATCGAGGCAGCGGCGGCCTGAGGAGAGCATTTCGCCAGCGGCGACCCTACTTACGCGAAACGAAGTCGGGTACCAGAGAGTCATCGACCTGCCGCCCGACGACGCGAAGCGCTCGATCCGGCCGATCGGTGATCAACCCGTCGACGCCCATCTCCAGAAGGCGCTTCATCTCGGCCGGGTTGTCGATGGTCCAGGCGTGCACCTGCACCCCCTTGGCGTGTGCGGCTCGAATGAGAGCGGGCGTGATCACCTGGATCGAGCCCTGGCTGACCGGCACCTGCAGCGCATCGAACGGTGGCCGGTACGGCCCATCTAGGCGTGCTCGGGCCAGCACCAGGAACAGGCGCACCTCGTCCGGCGTGGCCGCCGTCGCCACCTCGGGGCAGGCGGAGCGGAAGCCCGCCATGGCGTCACGGTGGAAACTGGCGACGACCGCGTCACCGGCTCGGCCCTCAGCGCGCAGCAGGCTGCACAGCGCCTCGGCAGCTGCGGTTCCGGGCGGCTTGATCTCGATCAGCAGCCGGGCGTCCGGGTGATCGGCCAGGACTTCGCGTAGGCGCGGTACGCCCTGACCGGCGCTGCGGTAGGGAAAGCGCGACCCGCTGCGCCCGGGCGACCAGTGGTAGCCCGCGTCGAGGGTGGCCAGCTCGTCCGCCGACGCCTCCGCGACGGCGCCCTCGCCGTCGGTTGTACGTTCGAGGGTGGCGTCGTGGATCACCACCAGCTCGCCGTCCGCGCTGAGGTGCACATCCATCTCGATTACGTCGACCCCCAGCGCAGCGGCGCGCTCGAATGCGAGTCTGGTGCTGGACGGCCACAGCCCGTCGCCGCCCTGGTGAGCGATCACCAGCGCTGGCTTCGGCCACGTTCCTGCCAGTGTGGGGTGCGCGCGCGCCGCTATGCGCGCCGACCAGCTGGCCGCGAGGAACGCTAGCAGCAGCACTGATACCACCAGGATCGTCATGCGGACTCCGTCACGGCGGACGCTGCGGCGTGGCGGCGAGATGATGACGGGTCGGCCGCGGCCCGCACCCGGACCGTCGGCACCGGGCGTGCTCATTCCAGGAAGTCCCGCAGTTTGCGGGTGCGGCTCTCGTGGTACTTCAGCTTGCGGAGCGCCTTGTTCTCGATCTGGCGGATGCGCTCACGAGTCACCCCGAAAAACTGACCGACCTCTTCGAGGGTGTGCTCGCGGCCGTCGACGAGTCCCTTGCGCATCTTCAGGACCTGCGCCTCACGCTCGTTCAGCTTGCCGAGAGCCTCGTCGAGCTCCTCGCTGAGGATGATCTTGCTAGCTTCGTCGACCGGGCTCTCGATCTGCTCGTCTGGGATGAAGTCGCCGTAGAAGCTGTCCTCCTCGTCCCCGATCGGGGTTTCGAGACTGAACGGCTCACGCGTCAGCTTGAACGCCTCCTCGACCTTCTCGGCGTTCCACTCGGGACCCATCGCGTCGGCGATCTCCTCGTAGCTGGGCTCGCGCGAGAGCTCCTGTTGCAAACGCCGGCTGGCACGGGTGAGCTTGTTGATCGTCTCGACCATGTGCACCGGAATGCGGATGGTGCGCGACTGATCGGCGATGGCGCGGTTGATCGCCTGCCGGATCCACCAAGTGGCGTAGGTGCTGAACTTGTAGCGGCGCCGGTACTCGAATTTCTCGACCGCGCGGATCAGGCCCTGATTCCCCTCCTGGATCAGGTCCAGAAAGCTCATGCCGCGACCGTTGTACTTCTTGGCGATGCTGACCACTAGGCGCAGGTTCGCCTCGATCAGATGTTGGCGGGCCAGGTCGCCATCCTCGACGATGCGCTGCAGGCGGCGGCGTTCACGCTGTGCGAACTCGCCGTCCTCTTCGTCCAATCGATCGCGTGCTGCCTCGCCCTCCTCGATGCGGCGGGCCAGGCTGATCTCCTCCTCGAGGGTCAGCAGCTTCACCCGGCCGATCTCCTGCAGGTACTGGCGGACCGGGTCGTTGGTGCGGACGCGCGCGTCCGCCATCGCCTCCGCACGCGCTTCGAGCGCTTCGATCCCGTCAGGGTCCTCTTCGTCGTCGTCGCCCTCGAGCTCGTCGACGTCGTCCTCGTCGATCACCTCGTCCTCGGCGAGATCGGCGATGGCGATGCCGCGCTTCTCGAGGCGCTCCATCAACTCTTCGAAGTTCTGGTCGTCGGAGTCGAGTCCGAGCGCTTCGATCGCCTTGGCGAAGGCGGCAGCGATCTCCTCGCTGTCCAGCGAGCCTTCCTCGCTTCCGCGTGCGATCAGCTTGCGGATCGGGTCGGTGTCCAACCATGCAGGTCCGGCCGGCGCCACCCCAGCGGCGGCGGCGGGCTTGGCGTCGCGCTTCTTGCCGTCGCCGGCCGTCTTGCTGGTCTTGCTGGCCTTGCTGGCCTGCTTCGCCATGCGCCCTCCTCCGCCAGGGACCGATCGCCGGGTCGCCAGGTAGCTGGAGCCCCGCGACGCGTCCAGTTGGGGGGAAGAATGGACGACGGGGGCCGCTCGCGCGCAGACGATACCACGCCGTCCTGGAGGGTCGATCCCATGCGTCCGTCGTCGGGCGCGTCGGTTCAGCCGGTCAGCAGCAGGCTGTCCGCGGCCATGTCTACCTTCTTCGGTGCCGCCTGACCGGAGCGGGCCAGCAGCTTACCGATGCGGTCCGCCTGATACGGCCGGCAGAACAGGTACCCCTGCCCGTAGGGGCAACCGGCGTCGCGAAGCCAAGCCATCTGCTCGCGCGTTTCGATCCCTTCGGCGACCACTTCCAGGCCGAGCTTCTTGCCCAGCGTCAGAATCGTCTCGACGATCGGCGCGGTCCCACCGGCCGCGCCGCCCCCCTCGAGCTTGAGTGCCGAGACGAAGCTGCGGTCGATTTTGAGCGTGCGGATCGGCAGGGTTTGCAGGTATGCCAGCGAGGAGTAGCCGGTCCCGAAGTCGTCCAGTGCGATGCGAACGCCGAGCTTCGAGAGGCGCGTCAGGGTGCGGAGCGACGCAGCGAAGTCCTTCATCAGCACCGTCTCGGTGATCTCGAGCTCGAGCCGGTCGGGCGCGACGCCAGTGTCACGGATCGCCTCCTGCACCGCCCCGACGAAGTCGGGTTGCCGGAACTGCAGCGTCGAGACGTTAACGGCGAGGGTGATCTCGGGCATGCCGGCGTCGTCCCAGGTGCGCAGCTGGGCGCACGCTTGGCGCAGCAGCCATCGCCCGAGCGGGAGGATCAGGCCGGTCTCCTCCGCCATCGGTACGAACTCCTCGGGCGACACGCCACCCAACTTCGGATTGCTCCACCGGAGCAATAGCTCGACACCGACAGAGCCACCTGTACGCAGGTCCACCTTCGGTTGGTAGTGAAGCTGGAACTCGTCCTCCTGCAACGCGGCTTTGAGCTGCCGTTCGACCTCGAGGCGGCGGTCGTTACGGACGCGGCTCTCGTCGGTGGTGAAACCGACGTCGTTCCGACCGGCCTCCTTGATCTGGTACATGGCGTGGTCGGCGTTCTTGAGCAGGGTGGCGACGTCGCGCCCGTCGTGCGGGAAGATGGCTATCCCGATGCTGGCGCCGATGTCGATGTGGCGGCCGGCGACCTCGTGCGGTGCGTTGAGCAGTTCGAGCAGCTTGCGGGCGATAGACTCGGCGCTCTCCCGCTCACGTAGGCCGCGCAGCACGATGGTGAACTCGTCGCCTCCCAATCGGCCGACCAGGTCGTGCTCACGCACGTGCTCGCGCAAGATGTTCGCTACCCGCTTGAGCAGCACGTCGCCGACCTCGTGACCGTAGGTGTCGTTCACCACCTTGAAGCGGTCGAGGTCAACGAACAGGATCGCGACGATGACGTTTCGCTCGTGCGCATCCTGCATCGCGAGGCTGGCAGCAGCCTCGAACGCACTGCGGTTGTACAGGCCGGTCAACGGATCCATCGACGCCTGCCGGCTCACGACGCGCTGCAGGCCCAGGCTGCGCTCGAGCCGGCCGATCCAGCCGCCACCCAGCGCGGCGATGCCGACGGCGCTCAGCACGAACGGGTCGATCGTGGATAGCGAGCCTATCGGGTTGGGCCCAACCCACGGCCGGGAGAACAGGACCACGGTGGCGGCCGCGGCGGCCGCCCCCGACCACACCCCAAAGCTACGGCCCACCGTCAACACCGCCAGGGTGCCTAGCAGCGCCAGCGCCCACGCCGGCGTGGCCTCCCAAACGGTCGCACCCACGAAGCCGAGCGGTAGGGCGACCGAGGGAACCACGCGCGTCCATCGGTCCATGCCGGCAACTGTACAGCGCCTTCGCCACCGGATCTCTTACATGTCGGGTTCCTCACGTGCGAACGGCGCTCGGACATGGCTCGCGGTGGTCGGCGCAACGTAGGCTCCCCGGAGGTAGAGTCCGCGGCGTGCGCGCCGCCTTTCGCGACCCCGACCGCCGCTCGCTGCTGCTGGCAGCTGCATTGGGACTATTTTCGCTCGGTGCCGTGCAGGCGGCCTACGGGCCCGCCTTTCCCTGGCTGCTGGAGCGGCACGGCGTGGGACTCGACCGGGTCGGTGACGTGGTAGTGGTGCACTTCGCCGGCGCGCTGAGCGCGACCTTCGCCTCCGCCTGGCTACTGGTGCGGTTCGGCTATCCGCCGATCCTGCGCACTGCAGCCGCCGTGGCGACCACCGGGGTCGTGACCGCCGCACTGGCACCCAGCTGGCCGCTACTGCTGCTAGGCGCCGCTCTTGCCGGGACCGGCTTTGGCCTGATGAACACCTCGTTCAACGTGCTGGTCGCGCGCGTGTTCACCCCGAACGCAGCGCCGCAACTCAACCTGCTGAGCGCCACCTTCGGCCTCGGTGCGGTCGCCGGTCCCCTGGCCGTGGCTTGGCTGGGGGGCTCGCTGCGCGGGCCGCTGCTGCTGCTCGCCGCTACCACAGCGGTGACCGGTCTAGCCGTATTGCGCGTCGCTGCGCCCGAACCCGCGTCCCCGGCGGGACCGGGCCGGCCGCCGTGGCTGGCGGCGGTCGGGTTCGCACTGCTGTACGCGCTGTACGTAGGTCTCGAGTCGGGCGTGGCCAGTTGGGAGACGGTCCACCTCGAGCCTCACCTCGGAGCGGCCCGTGCAGCGCTGTTCACCAGCGCCTTCTGGGCCACGCTGACGATCGGTCGCCTGGTCGCGATCCCGTTCTCGTCGCTGCTGCGGCCGCGCGACCTGGTGCTCGGGGCGAGCGCCGCGTCGCTGGCACTGCTTGCCACGGCGCACGTCCAGGGGTTCGCGCCGTGGGCGTACGTTCTCGCCGGCCTGGCGTTCTCGCCGATATTCCCGACTACCCTGGCGTGGATCGAACGCGTGTTCCCGCGTCGCAGCGAGCGGATCGTGCCTCTCGCCCTGGGCGTGGCGGGCTTCGGCCCGATGGCCTCCACCGCGCTGATCGGAGCGCTGGCGGCCCGCTCTGGACCGCCGGTCATCCCGACGGTACTGAGCGGCCTGGCGGCGCTGCTGCTGGTGGTGGTCGCTGCACTGTGGCGTGGAACTCGGCGGGCCTGACGATCGCGTGGCGAGACCAGCGTCAGTTGCGACCGGCGCCCTGACCGCGCGTCATCAGTTCCTCGAGGGCGCGCACGCGTCCGCCCCCGAGCGTGGCCGACACGCCGTCGCTGGCCAGCAGGCCGGCCAGGAAGGAGAGGGCGCGTTCAGCGTCCTCGGCCCGTTCCGACGCGAAGATCTGCGCATCCCAGCCGCCCGGCATGAAGGCGACCACCTCGTACGACTCTGCCGGCACTGTTCCGGCATCGATCGCGTCGGGCGAGGCGTCTTCGGGGAACACGTCGACGAGGTCGATCGCCTCGGCCACCGCGAGGTTCACCAGCTTGTCGTCGAGACTACGGATCCACATCGCCGGGACCTCCTTCGCGCGTCGCATCCTACCCCTGCACAGGGGCGAGGCGGGACCGCAACGGCGCGATCCGTGCAACGCTGCATGCAGACCAGGATTCCGGAGGTCCGATGAAGATCGAACGGATCGAAGTGCTCGAGGTGCCGATGCGGCTCAGGTTCCGCTTCCAGACCAGCTTCGGTGTCGAGCAGGAACGACGCATTTTGCTGGTCCGTCTGCACGGCGGGGGCATCGAAGGGATCGCCGAGTGCGTCGCGGGCAAGTTCCCCGGCTATTCGTACGAGACGACCGACACGGTTTGGACCGTGCTCGAACGGTTCGTCGCGCCGCACGTCGTCGGCCGTGAATTCGCCACCCCGGACGAGCTGCTGAGCGTCCTGGCACCGATCCGCGGCCACGACATGGCGGTCGCGGTGGTCGAGATGGCGTTCTGGGACTTGCAGGCGAAAACGCTGGGAGTGCCACTGTGGGTGCTCCTCGGGGGGCGCCAGCGCCCTATCCCTGTCGGCATTTCGATCGGCATCCAACCGAGCGTCGACGCGACCGTCGAGGCTGCACGCGCCGCCGTGGCCGAAGGCTACCGGCGGGTCAAGTTGAAGATCGCGCCGGGCTGGGACGTCGCGCCGGTCGCCGCCGTGCGCGAGGCGCTGCCCGACACGCCACTCACCGTCGACGCGAACAGCGCCTACCGACTGACCGACGCACGTGCTATGCGAGAGCTGGACGCGTTCGGGCTGGATTACATCGAGCAGCCGCTGGCGCACGACGACCTGATCGACCACGCCGAACTGCAGCGCATGCTCGCCACTCCGATCTGTCTCGACGAGTCGATCCACTCGCCCGACGATGCCCGCAAAGGGTTGCAGCTCGGCTCGGGCCGGATCATCAACGTAAAGGTGGGTCGGGTACGCGGCTTCCGCCGGGCGAGGCAGGTTCATGACGTCGCTCAGTCGTTCGGGGCCCCGGTCTGGTGCGGCGGGATGCTCGAGACCGGCATCGGTCGCGCCGCCAACCTGCACCTGTCCAGCCTCGACGGTTTCACGCTACCGGGCGACACCAGCAGCGCCAGCCGCTATTGGGAGCGTGACCTGATCGAACAGCCGCTGGAGGCGGTGAACGGCCTGCAATCCCTACCTGGCGACGGTCCGGGGCTGGGAGTCACCCTTGACGAGGCGTTCGTGCGCGAGCGCACCACGCGGGTGGCGACGTACTGAGCGAGAGGGCGACGACGGCGTGACGTTAGGCGGTGCGCATGCCTAGAGCGTGCACGCCTCGAGCATGGCGTCCAGGCTGCCGAAACGCTGTTGACAGACTGCAACTTGATGTAGTAAAACTACACTATCGATCGTGAGTTTCTGGCTGAACTGCACAGTTCGCAGGCGCTTCTGTAGTTTGACTACGAGTTTGGGATGGGAGCACACGTACTAGAATGACGCCGGAGAACCCGCTTCCCGCCATCGAGGCCAAACTCGAATCGTTGAGCCGGGCGCACCGGCGCGTGGCTGAGCGAACGCTCCGTGAGCCGGACTCGATCGCCCACACGACGCTCGCTGAGTTCGCCGAACAGTGTGGCGTCAGCGAACCGACCGTGATTCGCTTCTGCCGCGAGATCGGCTACTCCGGATTTCGCGAGTTCAAGCTGCGTGTCACGGCAGGACTCGCGACGCGCTTTCGATACGCGGACATCGCCCTGACCATGCAGTCGAATGCCGAGGAGTACACGGCGAAGGCGGTCGACGCCTCCCTCGGCGCCCTACTTCGGCTCAGGTCCGGCCTCGATCCGAAGGAGGTCGAGGTCGCCGTCGACACCCTCACGCGCGCGCGCCGCATAGAGTTCTACGGCGTCGGTGCGTCCGGAATCGTCGCGTTGGACGCTCAGCACAAGTTCTTCCGTTTCTCGACGCCTACGAACGCTGAACGCGACACCCACATGCAGCGACTGGCCGCGGCCGCCCTGAGCGAGGGTGACGTCGTCGTAGCCTTCTCGCACACGGGGCGGACGCGCTCGCTGATCGAGACGGTCCAAGCCGCCGGCCGCTCGGGCGCAACGACCATCGCCGTGACCAGCGGAGGCTCACCCCTCGCCAAGGCATGCGATCACGTGGTTGCGGTAGCGGCTACGGAGAACACCGACCTGTATACGCCGATGGTGTCGCGCCTCGCCCACCTCGTAATCGTCGACGTTCTCGCGCTCGGGGTCGCGGTTCGGGGCGGCGCAGAAACGTCTTCACGGCTCCTGCGCGTCAAGGACGCGCTGGCACTCGAGCGACTGCCGCCACGGGAGAGCGAGGCATGACGGACCGTTTCCGCTGGGTCGCGACGGCCGAGAGAGTCCTGCTCGCCACCAACCGCGCGGCCGTCATCGCGATGATGATGGCGATGGCTGGATTGGTGTTCACCAACGTCGTGTCTAGGTACGTCTTCGCGCACTCACTGAACTGGAGCGAGGAGATCGCTCGTTACCTGATGGTCTGGGTGACGTACATCGGTGCGGGACTCGCGATGCGTGAAGGGCAGCACGTCGCCATCGAGTTCGGACAGGCCTACCTGCCCGAGAAGCTTCACGTGTGGATTCGTGGCCTGGTCGCGCTCGCCATCCTCGCCTTCCTCGTCGTTCTCACGGTCGCGGGCATCCAGTTCAGCGAGTTCGCCTGGCGCCAGCGTACGCCCGTCATGCAGTGGCCGATGGGCGCGATGTATCTGTCGGTGCCGATCGGCTCGTCGCTGTTCGCACTCCACTTCCTCGCCATCGCGCGCGAGTGGATCCAGCGGTCGCCTGGGCTCGAAGTGGTGTCCCCAACACCCGACAGCGCCCTCGAACCCTCACCAGGTGAGGAGCGCGCGACGTGACCGCCGCACTGATCCTCGGGTTCGCAGTTGCGCTGGCCATCGGCGTTCCGGTAGCCCTGACGATGGGGATCGCCTCCTTCGTCGCGATCGAGGTGGGCGGTACGTATCCGCTGCTGGTGCTTCCACAGCGCCTGTTCGGCGGTATCAACTCCTTCCCGCTCATGGCCGTGCCGCTGTTCATCCTGGCGGCCGACCTGATGACCGCCGGCAAGCTCACCGAGGCGTTGCTGCGGCACACCTACCTGCTCGTCGGGCACGTCCGCGGTGGTCTCGGGCACGTCAATATCCTCACCAGCATGCTGTTCGCCGGCATCTCCGGCTCCGCCCTGGCCGATGCGGCAGGGCCGGGGGCAATCGTGATGCGGATGATGTGGACCGGTGGCTATCCCAAGTACTACGCCGCCGCCCTATCGGCGACCACGGCGACCATCGGCCCGATCATTCCGCCGTCGATCATCGCCGTCATCTACGCCGTCACCGACAGCCGCGTCACGGTCGCTGGCCTCTTCCTCGCCGGGGTGGTTCCGGGCGTGATGCTCGCGCTCGCACTGGCCATCGCGAATCACGTCATCTCGACACGGAACGGCTACCAATCGGCCGGCCGTCGCGCTTCTTTCGGTGCGATCGCCCGCAGCTTGCTGCCAGCGCTGCCGGGACTGGCGATGCCCGTGATCATCCTCGGCGGGATTCTCGGCGGCATCTTCACTGCGACCGAGGCGGCGGCCGTCGCCGCCGCCTACGCGCTGCTGGTCAGTGTCGTCGTGCTGCGTTCTCTGCGCTGGCGTGACCTGCCGAGCGTGTTCCTGCGAAGCGGCCTGCTCACCTCGGCCGTGTTGCTGATCGTGTCGATGGCGTCGGTGTTCAGTTGGCTACTCACGATCCTGCGCGTGCCGCAGATGCTGGCCACCTGGCTCGGATCGATCACCGACAGCCGCGCGCTGACGCTGATCCTCCTCGCCGTCTTCATCCTGCTGTGCGGCCTGGTGATCGACACCCTTCCCGCCGTCATCATCCTCACGCCCATCCTCGCGCCGGTAGCCGCGAACGTCGGGATCGACCCGCTCCACTTCGCGATGATCCTCGTCCTCAACCTCGCGATTGGAATGGTCACCCCACCTATCGGACCGGTGCTGTTCGTGATCGCCACCGTCGGAAACCTTCGCCTGGAGCGGGTGGCCCGGGCCGTACTCCCACTACTTTTCGCCGAGCTCATCGTGCTTGCGCTGGTCATCGCGTTTCCTCAGCTCAGCCTCGCCGTTCCGCGCCTCTTCGGGTTCACCCGATGACGCCGCGAGGTGACGCTGCCCGCGCCCCACCGCCGGGGCGCACACGACTCACGGTTGTCCGCCCGTCGACCCTTCGCCCCTCGTGATTAGGAGAAATAAATGATGGCATTCCTACGAACGTTGACGCTCTCCGCCCTGCTGCTGCTCGGTTTCGCCACGGCGCAGACCACCATCAAGTACGCGCACTTCCAGCCCGGCTCGGCCGACCAGCCGAAACACGCTGCCGCCGTGGCTTTCAAGGCGTACGTCGAGGGTGCGAGTGGCGGCGACCTTCAGGTCGAGATCTACCCGGCCAGCCAGCTCGGTGACGCCGCGACCGTGCTCGAAGGGCTGCAGCTCGGGACCATCGAGCTGGGCGTCGTGCACGACGGTCCGATCGCCTCGTTCTTCAAGCCGATCGAAGTCCTGTCGATGCCGTACGCGTTCGACAATCAGCAGATCGCCTGGCGCGTCTTCGACGGTCCCTTCATGGACGCGTTCGGCGAAGCGATGCGCGACGAAGCCAACATGGTCCTGCTCGGCGTCGGCGACAACGGTATCCGTCACTTCACCAACGACGTCCGCCCGATTCTCAGCCCGGCCGACATGAACGGCCTCAAGATCCGCGTTCAGCCCAGCCCGATCTACCAGAACCTGGTCGAGTCGCTTGGCGCCAGCCCCAGTGCGATCTCGTGGCCGGAACTGCCGAGCGCGCTGCAACAGGGCGTGGTCGACGGCCAGGAGAACGGCGTTACCAACATCCTCGCCGCCTCGCTCTACCAGAACCAGCGCTACATCAGCCTCGACGGGCACGTGTACAGCGTCCACCTCTACCTGATGAGCGGACCGTTCTGGGACGGCCTCACTCCGGATCAGCAAGCCATCGTGCGCACCGGCGCCGACATCGCCGAAACGATCCACCGTGGCATGACGGCAGCGCAGGACCTCAACGCCGAAGCGATTCTGACCGAGGTGGGCATGGACGTCACCGTCCTCACGCCGGACCAGGTCGCCGCCTTCCGCGAGATCGCCCAGCCGGCGGTCGAGTCTTACCTGCGCGACGCCGTCGGCGACGCCTGGGTCGACGACCTGCTTGCCGCCATCGAAGCTGCACGGGACTGACCCCAGCTAGGCGGCCCGCATGACCCGTGCTTCCGTCGTCGTGTTCGGACCCGGATACGACGACTACCGCACCGAACTCGACGTGCTCGCGCCTCTGGGCGTCGAGCGCGTCGAGCCGGTCGGCCTCGACGACCCCGACCGTGACGCTCGTCTTGCCGAAGCGGATGCCGTGCTGGTACGCGAGGCACCTCTTCGCGAAGAGGCGATCGAACGAATGGCCCGTTGTCGCGCGATCGTCCGTTACGGCGTCGGGCTCGACAACGTTGCGCTCGACGCAGCCACAAGGCGCGGCATCTACGTCGCCAACGTGCCCGACTACGGCACCGACGAGGTCGCCGAGCACGCGCTTGCGTTGATCCTCGCCGTCGTGCGGCGGATCGCCCAGCGCGACCGCGACATTCGTGCTGGCGCGTGGGGCGTGGGGCCACGCCAGAAGATCAGCGGCATGGTGGGCAGTACCCTCGGCCTGGTCGGTTTCGGCCGCATCGCCGAAGCGGTCGCTCGCAAGGCCTCGGGATTCGGATTGCGTACGACGTTCGCGTACGATCCCGAGAGGGCCTCGTTTCCGCCAGGCGTGGTCTCGACCGACCTCGACACCCTCCTGCGCGAGTCCGACATCGTGTCGCTGCACGCCCCCCTCACCGCCACCACGCACCACCTGATAGGCGAGGAGCAGCTAGCGATCATGCGCGACGGCGTCGTTCTCGTCAATACCGCCCGTGGCGGCCTCATCGACGAAACTGCGCTGGTTCGCGTCCTGAAGAGCGGTCACCTGCGCGGCGTGGGCCTCGACGTGTTCGAGGTCGAGCCGTTGCGTGCCGACTCCGAGCTTCGCGACTGCGAAAACGTCGTCCTCAGCGACCATGCGGCCTGGTACTCCGAAGCGTCCCTCACCAGGTTGAAGCGTAGTGCAGCGCAAGAGGTCGCCCGCTGCCTGGCAGGCGAACCGCCCCTGAACTGGGTGAACCGGTGGACGGCGTGAGCCAGCACCCCGCCCTGTCGATCGTGCGTGATCACGTCGTCACGCCCGTCGTTCGCGAGTCCGATACCGAAAGGGCTCGGCGCGTCGTCGCTGCGCTGCGCGAGGGCGGCTTTCGCGTCTTCGAGATCACCATGTCGGTTCCTGGCGCCATCGACCTCATCGCCGAAACGGCGCAGCACGCCGGCCTGACCGTCGGTGTCGGAACCGTGCTTGACCACGACGACGCAAGGCGCGCAGTTGCTGCCGGCGCGACGTTCGTGGTGTCGCCCGCGTTCATCCCTGCCGTATTGGAGGCAGCGCACGCCGCTGGAGCGGCTGCCATCCTCGGAGCGGCCACACCGACCGAGGTGCACAGCGCCTGGTCGGCCGGGGCCGACGCGGTAAAGGTGTTTCCAGCCGCGAGCTTCGGCGGCCCCTCGCACCTGCGGGCGCTGAAGAGCGTCTTCCCGGACGTACCCCTGATCCCCACGGGCGATGTCGACCTGACTAATCTTGCCGAGTACCTTGCTGCCGGCGCTCACAGCGTGGGTGTGGGCGGCGCCCTATGCAAGACCACGATCGACGCGCTTCCCGACCTCGCTCGCCGCTACCTTGCCGCCGCAGGCGCGAAGGCGGCCCCCTCCGGAAAGGACCGTTCATGAGCTACGACCCGAAGACGATTCAACGCTTCCGCCCGATCGCGACCGCATCGGTCGCGGACGCGGTCGACAAGATCGCAGGCAGGCGAGGCTACATGGAGTTCGCCATCAAACCGCAAACCAACGTCGCCAAGGTCGTCGGCCCGGCCGTCACCGTTCTCGAGGGCCCGACCGATGAGACGGTCCCACCGACGCACGCGCTGAACCTCATCGACGAAAGCGAAGCCGGCTCTGTCGTGGTGATCGGTATCGGCGGCGAGGCGGACGTGGCCATATGGGGCGGCCTGATGACCGCGGGTGCCGTCGCGAACGGGCTGGCAGGTGCGGTTCTCGACGGTGGCGTCCGCGACGTCACCGAGATCGAGCGCGACTTCGACTTCCCGGTCTACGCTCGAAGCGTCTCGCCCGGCACCACGGTGGGTCGCTACCGAACCCTCGACGCGAACGTCCCGGTGACGTGTGGCGGCGTGACCGTCGAGCCTGGCGACATCATCGTCGCCGATCGTGACGGGGTGGTGGTCGTTCCCAGCCGGCATGTCGAAGCAGTGCTCGAGCTGGCCGAGGAGATCGAGCGCAAGGAGGCGGAACAGACCGCCTTCATTCGGCAGACCGGCTCGTTGCGCGAAGGCCTCGCCAAGTTCGACCGCATCTGAGTATGGCGGACCTGGTCACCTTCGGCGAACCGCTGATGGAGTTCGCCCGCCTCGAGGGCGAGGCTCGGCCGATCTACCTGCAAGGCTTCGGGGGCGACACCTCCAACGTCGCCGTCGCCGCTGCTCGGCAGGGGGCCTCTGTCGCGGTGCTGGCGCGTCTGGGCAACGACGCCTTCGGTGATGCGTTCGTGCGCCTGTGGAGCTCCGAAGGGATCGACACCTCGCTCGTCCAGCGCGACGACGAAGCCGCTACCGGCGTGTACTTCATCGATTACGACGACAGCGGCCACCGCTTCAGCTACCTCCGGGCAGGGTCGGCGGCCACCCGCCTCGGTCCTGACCTGCTGCCACGCCAGACGATAGCGGGAGCAAGAGCCGTCCACCTCTCCGGCATCACGCAGGCCATCTCGGCGCGAAGCTGCGACGCGGCCTTCGCCGCCCTCGCGATCGCGCGGGAAAGCGGCGCGATCACCAGTTTCGACCCGAACCTTCGCCTCAAGCTCTGGCCGCTAGAGCGTGCCCGCGCCATCGTGCTCGAGACGGTTCGCGACGTCGACTTCGTCCTGCCGAGCGAGGACGACGCCGCGGCACTGTTCGGGACCGACGATCGCGACGAGATGATCGACCGCCTGCTAGGTCGCGGCGCGCGCACGGTGGTCCTCAAACTCGGCGCGGACGGAGTCAGCATCGCCCACCCGGGTGGCCGGCTCGACATCGCCGCCCACCCCGTCGAGCCGGTCGACGCCACCGGTGCCGGAGACACGTTCGACGGCGCTTTCCTGGCCCGGGTTCTGGCGGGTGACGGGGTCGAAGAGGCGGCGCGCTTCGCGGTCGTGGCGGCTGCACTGTCGACCACAGGGCACGGCGCCGTTGCAGCCATGCCGACGCACGACGAAGTGCGCACGGCGATCGCGGGGTCCGACCCCCGCTAGAGCGACTAGAGCGAGCGGACCATTCCTCCGTCGACGAGCAGGTGAGTTCCGGTCACGAACGACGCCGCCTGCGAGCTCAGGAACGCTGCGACGCGACCGAACTCCTCGGTGCGGCCGAGGCGCCCGAGCGGGATCTTCGCAACGGTCTCGGCCCGCGCCTCCTCGACCGTCCGTCCGGTCCTGGCGGCCCGGTCGGCATCGAGCTGTTCGGTCCGCTCGGTGTGCACCCGCCCCGGCGACAGTACATTGACCCGCACACCGTCCGGCGCGTACTCCTCGGCCAGGTGCTTGCACAACGCCCGCACCGCGGGACGGAAGACGTTGCTAAGCAGCAGGTTGGGGATCGGTTGCACCACGCTCGAGCTTGCCAGCGCCAATATCGATCCACCACCGGCCTGCTTTAAGTGTGGGATCGCCAGGCGGGCGGCACGGGCGACGCTTTGCAAGGTCAGCTGGTAGGCGCGGTCCCAAGCCTCCTCGTCCGTCGCTGCGAAACCGCCGGGTGGCGGTCCGCCGGCGTTGCTGATCAGCACGTCCAACCCGCCGAGAGCCTGCGTCGCCCCGTCAAACAGCGCTTCCAGAGATGCAGCGTCGGCGACGTCCGCCTCGAAGGCGAACACCTCCGCGCCGGTCTCCGCCCGAATCGCCTCGGCTGCGCTGTCGGCACGGCCCTGATCGCGGCTGCAGATGGCGACGCGAGCCCCTTCGCGCGCAAGCTCCTGCGCGCAGGCGCGGCCCAGCCCACCGCTGGCGGCGAGCACCAACGCACGTTTTCCGTTAAGACCTAGCTCCATCGAATCCTCCATGAACCGGCGTCGTTCACGCCGGCAACTCGACCGGTCCCGGACCCAGCCGCAGCCCGCAGCGGGCGACGACCCGCGCGAACTCGGCGCGGTCCAGGTCGGTCATCGCAGCGGCGGGCGGACGGCACACCTCGCTGGTGTAGATCCCCCGCAGCCGGTAGACATGCTTGCGCATCGCCAACCCGATATTCGGCTGGAACTCGTAGCGCATCAGGTCGATCGTGGCGTGGAACAGCCGCTCTGCCCCCGCCCCGTCGCCGGACACGAAGCGCTGGTAGATACCGACCAGCACCTCGGGGAAGGCGAACCCGGTCATGATCCCGGCCGAGCCGCGTTGCAGCTCCTCTAGGAAGAACTGTCCACCCAGCCCACCGAAAACACCGATCGTTCCCTGCGACGCCTCGATCACCGCGGTGGTCTTGGTCAGAGGCGGCGTGTCCTCGAGCTTGATGTACGGCGCGAACCCGTCGCGCGCCAGACGCCCGACCAGCGGCACCGATAGCTTCAAACCGAACGAGGCGGGGTAGTCGTGCAGAATCAGCGGCAGCGAGGTGGCCTCCGCCACCGTGCGGAAGTGACGGTAGAGCGCCTCGTCGTCCTGCGGAGCGATCGGCGCCACGAACACGGCGTCCGCGCCGAGCCGTTCGGCCTCCTGCGCCTGCTCTACACAACCGGCGGTACCGAGCGCGCGCACCCCCACCCAGACCGCCAAGCGGCCCGCAGCACGCGCCACGACTCGGCGAACCACGTCGGCACGTTCGGCCTGCGACAGCTTGTGCGCCTCGCCGAGAAAGCCGAGGATCGCGACGCCGTCGGCGCCGACCTCGACCATCAGGTCGATCGAGCGGTCGAGACTCTCGAAGTCGAGCGACCCGTCCTCCAGGAACGGGGTGGGGAGGATCGGGTTTACGCCGTGCAAAGGTTCGGTGCGTGCCAAGTCGAGCTCCTTTCGTGCCGGACCATCCTACCGGCCGGACGCGCCGGCATGGTCGGTGTCCCCACGAGCGACCCCGGACGAAACGACTCGGGCTCACCACTCGGGCGCGCTTCGGCCCGGCAGGCGCGTCGACGCTACGGCCGCCACCAGCGCCGCGACCACCAGGCCCGCGAAGAGGCCGCGGAACCTAGCGTGAAGCGACGGGCAAGCTCAGTCGGTCAGGACCTCGGCGTCGCCCGTCGCGTACGCCCGCAACGTCGCCCGCAACGCGTCGCTGACGACGCGTTTCTCCTGCCGCTGGTAGTCGAAAAGGACCACTACGCTGTCAACCCGGGCAGCGGGCACGCCGTCGGCGAATACGTCGTGACGCAGCCCGACGCTGGTGCGTCCGATCCGACTAACGCGCGTCTCCACCTCGACCGCCGCATCGAACGCCACCTGCCGTAGAAAGTCGATCTCGATGCGCGCCACGATCAGGTCGCCGGTCGGCGGTTCGATCCCGCGAAGGAAGGCGATCCGCGCCAGCTCTATCCAACTGGCGAAAACGACGTTGTTGACGTGGCCGAAACCGTCCGTGTCCCGCCAACGGACCTGGATCGGCAGACGGTGAAGGCCCGGCTGCCACGATTCACGCAGGTCGCGAGCGAGGTCGGGGCGACGCAGGCGGCTCATCGACCGGAGCGTACGCCACCACGGCGCTGTGGCGAGGGTCGGCGGCGCGGCTGACATGTGGGACAGAGGTGGCTGCCGCGCTGTCCTACCACGATGCGCTCGATCTCGTCGCCGCAACGCGGGCAGGGATCGCCCGCGTGACCGTACACCGACAGCTGGGCGAGGTACGCGCCAACCTCTCCGCCCACAGTGCGGTAGTCGTTCAAAGTGGTCCCTTGCGCCTCTGTCGCGGAGGCGAGCACCTCGCGGATCGCGACCCTCAGTCCGTCGGTGTGCGCCCGCGTCAGGCTGCTTGCCGGCGTGGCAGGGTGGATGCGAACCCGCCATAGCGCCTCGTCGGCGTAGATGTTGCCGACCCCTGCGACCGGTCGTTGGCTCAGCAGGAGCGTCTTGATAGCCACGCTGCTGGCCTTGCAGGCGCGTCGGAATCCGGCTGCAGTGAAGTCGTCCGAAAACGGTTCCGGACCTATCGAGGCGAGCGTCGGCAGGCTGGCCGGGTCACCACCGGGCAGCACCAGGAAGCGTCCGAAGCGCCGCACGTCGCGAAAGTGCAGCGTCGGGTCCGGTCCATGGTCCAGCGTCAGCCGGACCCGTTCGTGCGCAGCGGGAGGGCGCTTGCTGACGACGCCGGTCATGCCGAGGTGGATCACCAGCAGGTCGTCGACTCGGAACTCGCCTATGGGCGCCCCGAGTCGCTCGAGTGGCAGCAGCAGGAACTTGCCGCGTCGCTCGACGGTACGGATCCGCTGCCCAACAGACAACTCGAGGCTCGCGTACTTCGGTCCCGGCGGCGCGTCGATCCGTTCGGCCCGGAGGATGGTTCGTCCCTCTAGCCACGGCGCCAATTCGCGCCGGACGGTCTCGACCTCAGGAAGCTCTGGGATAGCGAACCTTGCCTTCGTAGAGCGCCCGGCCGACGATAGCGCCGTCCAGGCCTAGACGTTCGTACAGGTCGAGGTCGGCGTCGCTGGCGACGCCGCCTCCGGCGACGAGCCGGTGAGGGAAGGCGTCGCGCATCCGCTGTACCGGTTCGGCATCGACCCCCAGCATGGTGCCGTCCCGACCGACGTCGGTGTAGATCAACTCGCGCACCCCCGCCTCCACCATCCGACCGGCCAGGTCGGTGGCGGTCACGTCGGTAACCTCGCGCCAACCCCGCACCGCGACCATGCCGTCCTTGGCGTCGACGGTCACGACGATCCGCTCCGGACCGAAGCGTGCCAGCAACTCGTCCACCACCTCGGGGGCGTCCAGCACCACAGTGCCCAGCACCACCCGGTCGACCAGCCGCAACCAACGCTCGGCCGTCTCGACCGAGCGCACCCCACCACCGATCTCGGTTGTGACGTTCAGATCACGCGCGATCGGCTCGATCACGACACGGTTGTCGCCCTTCCCGAACGCGGCGTCGAGGTCCACTAGGTGCAGCGTGGTGGCGCCAAGCGCCACCCAGTGCCGCGCCGCGTCGAGCGGCACGTCGAAATAGACCGTCTCGCGTCCGGGATCGCCCTCGAACAGCCGCACCGCGCGGCCTCCCTGAACGTCGACGGCGGGCACGATGTCGAACATGGCGGTGACGATACCCGCCCGAGGCTTGTGCGCCACGGAACGCAGCCCGCCTCACTCGTCCAGGAATGCTTCGAGCCTTCGTTCGGCCCGCTCGCGGGCGGCCCCTTCGGACGCCTCGACAGCCGCCTCGAGCAGTTGCAGGGCGACACCCTCCAAATGGGTGCGCGTCCGCTCTGCCCACGGTCCGTCCGCACCGGGTAGGAACGTGCCGCGGTAGATCGCCAGGGCACCTTCGATCGCGGCGACGGCGCGGCTGGACAGCGCCTCTGCGGCGGCCCGCTCGAACGAAGGCGCGTCCCAGACGACGACGTCGGCACCGGTCAGGCGCACGGTGTCACCGTCGCTCACGATGCTGGCGGCGTCCCCGAGCGCCTTGCGGAGGCGGCTGGTGAGCGCGTGGAGCTGGTTCCCGCTGGGGGCGTGCCACCACAGCTCGCTGCGGACCAGCGAGTGCGGCACTCCGCCGTCTCGGGCGGCGCTGAGCAGCAGTAGGAACAGCACTGCCGCCCGGCGAGACTCCCAGGCGAGGCGCCTCTCGCCCACCTTCACGTCGAGCCCGCCAAGGCTGGTGACCCGCCACTCGGCAGCGGCATCGACCCGAAGCGTCGACGCTCGCGCCAAGCGCGACTCGACCGCCGCTCGTAGCTCGGCCGGCGCGTACGGCTTGGTCAGGTAGTCGTCGGCACCGAGACCCATCCCGGTGCGCATGTCGGCGGACCGGTCGAGGGCGGTGAGGTAGATGAACGGCACGCTGCGGAGCGGCGGCAGTTCCCGCAGCTGGGCGTGCAGCTCGAACCCGGTCATACCCGGCATGGTCACGTCGCACACGATCAGGTCGGGAAGCAACCCTTCGCGCAGCGCGGCCAACGCGGCGTGCGGTCCGGAGAAGGTGGTGAGCTGGTAGGCGGCGAGGACGGAGCTGAGCAGCGCGAGATTCGTCTCATCGTCGTCGATCGCGAGCAGGTGGGCGCGCGGCCGCAGTGCGGACCCGTCGGCGGCGCTACCGGCCTCATTGGACTCGGTCATGATCGACTCGAGCGTACCCGCTGACCCAGCTTCAAGAATAGCGACGCGCACGGCGGTCGGTTCGCCGGCGCCTTGACACGCTGTGGGGCGGACCTATACTTTCAGGGGATGGTCTCGCGGCAGGACGCGCTTCTCAACCTTTCCAGCCTGCTCGCCCACGGACCCGGGAGCGATTCCGAGGTCGAGGGCGAGGGCCGCTTCGTACCCAGCCAGGAGCAGTTGGACGAGGACGGCCTGCGGCTGGCCGGCCCGTTGGCCTGGCGCATCACCGTCCGCAACACCGGTGGTGACGACGATCTGATCGCAGAGGGCGAAGTGTCGGGTGCGGCGATCCTGGAGTGTCGGCGGTGCCTGCGTGAGGTCGAGGCTCCGGTGACCGCGTCGTTTTTTTACCCGATGACGTACCTGCCGGGCAAGCGGACGGCGCTGCACCTGATCGAGGCGCCGTTGGCGGGCGACGTGAACGATCTGGATCCAACCGGCGACGTCGGCGAGGACCGGCTCGCGTTCGGCCGGCCCGAGGTCGACTTCGGTCCGCTGCTGCGGCAGGTGTTCGCGATCGATCTGCCGCTGACGGTTCTTTGCAAGGAGAGTTGCCGCGGCCTCTCGATCGACGGCGTGGACCTGAACGAGCATCCCGACCACGTGCCGGCGGAGTCCGGCGTCGCAACCGACCACGGCGAGGAGGCGTCGCCGTTCGCGGTCCTCAAAGACCTCGATATCGAGTCCCGTTCCTAGCGGCGGGCCGGTCCCGGCCGCCACGACCCAGGAGGACACCCCCATGGCCAAACATCCCGTACCGAAGAAGAAGACGTCGAAGGCGCGCCGCGATCAGCGCCGCAGCCATCACGCCCTGTCACCGAAGAACCTGACCGAATGCCCGCAGTGCAAAGCGCTCAAGCCGCAGCATCAGGTGTGCCCCGAGTGCGGCTCGTACGGCGGCCGCCAGGTCGTCGAAGTCGAAGCCTGATCCAGGCTCCCCGACTGTGGGCCTCCGTCCGCTAAGGTCGGATCCGGGACCGCACCTTGCGGTCCCGGTTACAGAAGGGACATCGATGCAACGTCGTGCCGGCATCAGCGCGCTCGGGGCCTACGCACCCGCGACGGTGGTTCACAACAGCGACCTCGAGAAGCGCATGGACACCAGCGACGAGTGGATCCGCACGCGCACCGGGATCCGTCGTCGGCACGTCGCCGCTGAGGACGAGTTCACCAGCGACCTGGCCTTCCGCGCCGTAGAGGATCTGGTCCGCCGCTACGGTGACGAGGCGATCCGCGGCGTCGACATGGTGATCGTGGCGACCAATACGCCCGACGCGCTCTTCCCAGCGACCGCAGCGCTGGTGCAGCACCGCTTCGGCCTGCAGGCGGGCGCGTTCGACCTGCTGGCCGCCTGTCCCGGCTGGCTGTACGCCCTCAGCGTCGCCCAGGCGTACGTCACGAGTGGGCAGGCCAGCAAGGTTCTGACGATCGGCGCCGAGGCGCTCACCAAGCTGGTCGACTGGGACGATCGCAGCACCGCCGTGCTCTTCGGCGACGGTGCAGGGGCCGCGGTGGTCGAGGCGGTCGATGCGCCGTACGGCCTGTCTCCGATGGTGCTGGGCGCCGACGGCGGCGGCGCCGATTACCTGCACGCGGGCGCGATAGGGCGCTGCCTGCCGAGTGGCACGCCGCTCACCAACAAGGTACGCATGAACGGCCGCGAGGTGTACAAATTCGCCGTGCGGGTGATGGACACCGCCACCGTCGAAGCGATCTCCAAAGCAGGGATGACGATCGACGACATCCGCCTGTTCGTACCCCACCAGGCGAACCTCCGCATCATCGACGCCGCCCGCATCCGGCTCGGTCTCGAGGAGGAGCGGGTGGTGATCACCGTCGACGAGTACGGCAACAACTCGACCGCCAGCATTCCGCTGGCGTTGATGCACGCGCTCGATGCCGGCCGCATCCACGACGGCGATCCGCTGTTGATGGTGGCGTTCGGTGGCGGACTCAGCTGGGCAGCCGGCGTGCTCACCTGGGGCGGCGGCCGATACGCCGCGCGCAGCGAGCCGGCATGAGGATCGCGGCCCTGTTCCCCGGCCAGGGATCCCAGGCGGTCGGCATGGGCCAAGCGTTCTACCGTTCCAGCGACGCTGCACGTGAAGTGCTCGACCGGGCCGAGGTAGCGCTGCCCGGCCTGCTGGAGCTGATGTTCGACGGTCCGGCCGACACGCTCACCCTCACCACCCACCAGCAACCGGCGTTGGTCGCGTCCGGCGCCGCCGCCTACGCCGCCTGGCGCGAGGCGGGCGGCCCGGAGCCGGTCGTCGCGGCCGGCCACAGTCTCGGCGAGTTCACCGCCCACGTCGCCGCGGGCAGCCTCTCGATCGAGGAGGCGGTCCGGCTGGTGCGCGCGCGCGGGAGTTACATGCAGGACGCCGTCGCTCCCGGTGTCGGAGCGATGGCCGCGATCCTCAAGCTCGACGCCGAGCTGGTCGAGCGGCTCTGCAGCGAGGCGCGCAGCGCTGCGGCCGGCAACGACGGCGCGGACGCCACCGTCGAGATCGCCAACCTCAACGCGCCCGGTCAGGTGGTCGTCTCGGGCGACGCGGGTCCGGTCGCGGCGGTCGCCGAGGCCGCCAAGGAGCACGGTGGACGGGCGGTTCCTCTGAAGGTAAGCGCACCGTTCCACTGCTCGCTGATGCAGCCGGCCGCGCGCCAACTCGCCGGCGACCTGGCGGCGGTGAGATTCGGCGACCCGGCGTTCCCGATCGTGTGCAACGTCACCGCCGAGCCGCTCGCTTCACCCGAGCAGGCGCCTGAACTGCTCGAGCGGCAGGTCACCGAAGCGGTCCGCTGGACCGAGAGCGTTACGGCGATCGCGGCGATCGGCGTGGACCGGTTCGTCGAGTTCGGCTCCGGTAAGGTCCTGACGACCCTGGTGGGCCGCATCGTCCCCGGCGCGGACGCCCGGCCCGCCTTCGATCCCGACAGCCTGACGGCCGCCCTCGAGGTCGCCGGGCAGCGGGGCGAGGCGTGAAGGAGGTAGCAGTGAGCGAAACCCGTACAGGCGCACTGGCCGGCGCCGCTGGCCGCGTCGCGCTGGTGACCGGCTCGAGCCGGGGCCTGGGCCGCGCCACCGCGCTCGAGCTGGCGGCACGCGGGCACGTCGTCGGGGTGCATTACCTCCGTAGCGCGGGACCGGCCGCCGAGGTCGTGGCCGAGATCGAGGCGGCGGGCGGACGGGCGGGCGCCTTCGCTGCCGACGTCGCCGATCCCGCCGCCTGCAGCAGTCTACTCGAGCAGGTCACCGAACGGCTGGGTCCCATAGGGGTGCTGGTCAACAACGCCGGCATCGCCCGCGACACGCTGGCGATGCGGATGAAGGACGACGACTGGCAGGCGGTGATCGACACCAACCTGAGCGGCGCGTTCCGGCTGGCGCGCGGCGTGCTGCGGGGCATGCTCAAGGCGCGTTGGGGCCGGATCGTGAACGTGTCCAGCGTAGTGGCGCTGATGGGCAACCCCGGCCAAGCGAACTACGTCGCCTCGAAGGCGGGCCTGATCGGGCTGACCAAGGCGCTGGCGCTCGAGGTGTCCGGCCGCGGCGTTACCGTCAATGCGGTCGCGCCGGGGTTCATCACCTCGGACATGACGGCCGGCCTCAGCGACGAGCTTCGCGTCTCCTACCTGGCGCAGATCCCCGCCGGCCGCTTCGGTGAGGCGGGCGACGTCGCCAAGGTGGTCGCCTTTCTCGCCTCCGACGATGCGGCCTACATGACTGGACAGACGCTGTCGGTCGACGGCGGGCTGGTGATGTCGTAGGGCTACCGGCTCGTGGGAGGGCGCGATTACGCTTCCGGCCGCGAAAACCCTTGCGTGCTAGAATCTCGCGAATCAAGCGAGCATTCGTTCTGGGAGGAACGCCATGGATCAGCAGGCCATTCTCGACAAGATCAAGGACGTAATCGCCGACAAGCTCGACGCCGACCCGTCGGACGTGGTCGAGACCGCGTCGTTCGTCGACGATCTCGGCGCCGATTCCCTCGACGTGGTCGAACTGATCATGGGGCTCGAGGACGAGTTCGACATAGAGATCAGCGACGAGGAGGCGGAAGGCATTCGCACGGTGGGGGACGCCATCCGCTTCATCGCAGACAAGCAGTAGCGCTGCGCGCTAGGGCCGGACGGTGCAGCGGGCGTGCTCCGCGGCGCCGCCGGCCCCGCGCCCGGTAGGGGGGTCAGGGACGATGAAGCGAGTCGTGGTCACCGGAGTCGGACCGGTCACGCCTATCGGCGTGGGCGCAGCCGCGTTCCTCGATGGACAGCTGCGGGCCGCGAACGGGATTCGTGCCATCACCCAGTTCGACGCAAGCGACCTGACCGTACGCATAGCCGGCGAGATCGACATCGACGTGTCGGCGTACATCGACCGCAAGGAGGCCAAGCGCCTCGATCGCGTCGTCCACCTCGCCCTGATCGGCGCCCACCATGCGCTCGAGGACGCCGGGCTCGACCCCGACGACGTCGCCGGCGAGCGGACCGGCACCTCGGTCGGTAGCGGTATCGGCGGCCTGGGCACCTGGGAGCGCGAGTCGCGTGTCCGCTTCGAACGCAACCCGATGCGGATGAGCCCGTTCTTCATCCCGATGCTGATCGCCAACATGGCGTCGGGGCACGTGGCGATGCGCTACGGCCTGACCGGGCCGTCCACCTCGGTGGTGACCGCCTGCGCGACCGGGTCGGGCTCGATAGGCGACGCCTACCGGATCGTGCAGCGTGGCGAGGCGGACCTGATGCTGGCCGGCGGGACCGAAGCGCCGGTCACGCCGATGGGCATCGGTGGCTTCGCGGTGATGAAGGCGCTGTCGACCCGTAACGACGATCCCGCCGGCGCCAGCCGGCCGTTTTCGAAGGATCGCGACGGGTTCGTCGCAGGCGAGGGGTCCGGCATCCTGGTGCTCGAGGAGCTCGAACACGCCAAGGCCCGCGGCGCCCGCATTTACGCGGAGGTGGTCGGCTACGCCACCAGCGCGGACGCGTACCACATAACCGCGCCGGCGCCGGGCGGGACCGGCGCGGCGCGGTGCCTGACCTGGGCGCTACGGGACGCGAAGGTCGACCCTTCCGACGTGGGCTACCTCAACGCGCACGGTACCAGCACGCCCGCCAACGACCGCAACGAAACGCTGGCGATCAAGTCGGTGTTCGGTGAGCGCGACACCGCGCCGCCGGTGAGCAGCACCAAGTCGATGACCGGCCACACTCTCGGTGCGGCCGGCGGGATCGAAGCGATAGCGACGGTGCAAGCGATTCACGGTGGGGTGCTGCCACCTACCCGCAACCTGCGTGAGCCAGACCCGGAGCTGGATCTCGACTACCTTCCCAACGAAGCGCGCGAGACCCAGGTCGACGTCGCTATCAGCCAGAACTTCGCCTTCGGCGGACAGAACGCCGCCCTGGTGTTCCGGCGCTTCGCCTGACGGCGAGGCGCTAGCAGTCCGTGGCCGCCCCCGAAGCGGGGACGCCCCGCCTGCGCCGCTCGGCCGGGCGGGGCGCGCTGGTGCTGATGGGCGGCACGCTGGGCAGCCGCCTGACCGGCCTGTTGCGCAATTCGCTGCTGAACCAGCTGTTCGACCGGACGGTGACCGACGCGTTCACAGTCGCGCTGCGCGTCCCGAATCTGTTTCGCGAGCTGCTGGCGGAGGGTGCGCTGTCGAACAGTTTCGTGCCGGTTTACGCCAGGCAAGACCCCAGGGAGGGCCGGCGTCTGGCCGGCGCGCTGCTGTCGCTGCTAGTGCTCGTCAACGGGGCGTTGATCCTGGCGGCGACGCTGGCGGCACCGTGGATCGTGCGGCTGCTGTTGGGCGCCGAGGGGAGTGTCGACGCAGACCTTGCGGTGCGGCTCACTCGGGCGGTGTTCCCCTTCCTCGGCGCGGTCAGCCTGTCGGCCTGGGCGATGGGGATCCTCAACGCCGAGGAGCGTTTCTTCGCGCCCGCCTGGGCGCCGGTGGCGCTGAACCTGGTGACGGTAGCGGGAATGTTGGCGTTTCCCGGTGCGGCGCTGCCCCTGGCGATCGCCTTCGCTGCCGGCGGCGCGGCGCAGTTCCTGGTGCAGTTGCCGGTGCTGGTGCGGACCGGACTGTGGCCGGGGCTGCGACCCCCGTGGCATCCGGAGCTGCTGGGCGTGCTGGTGTTGATGGCGCCGTTCGCGGTTACGACCAGCGGACGGCAGGTCGTAAACGTCGTCGCCACGCGCATCTTAAACGGCCTGCCCGCCGGTAGCCAGACCGCCTGGTTCAACGCCGACCTGTTCCTGTCGCTGGCGCTTGGCCTGTTCGCCGTCAGCCCGGCGCTGGCCTGGTACTCGCGGCTGTCGCGACTGGTGCGGGACGAGCCGGAGGCGTTCGCGCCGACCTTGCGCGAGGGGCTCGGCTTCATCGCCTTTCTGAGCGCGCCGGCCGGGCTGCTGCTGGCGGTCCTGGCCGAGCCGGCGGTGCGGGTGGTGTTCGACTGGCTCTCGCTGGTGGGCCGTGGCCTCGACGCCGAGCGGATGCGCCTGACGGTGGCCGCGACCCTGCCGATCGGCCTGGCGGTGCTTCCGCTTGGGTTGCACCAGCTGTTGACGCGCGCCTGGTACGTGCGCGGGCGGGTGCGCACTCCGATACTTATCGCGCTGGGGTTCCTGACGCTGCAGGGACTCGCCTTCGCCTGGCTGGGCCCACGCTTCGGAGTTGCTGGTCTCGGTTGGGGCGCAGCGGCGGCGGCGTGGGTGCAACTGGCTGCGATGCTGATCGCGACTTCGCGCGCCGAGCGCCTGGCGCTCGGACCGTTGACGGCGCAGCTGCTGCGGGTGCTGGCGGCGGCGGTGCTGGCCGCCGCGGTGGCGTGGTTGGTGTCCGGCTGGGTCCCCACGCCGAGCTGGTGGGGGTACCTGGGGCGACTCGCGCTGGGTGGCGCGGTCGGCACGGCGGCGTTCCTGGCGGCCGCGGTGGCGTTGCGCCTGCCGGAACTGAAGCGATTGCGGCGAGCGTTAACGCGACCGCCGACGGGAGGAACACGATGACGGACAGGCCTAGCCGAGCACCAGCCCGCCGGATGGAGCAACTGGTCGAGTCGACGATTCGCGGGCTCACCGTCTACGCCGCATCGAAGGGCGCGGTGAATCTGGGTCAGGGCTCGCCCGACATCGGCCCGCCGGACGAGGTGGTCGAGGCGGCACACCAGGCGCTGCGCGACGGTGTGCATCAGTACGTCCCGACCTGGGGCCTGCCGGCGCTGCGGGCGGCCATCGCGGCGAAGACCCACCGCTTCTACCGTCTGGCGTACGACCCGGACGACGAGACGACCGTCACCTGCGGCGTGACCGAGGCGGTGATCGCTGCGTTGATGGCGGTCGCCGATCCGGGCGACGAGGTGGTGATCCTCGAACCGGCGCACGAGAACTACCACGCCGGGGTGATCTTCGCCGGCGCCGCGCCTGTGTGGGTCCCGATCCGGCCCCCAGAGCATCGCTTCGACCCGGACGAACTGGCGCGCGCCATGGCGCGCCCGCGGGTGCGGGCGGTGATCTTCAACAGTCCGCACAACCCGTCTGGGCGGGTGTTCACCCGCGACGAGCTGGGCACCATCGCGCAGCTGTGCCAGCAGCACGACGTCGTCGCGATCGCGGACGAGATCTACGAGCACATGACCTACGACGGTCATGAGCACCTGCCGATCGCCTCGCTACCCGGCATGCGCGAGCGGACCATCATGATCAGCGGGCTGTCGAAAAGCTACGCCGCGACCGGTTGGCGGGTCGGCTGGGCGCACGCGCCGGCGCGTTTCAGCGCGGCGCTGCGCAAGATCCACGACTTCACCACCATCTGCGCACCGGCGCCGTTGCAGGCCGCCTCGGTGGTGGCGGTCGGCCTACCGGACCGTTACTACCAGCGTATGCGCGCCTGGTACGCAGAGCGGCGCGAGCGTACCGTCGCGCTGTTGCGGGGGGCGGGGTTCGACGCCGCACCGCCCGAGGGCGCTTACTACCTGCTGGCCGGCATCGCCGGGCCGGCTGAGTATGCCGGCAGCGGCGACGACGACCTGCGGTTCGCACGTTGGGCGATCGACGAGTTGGGCATCGGCACCATTCCCGGGAGCAGCTTCTACCGCAGCGATCCGTCGCTTGGGCGCGGCACGGTGCGTGTCGCGTTCCCTAAGTCCGATGCGACGCTGGACGAACTTGAGCGGCGCCTCGCGCCGCTGCGCGCCGGTTTAGGCTGAGCGGTGGCCCTAGGCTGAGGGTCTGCTCCTAGGCCAGGACGCTGCGCGCTTCACCGATCAGAATCGTGCCTCGGTGGCGGTGACCGACGGCGTAGGCGGCGCCGATGATGCCCGCCTCGTTGAGGAGGGCGGCCGGCACGACCTCGGCGTCCACTTCGATCTGAGTTTCGAATCGGTCGAACTTCTTCGACGCGCCGCCCCCGAGGATGAACAGCTCGGGCGAGAACAGGAAGGCGTAGTGGCGGAGGACCTTGCCGACCCTCTTGCCCCACCTCTTCCACGACAGCTCGTGCACTTGGCGGGCGCGGTCGGAGGCCCACGGCTCGATCTCACGGCCGTTCAGCTCCATATGTCCGAGTTCGGTGTTCGGCAGCAACTCGCCGCCGGTGAACAGGGCACTGCCGATACCCGTTCCGAAGGTCAGCATGATGACGGTGCTGTCGCGCCCCTGGCCGGCACCGAACGCCATCTCGGCCACGCCGGCCGCGTCGGCGTCGTTGAGCACGATTACCGGACAGCCGGTCGCCGCGGCGAACAACTCGGTCGCGGGCGCGCCGATCCAAGCGTCGTCGACGTTGGCGGCACTGTGGGTCACGCCGCCGCGCACCACCGCCGGGAAGGCGCAACCGATCGGGCCTTGATAGTCGAAGTGACGCACAAGCCGCGCCACGACCTCGGCGACCGCTTCCGGCGTCGAGGGGCGCGGCGTCGGGATGCGTTCGCGCGCGCTCACGAGGCGGCCGTCGCACACGTCCACGAGCGCGCCCTTGATGCCGGAGCCTCCGATGTCGATGCCTAGGACGGGTCGGTCCTGCTCGCGCTCGCTCACCTGGCGCGATCGTAGCAGGCGCGGTACCGTTTCGGAACCGTGATCGCTAGCACGCTGGCAACCGATCGGCCACCCCGCTCAACGTTCCGAAAGGACTGTCATGATCTACCGTGAGATCCAGGAGACCCGCCTACCCGCCCTCGGCTTCGGCACATGGACGCTGCGTGGCGACGCCTGCAGAGACGGTGTCGAGCACGCCCTCGCCCTCGGCTACCGCCACATCGACACCGCCCAGGGGTACGACAACGAAGAGCAGGTCGGCCGGGCCATCGCTGCAAGCGGCGTCCCGCGCGACGAGATCTTCCTGGTCACCAAACTGCGGCCCGAGTGGTTCCGTGCGGGCGACGCCATCCGCACCGGCAAGGAGAGCCTCGCCAAGCTCGGCGTCGAGCATGTCGATCTGTTGTTGCTGCACTGGCCCAACCCTAAAGTCCCGGTCGAGGAGACGCTCGGCGCTCTGCGGGTATTGCAGGACGAGGGGCGCGTCAGGCACCTCGGCGTCAGCAACTTCCCGCCCAGCCTGGTACGCCGCGCCAACGACGCCCAGAGGATCTTCGCCAACCAGGTCGAGTACCACCCGTTTCTGCACCAGCGAAAACTGCGCGCCCAGGCCGAGGAGCTCGACCTGCTGCTGACCGCCTACAGCCCGGTCGCCAAGGGCGCGGTGATGAACGATCCGGTGCTGAGGAGCATCGCCGAGGCGCACGGCAAGTCACCGGTCCAGGTGACCCTGCGCTGGCTGCTGCAGCAATCGCGCGTCGCGGCGATCCCCAAGGCCGCCAGCGCGGAGCACCGCCGCGCCAACCTCGAACTGTTCGACTTCGAGCTTTCCACCGCCGAGATGACCTCCATTCACGACCTCGCGCGAGAGCAGCGGCTGGTCGATCCCGCCGGCGGACCGGCCTGGGAACGCGATTGAGCGACGAGCGGCGTGACTTAGCTGCCGCTGTTCGAGTTCGTGGCGAACACCGATAGAACGGCAGCCGATTATCAGATGTGGTAACCTCGACGCGTGGAAGGTAGTCCCACGCACGATCGACCCCAACACGAGCCTTCGCTTGAAGACGTGCTCGCAGCGGCCGCTCGGCTACAACGCGTCGTCCCAGACGCCGTGCTCGTGGGAGACGCCGCGGCCACGTTCTACGCGGGTCACCGGGACTCGCTCGACCACGATCACGTGCTCCACGACCTCGCCGAGCGTTTTGACGCCGTCCTCTACGCGATCGAGGCAACGGACGGGTGGGTGACCAACCGCGTCGTCCCAGGAAAGCTGATCTTGGGCGAGATCGGCGATATCGAAGCCGGGGTGCGCCAGCTGCGGCGCCGCCGGCCGCTCGAGGTGACCGAGGTCGAGCTGCCGGACGGTTCCCGGCTGAGGGTCCCGACCGAAGACGAGGCCCTCCGCGTGAAGGCGTACCTGATCGTCCATCGGAACCAGACACGCGACTTTCTGGACGTCGCCGCGCTCGCAGAGCGTTTCGGGCTCGATCACGCTGCCCGGGTACTCGCTGACATCGACGCTTACTATGCGGACCAGCATGAGGCCGGCGATGGCGTCGCGACGCAGCTCGTCCGGCAGCTCGCCCAACCACGACCGCGAGACGTACGGACGACGCGGCAGCTCGACCGGTACAAGCACTTAGGAAGGCGCTGGCACGACTGGGCGGCGGTCGTCGCCGTCTGCGGCGACCTTGCGGCCACCATGCTCGATACGCCGGTGGGGTCCGAGGGGGACGCGGAGTGAGCCGGCTGCGGTTCCGGAACGTAAACGCCACGCCGGCGGACCCGGTCGAGTCCTGGCCGTTCGAGGGTGTACTCAGCGCCGTCGAGCGGGGCAGCCTGGTCGACTGGAGGCGGCTCATGGCGGCGGTGCGTCGCGACCCTTGGGGCTCGGTCGCGCGCGACTTGGAGCAGGCGTTGGAGGTCGCGCGCCCCTACGGAACCGCCGTCCTGCTCGAGCGGGCGCTGCAACAGGCTCGCCAGGCCGCCGCCTCGGCTGAATGCGCCGAGGTGGCGCGCCGCGTTCGCAAGTCGTTCGAGGCTTCGGGACTCGACCGGGCTGCCTTCGCGGCCCGCATCGGCACGTCGACCAGCCGTCTCTCGACCTACCTCACGGGACGCGTCGCCCCGTCGTCTACGCTTCTCGTTCGCATGGAACGGGTTGCCGGCGCTCACGAAGGGAACGTCTCCACGCGCGGCGCCACAGTGCAGGGCGTCGCCTGAACGGCAGCGACCGGCTGCTCCTGCGAACTCAGGTGCGGAAGAAGACCAGCTCTGGGTCGACTTCGTCGGGGATGTCCCGGCCTCCGCCTGCCGTCGTGTAGAGATGTGCGTAAGCCTCGGCCGACAGTCGCGCCGCCCAGTCGCGCGCCTCCTCGAGCGCGCTTGCGTAGTCCTCCGCGCACGACCGCTTCGAGCTCTCGAGCGCGGCCCAGTCAGCCGGCGTCAGGCCGTCCCACGCGCTAGCCGCGCTTGTGCGCTCAGGCTCGAACGACGCGTCGGGCAAACCCGGAACCCCGCCGCGCCAGCGCCAGGCGCCGCTGCGCCAGTCGAAGGCGTAGAGCGGCACGAAGCGGTGCCCGTACTCGGCCACGAACTGGACCGCGTCAAGCAGGAAGTCCACCTCCGCACGGTCG